>UMHQ01074195.1_pt1 | contig 16215 bp, 12 predicted proteins | sample 1965531 | NCBI WGS metagenome assembly UMHQ01 (sample SAMEA4836098, study PRJEB28245) | human gut metagenome | biome: gut microbiome; material: fecal sample | place: Denmark | collected 2008
CAGCCGGCTGAGATCCTTGACGATCAGGGTCTCCACCTCACCGCCCTCGATCATCTCCACGATTTTTTTCCAAGCGGGCCGGTCGAAGTTGGTCCCGGAGTATCCGTCGTCAGACAGGAACAGGGTGTTCTCAAATCCATTGTCTGCCGCGTACTTCTCCAGAAACAGCTTTTGGTTGTGGATGGAGTTGGACTCCCCCTGCCGCTCGTCCTCCTGACTGAGCCGGCCATAGAGGATATTATATTTTTGGCTTGCCATATTTTGTAACCTCCTTTTCCTGGGGCAAGCCGGTATGGGGCAGCAACAGTATACCCCACCGGCTCCCCCAAGTCTACTGAAACATCAGGCGCTGTGGCCCTTTTCGGAAAACTCCGCGTCGATGAGGGAGAGCATCTTGTCCGTGGGTGTCGCTATGGTCTCGGCGGGAAACACAGAGGTCACATGGAACACCTTTCCCCGGATAAGCATCTCCCTCTGGCACTCCACATTCTGCTCCTGCTGGTGATACTCTGTATCACGAAACATCGTCATAACTTCCCCATTGTTCTGCTCCCGCAGTACGGCCATCTCCGGGTGATAACTTCCCAGAACGCCGGTATCCCGATATACTTCGTAATCTTTTTTCATATTCGCCTTTCTTCCCGTATCAGGGAACGGTTGGCCTCAGCCCATGGTCTGCTGCCAGGTTTGTTCTTCCTCGTGGTCGTCCTCTTTGTGGCCCATGGCGATCTTCTTCTCCCTCTCCTTGCGGAGGGCTTTTTTGTCGCTGTGCCGATGTGTGGTGGTAGCATCCCTCACGGGATCAGTGTCCTGATCGCGCTCCAGAGAGCGGCCAAGCCGGACCAAATCGTCCGCAAGACCACCATGCCCACCAGCGTGCCCAGCAAAATCAGGGCCAGCCAGATCAGGACGGACAGTGCCGTCTCCAAACTGGGCGGAGAAACAGAAAGCCCTTTCTTCTTCCCAGCCTGTTTCAGCTCCGCCCTCATTTGGGCCACATCTCGCGCCAGCGCCTCCAACTGGGCCTGGGTGGGGAGCTGTCTCACCTGCCGGGTCAACGCCCGAAATAGGGCCTCCTGTGCCGCAACGCTGGCCTCCAGGCGCTCCAGCCGGTTGCTGTTGGTGCTCTCCAGCCGGTACAGGGCCGTGAGTACCGCCAGCAGATTCTCCCTGTCCTGCCTCGCGGGTTCGGCTGGAGGCTTGGGCGGTGCCTGAGACTGGGATCGGTTTAGCTGTTTCAATTCCTCCAGAGATAATCTCTGCCCGGATTCGGAATTCACGTTCCATGACCTCCTTGGTGTATTTTGCTTCGTGGAGCCGGTCATCCCGACATTTCATCCCTTCTGGTGTGGTGTAGGTGATGTTCTTCCGGCCCTCCGTCCAGCGCACCTGGTAGCCCTCGCTCTCCATCAGAGAAATAAATTCGTCTTTGGTTTCGGCGTACTTCATGCACTGGTCGATGGTGTTCATCAGCCGGAACTTCCAGCTCTCACCCTTGGCGGCGGAGCGGTATTCCCGGCTGCCCATCCGTTTCTGCTTGACCTGCTTTTCAGGCGGTGGCAGGATCTCCAGACCGTGGGCGGCACAGATCTCATCGCTGGCCAGCCGGTGAGCTTGGAGGTCGGCGGCGCTCTGGTGAAGTTTCTTGCCGTTTTGGAAAGAGACGCTGTTGACGATCAGGTGGCTGTGCAGATGGTTGGTGTCCATGTGGGTGGCCACCAGCACCTCGAAGTTAGGGAACTCCCGCTGGACCAGTTCCAAAGCAATGGCGTGGGCCTCCTGGGGCGTCAAATCGTCTGTCTCCGCGAAGGACTGGACGAAGTGGTAGTACTGCCGCCCGTCCGTTTTCCGGAATCGCTCCTTGGTGAGCTGCATCTCGGAGAGGGCGGACTGAGCGATGCAGTTCCAGCCTGTCACCAACCGCTGCCCTTCCCACAGCGTCTTTTCGTCCTGCTGGATGTAGCGTAGCACGCCGCCCAGAGCGCCCCGGCTTCCGCTCCGGTTTTTGACGGCGGTGAAGGTAGCCATCTCAGGTCACCTCCCGCAGGAGCTGGCGGAGCTGTTCGCTGGCCTGGGCGTAGCCCTCCGCCAGCCTGTCCCCGTATACTACGGTGATCTTCCCCATGTTGGCCAGGATGGTGATCTGGTTCAGGTTTCGCCCCTGGGCTTTCAGTTCGGACAGCACCTGATCCAGACCGTCCACCTGGACGATCTTCTTGCCCAGCCCACAGAGGCACAGGTAGTCGGTGACGGTCAGGTTCACCTCCCGCGCCTTGGCCCGGATGCGCTCTTTGACCTGCGGCGTCACGCGCAGGGTGATAATCTCCGTTTTCTTTTCTCTCTGCATTAAGACTCCTTCCTCGATAGCTCCCCGTGAAAACTGGGGTTCGGGGCAGCGTCCCGGAACTGTGGCCGGCGTATAGCCGGACGCGATGCTTGCCCTCCCGAATGGGAGGAACCCGCATCCCTGGCCCCAGTCGCAGTCTCTTCCACAACTCATTTGACAGGGACGATGGTGACGGTGTTTCCGGCAGTGGGATCATCGACACCATCGGCCCTTTTCAGGCAGATGAGCCGCTCCCCGTTGCTCTTCCGGAAGGTCACAACGATGCCGCTCCGCCTTAGCGCGTCAACGCTTTTGCGGAGCTTGTGGGAGAAACTGTTGGGTGTCAGCCCCTCCACGCCGTCAGGGTCGATCTTCTCCAGCAGGGCTTTGGCAGGGGCGCTGATTTCAGACCGCTCCTGCAGCAATACAGAGAGAAGAGAAAGTACCCGCCCGCAGGACTGCTCCGTCTGTCCGCAGTCGTCCGAGAGAAGGGTCCAGATGTGTGTCTCACTGTTGAGCTCCAGAGACAATTCCCGGTATGGGATATCCCTGCCGGTGCAGTAGAGGGTGGCTGTGTTCTCCCTGCGCTTGCTTCTGCGGAGCACGAAGTTGGAATCCGTGGCTCCGCTCAGGCCAGTGGTGCCGGAGATCATGTTCATAGGGTCATTGTCGTTCATCTTCCGCAGGTGGTGGATGAGCAGGACGGCGATGCGGTGCCGGTCCGCCAGGGCTTTGAGGACGCCGATGTCCCGGTAGTCGCTGGCGTAGGGATTGCTTTCGTTCCCGGCCGCCCGGATACGCTGCAGGGTGTCGATGACCACCAGACTGGTGGCCGGATGTTCCCGGAGGAACTGCTCGATCTGATCCAAAAGCCCGCTGTGGAGCTGCTCAGACATCACGGCAAAGTGCAGTGTCGAAGGCGCATCCTCGGTGAGATCCAGCAGGCGGTTTTGGATGCGCTGAAAGCTGTCCTCCAGGCAGAGGTAGAGAACTTCGCAGGGTCTTGTGGCAAAATTCCAGAGGGGTTCTCCCTGGGCCACCTGGAGGCAAAGCCACAGGGCCAGCCAGGACTTGCCGACTTTCGGTGCTCCCGCCAGCAGGTGGAGGCCCTGGGGCAGCAGGTTTTCCACGATGAACAAGAGCGGTTCGTAGGGGATGCCCAACAGGGTATCCGCGTCAATGGTGTCTAACTTCTTCATAAAAATCTCCCTTCCAAAAAGAGTAAGGGTGGGGACCGCCGGCGCTCGGTCCTCGCCCTTCTACTTGTATTGTGGAGATTTTTTTGATACACTCAGAGAAGTAGCAGACAAATTAAATTCATTTGCAGACAAAAAAGAGGTGGTTGCCTTGTTTACATCCATCGCTTTCTACATTGGGGAGAAAGTATTGGGATTGAACGACCGGGAGTATCCCCTTGTAGAACTGACCGCGGAGGTTCTGAACATTTCCCCGGAGGAGTACCAGGAACTGCACCGGACGCTGGGCAGAGCGATGGAGAATATGGATCGCTACGAAAAGAATCGCCAGATGCAGGACTGGTTCGACGCAAATGAGGAGATGATCCGGCTCCATGAAGCCCTGATTCAGCACAGAATTTTCCGCTTGATTCAAGAAAACCCGGAGGTACTCTATGAGGCGCGGACGCTCACAGGGCAGTACACGTTGTTCCCGGAAGAAAATCTGGAACCGAAAGAGCGGGATCTGGAGATCCTGGAACAGATCCTGAACTACGAAAATTATCTGGTGCGCCCGGAGGAGTATGGCGGTTCAGACTATCTGGCATATCAGATCAACGATGAGCGGTTTGAAGAGACGATTCCCCGTCCACCGATCCCGCCTATTCCGCCGGAAAAGACCAGGGCGCTGCTGATCGCGCCTGGACCGCTGGAGATGAAGTGGGAGTTTTACAAAAATTACTGCATAACTTACGGGAAAATTCTCATGGACATCGCCTCCGTCTGTCAGACGCTGCGGGCTTTCATCCGCAAAGGACTCTCCAAACTGGACAGGCTGACGCCGGACAACTATGTGGCGGCGCTGCACACCTTCTTGTTCCATGAGCGCGCCCACAAGTGGATCGCCAATCCTGTGGACGGAACTGGATTCTACACCCGCATGGACGATGTACGGCTTCACCTGATTCCCAGGGAGACCTCCCCCGGCTCCGGCACCTTCAAAGTCTACGAGTACTATGAGGCGGACCGCCTCCAGACCATGCTGAAGCTGGACTTCTACAAGGGTCTGGAGGCTGGCCACCTGATCCGCCGGTGTGAGAACTGCGGGCGGTTTTTCCTGCTGCGGAAGGGGTATCACACCAAGTATTGCGACCTGCCCAACCCCAACAATCCCAAGTACACCTGCGCCCAGCTGGGCTACCGGATCAGGGGCATCAAGGAGGAGGCAGAGGATAGTCCGCTGTCCCAGGCACTCTACCGCTGTTTCCAGCGGATCGACAAGGACAAGTCGCGGGATAACATCACGGCGGAGGAACGGGAGCTGTTGCGGGAGAAGGCTCAGGAGCTCTACCACACGGCGCGGACAAAACCGGGAACAAGCTACGAAGTATTCAATACATCATTGTCTACGGAGAAACTCTATCCGATGTGCGGTGTCCAGAGAAAGAGCAGGCCCAAGGGAAGGCCAAAACGAAACGTCTGAACTTTATCACAGGAAGAAAGGGGGGCGGTGGTTGATGACGAACGAGGAATTGTACCGGCAGATCCAGGCCGGCGATACTGCCGCCTTTGAGCGGCTATATCGACAGCTGGAGAACTTCATCCGAACCATCGCCCTGGACGCGGCCAGAAAATTTGGGTGTAAAGATACCGCAGCGGTAACACTGCTGGAGGATCTGTGCGCCGAGGGGAATCTGGAGTTGTGGGAACGGATACAGAGCAGCGGCTACGACGGAGGCGCCGGGAAACTGACCACTTGGCTCTACCCCTTCCTGCGGGGGCGGATGTACCGCTATCTGGAGACCAACCTGGGCGTCATGGCCCTGAGCAAGGACGAGATGGCGCGGGTGCGGCTGGCCCAGCGGCTCTATCATACAGAGGACAAATCTGTGGAGGAGATCGCCGCACAGATGGGCATTTCCGAGACGGCGGCCGCCCGGCTGATCCGCTACAACACCCATTTTCTCTCTGTATTTGATCTGCAGAAGGAAGATGAAGAGGGCGATCCTCCGGAGCGGCTCCTGGCTCACCGGCAGGGAGCGTCCGCCGAGCAGATCGTCTACCGGAAGGTGTGTCTGGAGCTGCTGGAGCCGCTGTTCCGGTCATTGAGCGTCAAAGATTGCTCCATCTTGGGCCACACCTTCGGTGTCTACGGATACGAAAAACTGTCCGCCGACGAACTGGGCCTGCGGGAGATGCTCTCCCCCGACGGGGTTACAAAGGCCAGAAAAACAGCTTTGAATCACCTGCGACAGCGGTATCCAGGCAGCGAACTCCACCGCTGGCGAGAGGTGTTCCGGTTAGTGAACCGGGCCAGACAGGAACCTCCAGGCGGTGGGCACGGCCTGCCGTATCCGGCATGGTGGAGCTCCAAAACCACCAATGACAAAATCTTTAGAAAATGACAAAACCAGCCGCCGCGCTCCACAGAAACGCGGCGGCTGGTTTCAAATCTACATTGCAAAAATGTCGAAAAAATTACGAAGAAGGACACCTGCTGTCCACCTGATATGGTATAATGGAAACCTCAGGGATCTTCAAAACACAAAAACTTATGGGGAGAAACTTCCAGTACGGAGGCAATATCGAACAGCGTGTCCAGCGACAGTGCTTTGGAGATGTTTGGCGCCTCCAGGTGGCCAATGAAAGCGGGCGTCACCCCGACCTGCTCCGCCAGTTCCTCCTGAGTCAGGCCCCGGAACTTCCGGTAGTAGGCGATTTTCAGCCCGATTTGACGGTATTGTTCCTTGTAAATCGTTTTCATGCGCAATTCCTCCAGCGTCCCTTTTATGGTAGCGGATTGTGACAGGAATTGACATGAGCAGATAAATATACTATCAGATAAGAGTCTGCCTCATAAAACAGGATTGAAGAAACTTCCAGAACTAATTATAATAAAAAATAGAGTTCAGTTGAGTACAACCAGACAGGAACGAGTGGTAGAAAATTTCCGCGTGCCTGAGTAAGGAAAAGGAGGATATCATTGGAGCCAAAAGAAACATCCAAAAAGCGTTTTTATCTCAAGTGGCCCTGGAATGTGCTGGTTTACATCACTCTGGTGGTTCTTCTGCGCATCTTTTCCATTCCCCTGATCCTCCTGATCATGTGGTGGAACAAGAAACAGCAGCCCGATGGCCCGGAGGAGGGCTACTGTCTCCAGCGCACCCGGGGACGGCTGAAGGAGCTGATCCTGGCCGCCATCTTCGCGGTGGGCGGCGGTCTGGCCATCTGGTTCTTCGCGGTGGCCGAGACCATGCCCTATGAGGCGGAGCGGCTCAAGGAGGAGATGAGCTTCGGCTATTACCTGATCCCCGTGGTGGGGGCCGGAGCGATTCTGGTGGGGCTCGTTCTGGCTTACCGGAGCCTGCGGGACGCCCTGGTTCCGGAGAAAAGTGCCCTGGCCCGGTCCATTCGCAGCCAGCTTCCTTATCCCGAGGAGGCGCCCCCGGTCAAGGAGCTCTTTGCCATGGTGGACCAGGATTTGAAGCAAAACGGCCAGTGGTACGGCAGACTGGGAGTTGGCAGGGAGTGGGTGCTGGGGGATGAGGCGTCCTCCATCCCCCGCATCCGGGGTGTATTCAGCCGTGTGGAGCGGCACACCCGCCACGCCGGAAAACGCACCCAGGTCACATACATCTATGAGATCTGGATTGTGGATGACCGCCGGCAGCAGCAGGTCACATCGCTCAGGTCCAAGGGGGAAGTGGAGGAGGCCATGGACTGCCTGCGCCGTCGTGCCCCCGCCGCAGTCTTTGGGGAATACAACTCCAGGGAGTACAACGACCTGATTTACGCCAAGGAGGAGGAACGGCGGTACGCCCAGGAGCGCGCTTACCGGAATCGGGCGGCGCAGTATGAGGAGCAGAACCGCCGGGAACAGGAGCAGCGGGCACAGAATCAGGTGCTTACCCTGCCCGACGGCTCGGTGACCTCCCGCATCACCTGGGACACCATCCATCAGCTGCTGCTCCGGCCCAATCAGACCGGAGAGATTGCTCCGTTCCAGTTGGTGCCCGGCGTCCCCTTCCAGGGGCAGGGACGCACCTTCAGCCGCCTGGTCTGTCTGGCCGGCGGTATGGCGCAGCCTACCCGCATCCTGATGGAGGAGTACTCCGGCACTCCCGGTGTGCCCGGCCGGTGCGCCTGGACCCAGGATCTCTCCACCGGCGAGGCGGAGACGGTGCTGCGGGGCTGGCTGCGGGGGGAGATCCCTGCTCTGGACGGCTGGATCCACATGGAGCGCTCCGGCCGCACCTGGCAGCCGGTGATGGAGCGGCAAAGCCGGACCACCTCCCCCACTCCGCCCCAGCCAAACCCGGACTGGCCCTGGGCCCTGACCGTGGGCGGGTACGCCGGCAGCACCTCTGATCCGTCCTGGCAGGACATTGAGGAAGAGCTGCGGGAGCTGGTCCCAGACCCGGACAGCTTCCTGATTCTGGAGCAGAGGGAGCCCGGAAATCCGGAGCACTGCTGGTTCCTCCAGTGCGCCGTGGCCTCCCGGGGGCCGGACGCGGGCAAGTACGCGGTGGAGATCGGCTGCCCCTCCCCCGACGGCCCCCGGCTGTGGGAGCGGATGGTGCCCGATGTGCAGGAAGCGGCCGCATATTTTTCTGCCGTATACAATCAAAGGGAAGTAGACACCTTTGGCTTTCGAGAGACATAGGCTTGCAGAGTGCCCCGTACATTTGACGTATGACGTAAAATGTGCAAACAGCTTGGCAAATCGGAGTTTGTGAGGTCTATATTGAAAACAGAAAGATAAAACAAGTGAAAGCAATCGGAGGTTTCATATGCTTGAGCATAGGTACGGGATCAAGTTGAAACAAACAACCGCGGATGCAGCAGTTTTAAGACTGCTTCGCCAATGTTTTCCAACCCAATCTTTTTCGGAGCTTCGGGGGAAAATTCAGGCGCATGATTATGTATTTCTTTCTGACATGGAGAAATACCAGTTTGACGGTGTGCGCCGAATGGCAAAACTGCTGCGAGAATTTGATAAGGCGGGCATTGAAACAGAATTGTTTGAGGAACACAGATACGCTCCGGCTTCTTGGCAGACAGAGCCTATGAGCCGGGAATATTTGAAAAATATGCTGCAAAGAGGCCGGGAGATAACGCGCCAAGTGCTGGAAGATATTGAGCGTGAAACCGTAGGCTATATCAGCCCAGATGCCAGGGCAGACATTGATCAAGAAATATCGCATATGCAGAATGAGGACGAGGAAGACTCAGCAGATACCTGAAAATATATAGTTTTTCAGTTTGAACCAAAGGGAGTATCGAAAAACAATCCCCATATCGGGAAATGACCTGTCAACATATACATACATTCAAAATCAGCGCAGGAGGGCATACCCATGGGACGATTTTTCAGCGACAGGGTGGAGACAGCCCTGAAAGACATCTACTATGACTTAGCCGCCGGGCAGGGCCAGGAGGGCTTCCGGCTGCTCCAGGAGGCGGCACAGGACGGGGACGCGGACGCCTGCTGTCTGCTGGCCCGGTGCCTGTACGGCCCGGAGTACACCTGGCCGGGACACGGCTTCCCTGTGGATGACCGGGCAGGGGACGAACTTATGCGCCGCTCGGTGCTGGGGGGCAGCGCCATCGGGGTACTGCTGTCCCTGCGCAGCGGGGTGATGAACCGCCGGCTGGCCCAGGCCATGCCCCTCACCCTCCGAGAGGCCTTTGACGCCGTGCTGGACAAGGCGGAGCACGGGGAGCCCTTCTGCCAGATGCTTGTGGGAAATGTGTACTTCTGGGGGGACTTTGTGCCGGTCCTGGGCAGGAATCGGGAGGACTTTGACAGCGCCGACGCCTTCCAGAGCTACCTGCGGGAGAACTATGCCAAGTGCGAGGACTGGCTGTGGCGGGCCTATCGGAACGGGGTCTCCCTGGCCTGCCTGAACCTGTCGAATTTTTATCGAAACGGGAAGCCGGGTCTGATCTCCCCCCGGCCGGAGCAGGAGCGTGAGGTGGATCGATATGGGTCGGAGAAGAGTTGCCCGGATGTCATGTGCTTCTACGCGGACGACATTTATAGGGACGACCGGGCCAAGGCCTTTGAACTCTACCGGCGGTCAGCGAAGCTGGGCGAGCCCCGTGCCTTCTTCTGGGCGGGCTACTCCTACGAGCTGGGGGAGGGGGTGCCCAAGGATGACGCCAGTGCCGCCCAATACTATCAGCAGGCGCTCTCAGCCCCCATTCAGGAAAAAGTAAACCCCGCCAACCGATTGGGCATGTACTACTATGACGGGCGCGGAGTGGAGCGGGACTACGCCAAGGCCTTCCAGCTTTTGAAGTGGGCGGAGGACCACGGCGGTCCGGTCATGCTTTACTACCTGGGGGCCTGTTATGCCAACGGCCAGGGGACCCAGCAGGACTATGCCAAGGCTTTGACTTATCTGGATCGGGTAAACTGGAACTGCCACCCCGCGTTTTATCTCTTGGGAAAGATGTACTGTAACGGCCTGGGGGTGCCGATGGACATCGCCAAGGGCGTGGAATACCTCCAGAAGGCCAGCGAGGTGCCAGAGGCCAAGGAGGAGCTGCGGCACTACAAAAAGACATTCTTCGGCAAGTGGGTGCGGCGGTGAACGGAGGAAAAAGTGGACAGGGGACGGTTCACCCTGTGGGTGTTTTTTTGCAATTTGCGCTGTTTCCCGGCTGTCCTGAGGCGGATGCCCGGTCAGCGGTGGAGAAAGCTGCCCGAAACCCGCAGTTTTATATTGATTTGGACAAGTGTCAGTACGCCGCCTCCTATGAGGGCACCCAGGCCCTGATCGCCGGAGAACTGGCCTTTGATGCTCTGGCAAAGGAGCTGTCCCGGCTGTCCCAAAATCCGGTGATGCTGCTTTATCTCTGCGACGGGGACTTCTGGGGCTATGACTTCTACGGCGGCAAAGAGGAGGATCACTTCTCCACCATGCCCGACTATTTCGATTCCATCTCTCAGGCGGAGAAAGAACGGTTGGCCGGAAATCCAGCGGTCCTGGCGGGGTGGTTTCCCATCTGGGATCAGGCGCTCCTGTCCCGGTATCTGCTCCACTGGACGGATCATGAGGAGGAACTGGAGGAGGAATGCTTTGCCTGTTCCGGGGACCGCTTCCCCTATGGGGACTGCTGGCAGGCCACCGACTTTGCCGCCCAACTGGGGTTTCCCTGGCCCTTTGACCAGGCCATGGAGGAGACGGGAATCACCCTCCCACCGCCCCTGCCTACCCTGGGAGAGATTTTGGAACAGGGTATCCCACCCGTAAGCCAGGAGGCGGCGGAGCTTTTGGAGCGGTCTCCGCTGCTCCGTCTGCCCCACGCCCTGATGCCAGAGTATCAGCTTGTTCTGTTGGCCGATCCGAGGGTAGCGGAGCTGGGACTGAAAGAGAAGAACCCCCGGGAGGCGGCAGAGTCCCTCGGTGGCTATTGCTGGTCTGTGAAGTTTCCCGAGCGGGACCCTCTGTGTCAGCAGCTGTCTATCGCTGCTGCTTTCTGCGATTTCTGGCTGAGCGGGGCGGGCTGGGGTTGGCTGGACAAGGCCACTTACGAGCCTGTCTACGGCGCATACGAAAAGCCTACTGATATAAAGCTGCTCCGGGCCCGGGCAGCTCTCACCGACTTCACCAAGCGGCACCGGGCTGAGAAAGATCTGAACCGGCTGATGGAGCTTGATCCAGCCAACCAGACGCTTTATCAGGCCGAGATCCAGCGGTGGAAGCGCGAGGAACAGCGCTGGAGTGCCCGCCAGGATCAGGATTTTTCCAACTGGGAGCGGCAGGTGGAGGAGCGCAAACGGAAGGAAAAGGAGCGGGAGGAACGGCGGCTGCAGATTATTTTGGAGAAACGCCGAAAGAAGCAGGGATAATACGAAAGAAGAACCGGGAGGACTGCGCCTGAATAGGGCACGGTCCTCCCGGTTTTTGATTGCTGGCGCAGGGTTCATTCACTTGCGCCGTCTGTCTCTTTCAAGAGAGGGCGCAGCTGTTCATATGCGACGCGTCCTGAAATCTGTCGTGTAGAGATTATGTATGAACGCTACTGTAAAGCGCTTTATACAAGAGAGGAATTCTATCAAATCAATATTCAGGGGTGCCAAAAACTCAAGGGTAAGCATTCGGGGAACTAAACGTAGTTGCAGAATTTTGACCCTGAAGTTCCATGAGGAGATTTTCACTAAGGTGACGCCACCTTTAGGATCTCACAGGTAAAACATAAACGCCTATGATACAATTTGTTTGCATTCATAAGCGTTTCCCATACACGGCGTTAAGCCCCATAGGTTCACATTGTGTACCTGTGGGGCTTAACCCTTCGCAGTTGCCTTTTGTTTTGGCACCCACTGCCCAAAGGGCGGCTCCACTCTTCGGGATTCCAATGCTCGGGGCGGCAGAGCCGCCCCTGCGCCAAGGTTTTTACCTGCGGTGAAAACGCTTGTACGGCGCACTCACGCCGTCGGCCAGAAGGGCCGTTGGAGCCTGCAACGCTCTCGTCAATCCAAAATATCGATTTTACCGTTTCTCTCAGCAGCGAAGGACCTCTCTGGATGTCCTTCGTTTTTTCATGTCTAATGGGTAAAAGAGCGCATGAACCCCAAATTCCCAATATATGTATCCAAACGTCCTACAAAGGGATCAATTCTTCCTTGTTTGAATGGACCCATAGCCTTCTCCCAGGAGAAGGCTGAACAAAAAGGAGGAATTTTATTTATGGCGACCAATCAAACGACCAATTATCAGCTGAACCAGTGGGACCCCATCGACGCGGTCCAGCGGGTGGAGTTTAACCAAGACAACGCGAAACTGGACACAGCCCTGAAATCCCTGGCCGACCAGGTAGTACAGAAGGCCAATCAATCCGCCCTGAATACCCTGATCTCGTCGGTGAACCAGAAGGCGGACGCGTCCACGGTTTCCAGCCTCTCCAGCCTGCTGAACAGCGAAATTTCCCAGCGGCAGGAGGCGGACAGTTCTCTACAGACAGCCCTGACTTTGAAGGGCAACTGCCAGATCTATTATGGAACCTATATTGGAGACGGAAAATCCAGCCGGACCCTTACCTTTGAACGACGGCCCCTCCTGGTGCTGATCCAAGGGGGAAACCTGATCTGTCGTGCTATTCAAGGTAACCAGTACATGATGTGCCGCACCAACGGCCAAGGAGGCACTACATGCCCCGCCATTTGGACAGAAAACAGTCTGAAATTTAATGGTGCATCTGATGACTATGCCCCCAACAGCCAAGGCGGCACCTATTATCTGGTAACACTTATGGCGGCAGATGAGTAAAGAAAAGAATCCCCGGGCCTTTTGGCCCGGGGATTGAAATAATTTCTCACTCGCAGTTATAGATTAACTCCAGCAACAAATTAGGTTGCAGAATAATCAATCGTTACCTTACCATTGGAAGTAACGTTACTCAAAGTGATCTCGACGTTAAAACCGCAAGCATCAGTCAAAGAAGTGCAAGCATTCTTCGTTGCAGTTACCTTGCCGCTCTCCCCAACCACAGTTACATCATCAGTATATCCATTCCAAGCATTGTTAGCGCCGTCCTGAGTATACTTTACGGTAATCGTCTTGGTTTCGCCTTCCTTTATAGTAACAGACGTTGTATCCAGGTTGGCATTTGAGCGACCGCTGGTAAGACCAGTACCCATATCCAGAGTAACGGTATAAACGTTCTTATTCTCTACGGTGAAGTACACGCTTCCGGTACCGTCAGCCTTGAACTCCACATAGTCAACATCGGTGCCGGAGATCTTGTAGCCAGCCAGCTTGGGTCTGGTCATATCAGCAGTTACCTCAACATAACCATCACCATCGTTGTCGGACTGCTTCGTCAGAATCTGGCTGTCGATGATGGTATCATCCGTCAGGCGGTAGAACACCCGAATGGTCATCTCAGCGTCAGTCACAGACAGAGTGCCAATACCCTGGTCCTTGTTCTCGCGGCTGCCGGTGATGTCCTTGCCGTCATCATAGTTGGTGACAACGCAGATGTACTTGCCGGCGTCGGCCTTCACGGCGTTCTCAATGGTATAGGTCTTGTCGGTGGCACCGGCAATGATCTCGTCGCTGTCAGCCACGTTGTCACTATCGGCATCCTTGTACCACTGATAGGACAGGGTGCCGAACTCGCGGCCGGTGGGGGCGGTAACAGTAGCAGTCAGAGTGACGCTCTTGCCCTCGGCAACGCTTGCGTCTGCAACGGACACGTTGGGCACAGCAGCGCTGTTGGCAATATCAGAGGGAGCCGTGTCGTTGATGATGATGCTGGTGGCAACACCGCGCTCAATCACAGCGTGGACCTCAACGGTACCGGCGTTGAAAGTACCCTGAGAATTCATGTCGCGGATGGCCTTCTCCAGACCAGCGTAGCCGCTGTAGCTGTCAGACACATCGTCGAAGATGGGCCAAGTGCCGTCCTTCTTCATGCTGCCGCCCAGAGCCAGAACCACCTTCACGTCGGGGGACACAGAGAAGCCCTCGGTGGCGGCGGTATCAACATACAGGGAGCCGTTCTTGAAGGTCAGCTTGGTGATGGTGTGACCGTAGGTCGTACCGTCGTCGCCCAGGACCACAGTGTCATAGGTCTCCATCAGGTTCTTATTGGTGGTACCGACCTTCTGATTCAGCTCGTAGACGCTGGTGGCATACTTGTCGCCGGCCGCAGCGTCAACGTTGATCAAATCAGCGCTGCGGACATTGCCGTCGGCGTCGTACTTGACCTCATACCACTCGCCCTGCTGCATATTGCCGTTGCTGGCGCTGTTGCCCAGCTCGCGCAGGCTGGTGCCGACCTCAGTCAGCTCCACGATCTCGCCGTTCACCACGGCCTCACGGGTCCAGGTCCAGTCGTCGCCGTCGTTGTCAGCCTCGCGGTTGACGTTGCTGCTGGTGATGTAGGCGTAGTTGGTGGTGACGCCGTCGTCCTCACCCAGAACCACAGCAGCGATCACATAGCCGTCGTCGTTCCACAGGGTGTAGACCTCGTTGTCGGGGGCAGCGTAGGAGCCAACCTTTACAAGATCCTTCACAGTCAGCTTCACGTTCTTCACGCCCACAGTGGCGGAAGTCAGATCGTCAATGATGCGAACATCGTGATCGTCACGATCCGTGATGTTGTCCATGTCGTCCTCGGGATCCACTACCAGATACACAGAGTCGTCGTTGCCATAGACACGGCTTCCATTGTAGCCGTCCAGAGAAATGTTCTTCTGATCGATGGTGAAGGTGTTCTCGTCACCGTCATAGGCATTGGTGGCGCTCTGGGCTACGTCAATCTTACCAACAGTCTTGGGAGAGACCTGCTCCAGAGTGTACACACCGTTGCTGTCCACGGTGTAAGTGCACCAGGTGTTCAGCTGAGCGCGGGTCTTATCGGAGGTGCCCTTGATCTTAACGGTCAGATCGGACAAATCATCAGTCTTTACAGAGCCGTCAGCAGCCTCATAGGTCATCAGGCTGTCCCGCATATCCACAGTCACAGTGTCCATGGTGCCGTCCAGGAAGATGACATTGGCATCGGCGTTCTTCTTGGACAGATTGCTGGTGCCCAGGTCGATGCCGGTGAGGAACAGATACTGGTCGGGATCCTCATTCTGCTCGATGCCGATCATATAGCCGTACTTGTCCAGGATCACGTTGTAGGTGACGTCTTTCATGTTATTGTCATCATACTGATCCAGAACGTCCTCGTCATACATGACGGTGTCAGAGTAATCATACTTGGTGCCGTCAGCAGTGACATAGCTGTCTACCTTGAAGTTGCTGATCGTGGTATCAGACAGCACCTCAGGAGCCACCATGGACTGGATGGCGCCGTCGGCTACGGTGACCAGGAACAGGTTGTCCTCCACCACATCCGCAATGTCAAACTCGTCGCTCTCCACGGTGTAAGGCTCGGACATGCTATCGGCCTTGACATAGGTAGGAGTGCGGGAGCTGCCCACATTTTTCAGCTCATAGATGGTCAGGTCGACTTCCTCGTTCTTCTCGTCGTAGTCCTCCTGAGCCTTAGCCAGATAGGTATTGATGACAGAGATAGTGATCTCGTGCTCGTCAATATCCTGATACACCTGTGTCAGCACGCCATTACCGGTAGCACCTACGGCTTCATCGTTGGAACGATTGAGCTGATTCTCGGTGAAGAAAGCGTCGCCCAGGACACTCTCCTCGTTTTCGCCGTCTACATAGATGAAGAAGGTGTAGTCGTCGATCACAGACTTGCCCAGCAGGTCGTACAGATCCCGGCCGGTAACCTCAGTGGTGTACTCCTGACGGAGCAACTCAGTCTTGGCATAGGTGCCAATCTCGTTGCCGTCGTACTCCCAGTAGCGGGCAGGGCGACCAAACACATCAGTGGCATCATCGTTCAGCTTCAGGTCACCCATGTACAGTTTCTCACCCAGCTCTACGATAGAGCCGGTAGACACGGTGCCATCGTTGTTGGTGTACAGAGCATCGTCGATAGCCTTGGCATAGGTCTGGCCGCTGGTGATGTAGTTGTACTTCACATTTCTGTTGATGACAACATCACCAATTTGGAAGCTACCGTCGGTTTCAGCTTGCACGGTGCCGGACTTCAGGGTGTTCAGCACCAGCTGGGCTACATCGTTGCGAGTCATGGGGGCGGTTACGCCGGAGTCTACGCCCACGAACAGGTCGATGTCATTACCTTGGCGGGTGGTGGCCAGCTGCCAGTCGCTGCCGAAGTCAGAGG
>UMHQ01073576.1_pt1 | contig 16200 bp, 10 predicted proteins | sample 1965531 | NCBI WGS metagenome assembly UMHQ01 (sample SAMEA4836098, study PRJEB28245) | human gut metagenome | biome: gut microbiome; material: fecal sample | place: Denmark | collected 2008
CGCTTCCAGAGGGACTCCTTGCCCTTCTTGGGCTTGGCGGGGCGCTCGGGGATGGACTGCTCCTCCTGGATGGCCTCCTCCTGGAAGACCTCCTGGCTGCAGCAGGGGGCGCTGCCCACCTTCCGGGCGTGCCACTCCCCGTCGGGGCCCAGCTGGCGGGCCTTCACGTTGTCGGAGGTGAGCACGTCGATGATGTGGAAGATTTTCTTCCGCACCTCCGGGGAGAGCACTGGGCAGGCCACCTCCACCCGCCGCTCAGTGTTCCGGGTCATAAAGTCGGCGGAGGAGATGTACAGGGCCGCGTCCTCCCCCCGGCCGAAGCGGTAGATGCGGGTGTGCTCCAGGTACCGGCCCACGATGGAGAACACGGTGATGCGGTCGGTGAGGCCGGCGATGCCCGGCAGCAGGCAGCAGATGCCCCGCACGTTCATCACCACCTCCACCCCCGCCTGGGAGGCCTGGGCCAGCTTGTCGATGAGCTTCCGGTCGGTGATGGAGTTGAGTTTCAGGAAGATATAGCCGTCTCTGCCCTTGGCGATCTCCCGGTCGATGTGCTCCATGCACTTGTCCCGCAGCTGGTAGGGGGAGACCAGCAGCTGCTTGTAATTCCCCTCCATGTTGGCGGTGGCCATGTTCCGGAACAGGGCGGCGGCGTCCTCGCCGATCTCCGGCCGGGCGGTCATCAGGCACAGGTCGGTGTACTGCTTGGCGGTCTTTTCGTTGTAGTTGCCGGTGCCCACCTGGGTGATATACTGGATCTTGCCCTTGTCCCGGCGGGTGATGAGGCACACCTTGGAGTGGACCTTGATGTTCTCCGCCCCGTACAGGATGGTGCAGCCCGCCTCCTCCATGCGCTCGGCCCACTGGATGTTGTTCTGCTCGTCAAAGCGGGCCCGCAGCTCCATGAGGGCGGTGACCTCCTTGCCGTTCTCGGCGGCGGCGCACAGGTACTCGGCCAGCTTGGCCTTGGAGGCCAGGCGGTAGATGGTGATTTTGATGGACAGCACGTCCGGATCGGAGGAGGCCTCCCGCACCAGGTGCAGGAAGGGGTCCATGGACTGGAATGGGTAGAACAGCAGCACGTCGTGGTGGAGCACCTGGGGCAGCACCTTCTCCTCCGGCCGGAGGAAGTTGCTGGCCTTGGGGGTGTAGGGGGGATAGCACAGGGCGGTCTTGCTCTCGGGGGGCAGCTGCCCCTCCAGGGAGAAGACGTACTTCATGCGCAGGGGGGATTTGGAGAAGAACACCTGCTCCCGGGAGAGGTTCAGCTGTCTGCACAGAAAGTCAATGGCCCGGTCGTCCCGGCCGCCCTGGAGCTCCAGACGCACCGGGGCCAGGCGGTTGCGCTTTTTCACGATCTTCCGCATGTGCTGGCGGAAATCCTCGTCCACCTCGTAGGTCTCATCCTCGGGGCTGATGTCCGCGTTCCGGGTCACCGAGGCCACCGCCTTCCCCTTCACGTCGAAGGCGGGGAACAGGCGCTTGGCGTACTCGGCGATCACATCCTCGGTGAGAATATACCGCAGCCCCCGCTCCCGGAGGGTGAAGTAGGGGGGCAGGCTCTGGGGCACGGGAATGAGCCCCAGGAACTGCTGGCCCTCGCTCTCCAGGCGCAGGACCACGTTCAGGGTCTTGTTGGACAGGTGAGGGAAGGGGTGGCGGGAATCCACCACCTGGGGGGAGAGGATGGGGCGCACCTCATCCTGGAACCAGTTCTCCACCTGCTTGCGCTCCTTGGTGTCCATCTCGTCCATGGACATGCGGCAGATGTTGCAGGCCCGCAGGCGGCTCTCCAGCTGCTCCACCACCTTGTCCCGCTGCTTGTACAGGGGAGTCACCGCCTTGAAGATGGCCTGGAGCTGCTGCTCCGGGGTCTGGCCGGTGCGGCTGTCGATGTGCTCCTCCTTCACCAGGGTCATGTCGTACAGGGAGCCCACCCGGATCATGAAGAACTCGTCCAGGTTGCTGGTGAAGATGGCGGCGAACTTGAGCCGCTCCATCAGGGGGACGCTCTCGTCCTTGGCCTCCTCCAGCACCCGCTCGTTGAAGCGCAGCCAGGACAGCTCCCGGTCCTGGGTATATCGGGTATCTACTTCTTTTGCCATAGCTTCTATTCCCTCTCTTTTATGTGGATGGCGTGATTTTGCTCTGGTCCTCCAGGGGCTCCCCCAGCACCCGGGCGAGGAGATAGCCCTCCCGCACGCCGCAGGCACTGGCGGTGATGGTCTGGGCCCCATAGGCCTTGGCGATGGTGTCCAGGGCCAGAAGGCCGGGGATGATGGTGTGAATCCGGTCCGGGACGGTCTTCAGCAGCAGCCGCAGCTCGTCCCTACCCGGCTTTTTCAGCCGCTGGAGCATCTCCTTCAGCTCGTCCCGGTCCAGGCTCCGGTCCCCCGCGGGGCGGTCGAACATGGCGTTGGCCACCTTGCAGGCGGCCCGGACGGTGCCGCCCACGCCGCAGATGTGCCGGGCGGGGGGATGCTGGGGGACGAACTGCTCCAGCTGCTCCTCCACGGCCCGGCGGATGGCCCTCCGCTCCTCCTTGGTGGGGTGAAGCTTGGCGACGTACTTGCTGAACAGGGACAGGGAGCCCACCGACAAGCTGCATGCGCTCTGGATGGCCCGGCTCCGGTAGGAGACCAGCTCGGTGGAGCCGCCGCCCAGGTCAGCCAGCAGTCCGGTGTACAGCCCGGCGTTCTGAATGGCCCCCCGGAAGGACAGCTCGGCCTCCTCCCGGCCGGTGAGCACGTCCACCCGCAGCCCGGTGGCCGCCATCACCGCCCCCACCGCCTCCTCCGTGTTGGAGATGTTCCGCAGAGAGGCGGTGGCGAACACCCGCAGGTCGGGCAGCTCCAGGTTGTCCATGAGGGAGCGGTAGCCCTGAAGGGTCTGACAGGCCACCTCGATCCCCTCGGGGGTGAGGGCCCCGTGGCGGACGTAGCCGGCCAGGCCGGCCATCACCTTTCGGTTCATCAGCAGGCGGATCTCCCCGCCCTCGCACTTGTAAATGGACAGGCGGACGGTGTTGGACCCCACGTCCGCGATTCCGTAAATCATAATGCTGTTCCCTCGCTTTAAACGCTCCGCCTGACGCGGGGATAGAGGCGCCGAACGTGAGCATAAGTAATTTTTAGTATACCACACCTTTGTAAAATTGGTGTATGTTTTTCGTAAAAAAGAGAAGATTTTTCCAGCCGGACACTTTGAACCGGTTTTGTTAAGTCTAATTTAAATGTTTGAAAATCCTTGATTAAATGCCCTTGAAGCCGGTTTTTTCCGGTGCTATACTGTGGCGCGGAACGGAAAACGTCCCCAATTCGGACCGGATGTGCGCCGCCTGTGCCGGGCTCGGACGGCCCCGTTGGAAACTCTAAGGAAGAAAGAGGGAGTCAAACAAAATGCGCAGATATCGAACTGTGTTGGCCTGCTCTCTGAGTGCGCTGGCTCTGGCGGGAGCCTGCATCCCCGCACTGGCCACCCCGTACAACGACAGCAGCGTCACCGGCGGCTCCGAGGCCTGGAACCAGTGGGTCCAGGAGTGGGAGACGGTCGCCACGGATTACACCAAGGTGTCCCTGACCCCCGGCGAGGATGAGACTCAGCTGAACTTCGCCTGGTACAGCCAGAACAACGGCTCTGCCGCCACCCCGGTGGTCCATTTCGGCACCGATCCCAGCAGCCTCACCGCCTTCACCGGCACCGCCGCTGCGGTGGACACCAGCCTGACCGACGGCGTGGCCTATGACTACAACCATGTGACGGTCACCGGCCTGCAGGAGAACACCACCTACTACTACACCGTGGAGAAAAACGGGGTCCAGACCGAGCCCGTGGAGTACACCACCGGGAGCTTCTCCTCCATCAAGATGCTCTATGTGGGCGACCCCCAGATTGGCGCCTCCAAGGGCCAGACTCAGGGCAGCGAGTCCCTGAACGCCGACTCCGGCGCCGCCAACACCGCCGCCCGGAACGACAGCTTCGGCTGGAACCGGACCCTGGAGATCGCGGCGCAGCAGAACCCCGACCTGAACTTCATCATCTCCGCCGGCGACCAGGTCAACAAGACCGGCCAGGCCAAGGAGGAGGAGTACGCGGGGTATCTGGACCCGGAGGTGCTGGCCTCTCTGCCTGTGGCCACCACCATCGGCAACCACGACTCTCTGAATCCCGACTACACCTACCACTTCAATAACCCCAACACCACCGATTACGGCACCACCCAGGCCGGCGGCGACTACTACTACTCCTACGGCCCGGGCTTGTTCATCGTGCTGAACACCAACAACTACAACGCCGCCGAGCATGAGCAGGCCATCGCCGAGGCTGTGGCCGCCTACCCCGATGCCAAGTGGCGTGTGGTCACCATCCACCAGGACATCTATGGCTCCGGTCTGGACCACTCCGACACCGACGGCATGATCCTGCGAACCCAGCTCACCCCCATCTTCGATGAGTACGACATCGACGTGGTGCTCCAGGGCCATGATCACACCTACAGCCGCTCCAAGATCCTCTACGGGGACGGTCAGACCCACGGCGCCTACCAGTTCCAGCTGGATGAGACCGGCATGGACTATGACTGGGACCACGCCTATAACATCGCCACCGGCGAGCAGATTCCCCTGTACCCTGAGGACGGCGACACGGCGGGCCAGGCCCTTCAGTCCGCCTTCCAGCAGGACAACCTGTGCTACACCATCGAGGACGTGAGCGGCACCACCGTGGTCAATCCCCAGGGCACCCTGTACATGACCGCCAACTCCGCCTCCGGCTCCAAGTTCTACGAGCTGCTGGCCACCCAGCAGGACTACATCGCTGTCCGCAGCCAGAACTGGCTGCCCAGCTACTCGGTGATTGAGATGGACGACGACTCCTTCACCATCGACACCTATCAGATCACTGCCGACGGCCAGGTGGAGGCCATTGACCAGACCTTCACCATTGAGAAGCAGGAGAACGCCCCTGAAACTCCGGTGGAGGCCCAGCCCATGACCCGCGCCGACGCGGTGCAGGCCCTCTATGAGGATGCCGGCTCCCCCGCGGCCTCCGGCTCCTCCTTCACCGACGTGTCCGGCGACGCCGCCTACGCCCAGGCTGTTGCCTGGGCCGCCCAGAACGGCATCGCGGCCGGCAATGGGGACGGCACCTTTGCCCCCAATGCCCCTGTTACCCGGGAGCAGCTGGCCGTGATGGTCAGCCGCTACGCCGCCCTTCAGGGCCGCGCCCTGTCTGCGGGCCAGGATGCCCTGAATGCCTGCTCCGACGCCGCGTCTGTCTCCAGCTGGGCCCAGAGCAGTGTGGCGCAGGTGCTCAACGGCGGGCTGATCGCCGCGGAGAATGGACAGTTTGCGCCCAAGGCGACTGCCATGACCGACGAGCTGGCCAACGCCCTCGCCCAGCTGTAATCAGCAGACGGGAATGGGGCGCTGAAGCCCCCTGATGTTACTTACGGGCGCACCCCGGCCGACGCCGGGGTGTGCCCGCTTTCAGACTGTGAGGAAATGAGGAAATACGGATGCGCAATCTCAATCTGGACCCCAAGAATTTGCTGAAGCGGTGGGGTCCCCCCATTCTGCTGCTGCTGGCCTTTCTGGCCTTTGTCATCTGGATCAATCAGGTGGACAAGACACAGCTGGTATCCCGGGAGGGGCAGACCTTTGAAAAGGCGGTGGTCACCGAAATTATCCAGGACAACCTCATGCCGGACGGAAGCCGGGTGGGAGAGCAGCGGATCATGGTCCACATGCTCACCGGCCCCAAGGAGGGGGAGGAGCTGGAGACTACCAGCAGCTCCGGGTACCTGTTCGGCGCCGGATGCACCGTGGGTATGCACGTGGTGGTGATGCAGAGCATTGCCGGGGATACGGTGATCAACACCGTTTATACCCAGGACAGAGAGATGACCATTTATATCTTTGCCGCGCTCTATCTGGTGGTGCTCTGCCTTGTGGGCGGAAAGCAGGGGCTGAAGGGGGCCCTGGGATTGGTGTTTACCTTTTTGTGCATCCTGTTTGTATATCTGCCGCTGGTGTACCGGGGATACTCCCCCTTCTGGGTGGCGGTATTTGTGTGCATCATTACCACGCTGGTCACCATGTACCTCATCGGCGGGCCCACCAAAAAGACGGTGGTGGCCACGGGGGGTACCGTGGCCGGAGTGGTGATCGCCGGGTTTTCCGCTACAATTTTCAGCATCGCCTCCGGGATTTCCGGATGGAATGTGTCGGATATTGAGAGCCTCCTCACCCTCTGGAATGTGAGCGGGATTCAGGTGGGCGGCCTGCTTTTCTCCGGCCTGCTCATCTCCAGCCTGGGGGCTGTGATGGACGTGGCTATGTCCATCGGCAGCTCGATCGGAGAGATTCACGCCCAGAACCCCACGATCTCCCGAAAGGAGCTGTTTAAGGCGGGGATGCACGTGGGCCGGGATATGATGGGCACCGACAGTAACACCCTGATTCTGGCCTTTGCCGGCGGCAGTGTGAGCATGCTGGTGCTGGACTACGCCTATGACCTGCCCTATCAGCAGATCATCAACTCCAACAATATCGGCATCGCCATCATGCAGGGGCTGTCCGGCAGCTTCGGCATTGTGCTGGCGGTTCCGGTGACCGTCCTGCTGGCGGTGCTGCTCTACACCCATGAGCCGGCCCCGGCCTCGGGGGAGCCGCTCTCCCAGTCGTCTGAAAACTGAATAGGCAGAGAAAACTCCCGCTCCGGAGCCGTCCGGAGCGGGAGTCAAACTGTCAAAAACCTTATACTTTAAGGGTTCAGAGGGAAAGATAGTGTGAAAGAAAACCGTCAGGGTTGTCTTTCACGTGCAATCACCTCACTTTCCAGAACGGTTTATCGTTCTGGAAAGTGCTGTCAGCTTGTTGAAAAGACTTTTTCGACAAGCTGAACTCCCGCTCCGGAGCCATCCGGAGCGGGAGTTTTTCAAATTGCGGGGCGGAGGGTGCGGTCAAACCTTCCGCTGTGCCCGGGGGCGCTGAGACAGCTCCGCCACAGCGGTGTAGAGCACGTCGGTGGAGGAGTTGATGGCGGTCTCGCAGGAGTCCTGAACGACGCCCACGATAAAGCCCACGCCCACCACCTGCATGGCCACGTCGTTGGAGATGCCGAACAGGCTGCAGGCCAGGGGAACCAGCAGCAGGGAACCGCCGGCCACGCCGGAGGCGCCGCAGGCGCTGATGGCGGACAGCACACACAGCACCACCGCGGTGGGGAAGTCCACCGGGATGCCGAGGGTGTGGGCCGCGGCGAGCGACAAAATGGAAATTGTAATGGAGGCGCCGCCCATATTGATGGTGGAGCCCAGGGGGATGGACACGGCGTAGGTGTCCTCGTCCAGGCCCAGCTCCTCGCACAGCTTCAGGTTAACAGGGATATTGGCGGCGGAGCTGCGGGTGAAAAAGGCAGTGAGGCCGCTGCGCCACAGGCATTTGAGCACCAGGGGATAGGGGTTGCGGTGCAGGAAGATGAAGGCGATAAGCGGATTGACCACCAGGGCCACAAACACCATGGTACCCACCAGCAGCAGGAGAAGCTGTCCATAGCTGGCCAGAGAGTCGATTCCCAGCTGGGAGATGGACTTGAACACCAGGCCGAGAACACCGAAGGGGGCGCAGCCGATGATCCAGCGCACCACCTGAGAGACTGCGTCCGCCAGCTCGCCCAGGGCCCGCTTGGTGCCGTCTCCGGCTTTCCGCAGGGCGATGCCCAGCAGAACCGCCCAGGCCAGAATACCGATGTAATTGGCGTTTACCAGGGCGTCTACCGGATTGGACACCAGGTTCATCAGTAGGGTGTTCAGCACCTCGCCGATGCCGCCGGGGGAGGCGGTCTGGCTCTGCGCCTCCGTGAGCTTCAAAGTGACCGGGAATAAAAAGCTGGTGATTACCGCCACGCAGCCGTCAATAAAGGTGCCCAGCAGATAGAGGAGAATGACCCGGGACATGTTGGTCTTCTGTCCCTCCCGGTGGCGGGAGAGGGCGGTCATTACCAAAAACAGCACCAGCAGCGGGGCCACCGCCTTCAGGGCGCCCACGAACAAATCGCCCAGCAGTCCGATGGGAGCAGCCTGGGGAACCGCCAGCCCCAGCACGACGCCGATGATCAGACCGCCCAGGATTCGGAGCACCAGACTGCTCTCATTCCACTTTTTTAACAGATTTTTCATGGTTTTCCATCCATTCCTTCCCTTTTTCGAGTGGGAATTTTAGTATACCACGATTTGGCCCGGGCCGCCTACCCTGCATTTTGGAGAACAACTGTCTTTTTAGGAGGGACAATTCGGGCAGGAACGACAAATTTCCCCTTATCCGCCTAGGAAATACAGCAGGAGACCATAGAGGATGCTGGCGCTGATGCCGTACACCAGCACCGGCCCGGCCACCACAAAGAGCTTGGCCGCCGTGCCGGTGATGAACCCCTCGCTTTTGAACTCCAGGGCGGGGGACACCATGGCGTTGGCAAAGCCGGTGATGGGCACCAGGGTGCCCGCCCCCGCCCGCTTGGCCAGCTTGTCAAACCACCCCAGGCCGGTGAGCACCGCCGCGGCGAAAATCAGCGTCACCGACACAGCGGTCCCCGCCTGATCCCGGTCCAGTCCCAGGCTCTGGTACCAATTCAGCAGGGCCTGCCCCAGTACGCAGATGGCCCCGCCCACCCCGAAGGCCCATGCCACATCCCGCCACAGGGGGGAGGGCTTTACGCGGGCCTGGACCAGACGGCTGTACTCCTGATTGCTGATCTCCATTGTGAGACACCCCTTCTATATGAAAGTGCGGACTTCGGACAGTCCGGGTGCATGTTAGCCTGCCCGACGGGCAGAAAACTATGCGCCGGGAGGTATGGACTGGCTCTTTTCCGCATACAGTGACACCAGAAAGAGGTGGTATGGGAATGGTATACGGGAAAAAACAGATCGGACTCGCCTTTTTGCTCACCGCCCTGGCCGGATGTCTGCTCCATGGGCTGTATGCCCTCTGGCCTAACGCATTTACAGCTCTGGTGTCTCCCATCTGGGAGAGCCTATGGGAGCACTTGAAAATTTTGGTCTGGCCCTATCTGGCAGCCGCCCTGGTCCTCACCTGGAACCGCCCTACGGGGATTCGGCCCTGGCTGCTCAGTCTGCTGCTCATGTGCGCCGGGATGCTGGGGGCGGGGTACCTGTACCACATCGTTCTGGGGGGCGAGTCCTTCTGGCCGGACCTGGTGCTGTATCTGCTCCTCCTGCTGTTTGGCTTCTGGTTTCCCCGGCGGTTCTCCGGCCCCTTTGAGGGGGTGAGATGGAAGCTGCCCCTGGCGGGGGTGCTGGCCCTCCTGCTGCTGATGGTTCTGTTTACCCTGTCGCCCCCGGACCATCTGCTGTTTGTGGATCTATCCGGGGCGGACACCTGGAGCCAGCTGCCCTGCTGACCTCTTTTCTTTCCCCCGCGCCTCTGGTATACTGACTATATTAACGGGTGACAGCGGGAGGGAGGAGCAGCCATGGTACTGTATGGGGCGGAGCATCTGACGGAGCGCGCGCAGGCCTATGACCTGCTGGAGCGGGCGGCCCGCCTCCACTGGGGCTGGGACCGGCTGCCGGAGATGGCCAGGGAGGAGCGGGGAAAGCCTTACTTTCCCGGAGCGCCTCAGTACCACTTCAATCTCTCCCACAGCGGGCCCTTTGCCCTGTGCGCCCTGTCGGACCGCCCGGTGGGGGTGGACATCCAGGCGGTCCGCCCCGCCTGGTCCCCAAAGCTGGTGGACCGCAGCTGCACGCCGGAGGAGCGGGCCTGGCTGGCGGCGCTGGGGGACCGGCCGGAGGATTTCGCCGCCCTTTGGGCCTGCAAGGAGAGCATGGGGAAGGAGAGCGGCTATGGGCTGCCCTATCCCCCCTCCCGGCTGTCGGTCCCGCTGCCCGGAGACAGGGGACCGCTCCGCCCGGGGGAGGCGTATCTCCTGGAGGGGCGGCGGCTCCGGGTCTACGCCGGCCGGGGCTGGCGGGGGGCGGTGTGCGCCTGGGAGGAGCCGCCGGAGGAGATTCGGTGGCTGTCGCTGCCCTGAGCATTGCAAATCGGGCCCTCTCAGATTGTCAAAAAACCTCTGTAGAGATGAAGCCGCTCAAGTTTGGGCGGGGGAGCTCGAGGGGGCAGCCGCCCGCCTCGAATGGGATCAAATGCCCCGGAAGGCTTGCTGTGCAAGGCTTCCGGCAAGCGAAGCGCGAACTTTTGTGCCGCTGTGCGGCGCAAAAGTAACGGCATTTTTGCAGGCTGTCAGAAAAGTCCTTGGACTTTTCTGACAGCCTGAGAGGGCCTGCCGGGTCAAGGGGCGGGCCCTCTGTTTTTACGCCTCAAAGCGGCGGCAAAACTCCCCCTTTTGCGCCGGAACCTCTTGCAATCCGGTCCGTATCCGGGTATAATATTACGGATTATAAGAGGTATCCCCGCTCTGTGCGGAAAGAACGACCAGAAAGTGTGATGGATTTTGAAGTACGATTTTACCGCCATCGAACAGAAATGGCAAAACAAGTGGCGGGAGGAGAAGACCTTCGCCTGCCGCACCGGTGACACGGACAAGAAGAAATTCTACGCCCTGGTGGAGTTCCCCTATCCCTCCGGCCAGGGCCTCCATGTGGGACATGCCCGGCCCTACACCGCCATGGACGTGGTGGCCCGGAAGCGCCGCATGGACGGGTACAATGTGCTCTTCCCCATCGGCTTTGACGCCTTCGGCCTGCCCACCGAGAACTACGCCATCAAGAACCACATCCACCCCGCCAAGGTGACCCACGACAACATCGCCAACTTCACCAAGCAGCTGCACATGCTGGGCTACTCCTTCGACTGGGACCGGGTGGTGGACACCACCGACCCAAAGTATTACAAGTGGACCCAGTGGATCTTCCTGCAGCTGTACAAGCACGGTCTGGCCTATAAGACCACCATGCCCGTGAACTGGTGCACCTCCTGCAAGTGCGTGCTGGCCAACGAGGAAGTGGTGGAGGGCGTGTGTGAGCGCTGCGGCTCCCCCGTCATCCGCAAGGAGAAGTCCCAGTGGATGCTGAAGATCACCGAGTACGCCCAGCGCCTCATCGACGACCTGGACGACCTGGACTTCATCGAGCGGGTGAAGATCCAGCAGAAGAACTGGATCGGCCGCTCCACCGGCGCCGAGGTCACCTTCAAGGCCACCACCGGCGACGACATCGTGGTGTACACCACCCGGCCGGACACCCTGTTCGGCGCCACCTATATGGTCCTCTCCCCTGAGCATGAGCTCATCCGCAAGTGGATGCCCCTGCTGAAGAACGCGGACGACGTCCAGGCCTATCAGAAGGAGGCCGCCTCCAAGTCCGACCTGGAGCGCACCGAGCTGAACAAGGAGAAGACCGGCGTGTGCCTGGACGGCGTGAAGGGCGTCAATCCGGTGAACGGCAAGGAGATCCCCATTTTCATCTCCGACTACGTGCTGGCCACCTACGGCACCGGCGCCATCATGGCCGTGCCCGCTCACGATGACCGCGACTGGGAGTTCGCCAAGAAGTTCGGCTGTGAGATCATCGAGGTGGTCTCCGGCGGCGAGGACGTGCAGAAGGCCGCCTTCACCGCCAAGGACGAGACCGGCATCCTGGTCAATTCCGACTTCCTCAACGGCATGACCGTGAAGGAGGCCATCCCCGCCATCACCAAGTGGCTGGAGGAGAAGGGCATTGGACACGCCAAGGTGAACTACAAGCTGCGTGACTGGGTGTTCTCCCGTCAGCGCTACTGGGGCGAGCCCATCCCCATGGTGTACTGTGAGAAGTGCGGCTGGCAGCCCCTGCCCGAGGACCAGCTGCCCCTGCTCCTGCCTGAGGTGGAGAGCTATGAGCCCACCGACGACGGCGAGTCCCCCCTGAGCAAGATGACCGACTGGGTGAACACCACCTGCCCCTGCTGCGGCGGCCCCGCCAAGCGGGAGACCGACACTATGCCCCAGTGGGCGGGCTCCAGCTGGTACTTCCTGCGGTATATGGACCCCCACAACGACAAGGCCCTGGCCAGCAAGGAGGCCCTGGAGTACTGGTCCCCGGTGGACTGGTACAACGGAGGCATGGAGCACACCACCCTCCACCTGCTGTACAGCCGGTTCTGGCACAAGTTCCTGTACGACATCGGTGTGGTGCCCACCAAGGAGCCCTATCAGAAGCGCACCAGCCACGGCATGATCCTGGGCGAGGGCGGTGAGAAAATGTCCAAGTCCCGGGGCAACGTGGTCAACCCCAACGACGTGATCGAGGCCTACGGCGCGGACACCATGCGCACCTATATCATGTTCATCGGCGACTTCGAGAAGGCCGCCGCCTGGTCGGACAACGCGGTGAAGGGCTGCAAGCGCTTCCTGGACCGTGTCTGGAATCTGGCCACTGAGCAGGAGCACACCGGGGATGAGTACTCCCAGGTGAACGAGGTGGCCGTCCACCGGGCCATCAAGAAGGTGTCCGAGGACATCGAGGCCATGAAGTTCAACACCGCCATCGCCACTTTGATGGCCCTGGTCAACGACTTCTACGCCAACGGCGCCAGCCGGGGCGACATGAAGGCTCTGCTGTTGATGCTCTCCCCCTTCGCCCCCCACATGTGCGAGGAGCTGTGGGAGATGGCGGGCTACGGCGGACAGGTGTCCCAGCAGTCCTGGCCCGTCTACGACGAGAGCAAGACCGTCACCGCCACCACCCAGATGGCCGTCCAGGTCAGCGGCAAGGTGAAGGCCAACATTGTGGTGCCCACCGATGCCTCCGACGAGGAGATCGTCAAGACTGCCTTGGCCGAGCCCAAGATCGTCAAGCTGGCTGAGGGCAAGGAGCTGGTGAAGTCCGTCGTCGTCAAGGGCCGTCTGGTCAGCCTGATTTTCAAGCCCAAGGCCTGAAAAGGCCCTTGACGACCCGCGCGTCAGCGCGCCGCGCCTGTGGCGCGTCCAAGCGTTTTGCCGAAGGCAAAACCTTGCCGCAGGGCGGGCTCTGCCCGTCCGAGGATTGAAAATATCCGGGGCCCCCGCCAAACGACAGTTTGGTGGGGAGACAAGGGCCGACTGGTGAGCCTGATTTTCAAGCCCAAGGCCTGAGCGCGGCAGCTCGTTACAAAAAATTCAAATTTCCACCGGAAAGAAGAACTTGACATTTGACGGAAAGTCAAATATAATGGTTCTGTTAAAGCCATACACATGGCCCTTTCGCGGAAGGGGATGCCCCACCGCGCCGGAGGGAGGGAAATATATGTCGGAAGTCCGTGTAAGAGAGAACGAGTCTTTGGAGAGCGCTCTGAAGCGCTTTAAGCGCAGCTGCGCCAAGTCTGGTGTGCTGGCCGAGGTCCGTAAGCGTGAGCACTACGAGAGCCCCAGCGTCAAGCGCCGCAAGAAGTCCGAGGCTGCCCGCAAGAACCGTAAAAAGTACTATTAAGCGACGAAAACCGCTGCGGCATTGTGCCGCAGCGGTTTTTCCATGAGGGAGAGGGAACGGTTAAAATAGTGCAGAAATTTTTTGAATTTTTGCTTGACAAAACAATGAGATTCTGGTAACATATTACCTGCGCTGGACAACAGAAGGTTGTGCGCAGACAATTCAGATGGGGGTATAGCTCAGCTGGGAGAGCGCTTGAATGGCATTCAAGAGGTCAGCGGTTCGATCCCGCTTATCTCCACCACAAGAGGCGAAAGCCGAAAACCGTGGGTTTCATTTGAAATCCACGGTTTTTTTCTGCCTTCTGTTTGTTTGAAACTGGGGGCCAAGAGGCATTTCCGGCTCCTTGTGATGTTTTCCGGCGGGGAGAGAATGCGTGCTACTGGAAATTGAAATTGTCCTGGGCAGAACTAACGGCACAGGTCAGGCTGTTAAAGAGATCAAAGGGTAAATGCCGCCGTCACTTTTCCCGTAGAAGCGGAAAAGCAACCGTACACTTACAAAATACGGAGTCGCCCTATGCTTATAGTAGTGCGGCGCTGTCTGTGGCCCACTCCACTCCAACGGGAGGGGAAAGAGGGGGGCTCGGAGGGACAGCGAGCCGGAGAATGATCAGCAGAGGGGCACTGCCGGGAGCAGATTTCAACGTACAAGGCGGGGACATCTATAACGGTGCTCCCGCCTTGCTGTTTATAAATCCGAACACATTACCCACTTGGGGCATTTAGTTCAAGCTTCTGTCGTTTAGAAGGGATGGTTAAAGTCAATATTTTGAAACGCGAGTCATAAAATGGACATACAGAGACAAAACCACCTTACCGGTCCGCAGGGCGGTTGACATTTGGGAGCTGAAAGCAAAAACAAAAGGCAACTGCTTTTGCAGTTGCCTTTTGTTTGGTCCGAGTGCTGAGATTCGAACTCAGGGCCTCTTGAACCCCATTCAAGCGCGATACCAAACTTCGCCACACCCGGATTTTCTTGCCGCAGGTGTCTCACCCGAACGACTTATATAGATTACCATAGTTTGCTCCAAAAAGCAAGTCTTTTTTTAAGTTTTTTTGATGGGCTTTTGCGACAAAAAAGTCTGTGCAAATTAGTGTTTCTTATACAACTTTACGATGGAGGAGAGGGGGTGTGCCCAGAGCACATCCGGCGTGAAGCCAATTCCCGCCCTGTCTGGGATGTGGGGCTTGACCGTCCTGTGGATGGTGGTGGTATAATGTAGCTGACATGATTCGGAACGGGCAGGGGCAGTGCGTGGGCGGCCGCAGGTGGAAGCGAGCACCCCTGCTGTACAGTTCCATCAAAAGGGAGGAGAACGCTGTGCGATACAGAGAACTGGGGAAGACGGGGCTGAAAGTCAGCGAAATCGGCCTTGGAGCGGAGTGGCTGGAGCGCCATAATGCGGAGGAGGTAAAAGCGGTCATTGACTGCTGTGAGGCCCAGGGGATCAACATTTTGGACTGCTGGATGGCGGAGCCCAATGTGCGGTCGAATATTGGCGCTGCCATCGCCGGGAAGCGGGAGCGGTGGATTATCCAGGGGCACTTCGGCTCCACCTGGCAGGACGGGCAGTACGTCCGCACACGGGACATGGAGAAGGTCAAGCCGGCCTTTGAGGATCTGCTGTCTCGCCTGGGGACGGATTATCTTGACTTGGGTATGATCCACTTTGTGGATGAGGAGGCGGAATTTCACCGGATTATGGACGGAGCGTTTTTTGCCTATGTAAAGGAGCAGAAGGCCAAAGGTGTGATCCGCCATATCGGTCTGAGCACGCACAACCCCAAGGTGGGAGTTCTGGCGGCCCAAAGCGGGGAGATCGAGATGCTCCTGTTCAGCATCAATCCGGCGTTTGATCTGCTCCCGGCCAGCGAGGACATCAATACCTATTTTGCGCCCGACTATGAGGAGCACCTGGGGGGAATCCATCCGGACCGGGCGCGGCTCTACCAGGTATGTGAGCAGCTGGGAGTTGGCATCACAGTGATGAAGGGGTATGCGGGCGGCCGCCTGTTCTCCGCCGAGACCTCGCCGTTCGGAGTGGCGCTGACCCCTGTGCAGTGCACTCACTATGCCCTGACCCGGCCCGCCGTGGCCAGTGTGCTGGCCGGGTATGATACGCCTGAGCATGTGCTGACGGCGGTCGCGTATGAAGATGCCTCCGAGGAGGAAAAGGACTATGCCAGCACGCTGGCGGGCGCCCCGCGCCATGCCTACTCCGGCCAGTGCACCTACTGCGGCCATTGCGCGCCCTGCCCCAAGGGCATTGATATCGCAATGGTGAACAAGCTGTATGACCTTGCGGCCATGCAGGACCGGACTCCGGACTCCATTCGGGCGCACTACCAGGCGCTCCAGGCAAAGGCGGAGGACTGCATTGCCTGCGGGAGCTGTGAAAAGAGATGCCCCTTTGGCGTCCCGGTCATCCAGCGGATGGAACAGATCAAACAGCTCCATTTGGTTTGAGCGGCCGCCCGTATTGAGCTGGCAGCTGGGGGAGAAGCGCAGCAGGGAAGGAATGGTCCAAGCCAATCTGATGGAGCGTGAGCCATAAAATAGACACGCAGGGACAGGATTTCCAAACCGGCCTGCAGGGCCGGCGGCGCGTGTGCGCCGTACAAGGTTTTTGCCAAGGAAAAAACCTTGCGGAGGAATGGCTTTGCCGCCCTGAGCATTTCAATCCCGAAGGGAGGAGGCCGCCTTCGGCGGCCGGAACCCAAAAAGAAAGACACGCTTTCAGCGTGCCTTTCTTTTGGGCAAGTCACTGCAAT
>UMHQ01038986.1_pt1 | contig 16197 bp, 11 predicted proteins | sample 1965531 | NCBI WGS metagenome assembly UMHQ01 (sample SAMEA4836098, study PRJEB28245) | human gut metagenome | biome: gut microbiome; material: fecal sample | place: Denmark | collected 2008
CCCGGCGTGCTTCCCGCAGCAGCCAAGCCCCAGGTCTGCCGCCATCTGTTCGATATGCTTCAAATCGGCTTTTTCCGCCGCTTCCATCCGGTGTTCCGGTATTTTCTCTGCCATACAAAGCGCTCCCTTTCAAATAATAGCAGTTAGAATTGACTAACCAAAGTATACTCCATATTTCCCCATTTGTCAATCACGAAAAATTATTCACTTGACAAACCGGCAGGGACATGATATATTATTAACGGTTAGCAATAACTAACTACATTCCCTAAAGCCTGAACGTGTATATGCAAGACTAATGCCGGTTCGCTGCTTCAAAGCGCGCAGGTTTGTTTTCGTATACATTGAATAACAGGAAGAGGGGATTTTTTATGTCTGAAAATCTGAACGGTATCCAAATCCAGCTTCTATTGTACTTTTTGGAGGCGGAACCGAAAAAGCGGACGGTGAGCTACGCCGCCCGATACTTAAACAAGCCGAAATCCACCCTGACGCATATCATTGACAGTCTGGATGAGCTGGCGCTGATGGAGCGCGTGGAGGGCAGAAAGTCGGTGCTGACAGCCGCGGGAAAGAGAACCGCACAGGAGCTTTTGCACCAGCGGAAAATTCTGGAGCAGTATATGCAGTATCAGGACATCCCGCCTGCGCAGGTAAAAGAGAACGCCTTGCGGGCACTGTCGGCAGGATTTTCCGATGAGTTTATGGCGCGCCTTGCCGAGCAGGAGGGACGGATGCGTCTTAAGGAGATTTTTGCCGGGCACCGTGACTTTCACGGCGGCGAAATCTGCAATCACCTCAAGGACGGCAGCTATTGCTTCCCGTTCATCATTTATCGGGAGCAGATTAAAAATCACAACAACCTTTCTATGGCAAACAAAGGGTTTGAAAACCCCTGCGAGCTGATCGTGAAGGACTGCGAGGGGCTGGTGTATCTGGCGGTGAAAACGGTGTCCGCCGAATCTATGTCCAGCGGCAAGAAGATGGAAGGGAGAGTACACAAGCTGCAGTACCTGTACAACGGCGAGTTCCGGGACGGCGGGATCGACGGGCGGTATGTATATTTTCCGGTGACGGCGCTGAACTTCATCGCCATGGGGAAAGGCCGGGATACCCTGCTGCACGGCAGCGTATGTCTGAAAATGCAGTGCAGCGTGGGGGATATGCATATGCCGGAAAGCACGGCGATTTTCACCATGTTCATCCACTGAAACGGGGCTTGCAAGGGGAAATAAAAATTTTCTGGACCGGGTTTGGTACAAGTGCGGCTTCTCTTTTGCCATGCGGCCTCTGGGGCGTTTTCAGGCTGAAAAAAGACCGTTTGAACCGAGGTTGGTACAGAAAATCGATTGACAAGGAACAGCTAACTGACTATACTGAAGCTGCTTTAGGGAAGCTGCGGAATAAATTGGAAAAGAAAAACCGGTTTATGAAGCAGAAAATCCAACTATTTACGCACTGAGGGAGAAAGCTGGAAACAACAGCGCCCTTCGGGACAAAGGAAGGCTTTTGAGATATGGGGCATCTCCATAGGACAATGCCAAAAAGAACAGGTGAAGCAGGCTGCCTCGAAAAAACTCCGGAAGGGGTATTTTTTCAGGGGATTAGTTAGTTATTGCTAACTTTGCGTAGGCGGCCTCCTGCACAAAAGGAATATACCGGGAGGGCGAGTTCACGGCTCGGCCTCCTGACCAGAAACAATAGAAGGAGGAGCCCATGAGCCGTATCAAGGATTCGCCGTAGAAGCGGCAAAAATTTTTTCATTGTCGGTTAGTGAATTCTAACCAAAAAAGGTACGCTCCCACAAAGGGAAGAAAGCGAAATGGAGGTAATCAAAATATGACAACGACAAAACGCTCGTGGCGCAGCCGGGGGCTTTCTCTGATGTTGAGTTTGGCTCTTCTGTGCAGCCTATTCACTGTTGGTGCTACAGATGCCTTTGCTGCCACGCTGGAACCCACTACGCCTATCGAGAAAATTGACGTGCCGGTAGAGGATGGCGTCTATTACGCAAATATTGACCTGTGGCACGCCACGATGAATCAGTCTTCTATGGGCAACGCTGCCCTGAGAGGAAGCACGACCTTTGAAACCAACCATCCGGAAGATACGGATTACCGTGCCATTATTGTGGTAAAGGACAACACCGCTACCGCTATCGTGGAGTTTATGCCTATGGGTTTCATTGGACAATACGGTTTTATGATGGAGTTAGAAGGGGTAGATGCTCAGTATCTGACACAGTTCGGTGCTGTTTTTGACACGGTGGGTGATCCCGATGCCGCCAGCTTTAGTGCTATGGACGTCCTCACCCGTCATTTGACCCAGGAGGGAACCACTGTCTATGACAGCTATAACGATCCGGATTCTCCGAACGTTTATGACGGCAGCACCAATCGTCCGCCGGGATTTGGTTATGACTACGAGCGTCCTTTGGATATAGAAGATGTGCCTTACGCCCATCTCATTGCCGTTGACGTGACCCCCGTTTGGGTACAGTTTGATGATTCCGTCAAGCCTACTACCGCAGCAGAATATACTCATGAAAATGCGGCCTATGTACATGTTTTCGTCCCGGTGATGTATTCGATTATGCCAACCTCCGGCGACCAGTACGCCAGAATGAAAGTAGATTGGACATCCCTGGAAAAAATCGAAAACCCGGAAGAAAATTTGCAGTACAGCCTGTGGAGTGCAAAACAGATCTCCGGCACCGCTTATACCGGTGAGTCCTATGAAAACCTGCAGAACGCCATCAATGAAGTAACGACAGAGATGGAGGAAATCTGGCCTTCCAGTCAGATTTCCATGACAGGGACAGATAGTTCCAAACAGCCAATCTTGGAACAGAAGGAATTCACTGCAGAGGAACAAGCCGCTATGGTACAAAAGCTCAATGATGCCATTGCTGGGTTGGAGCAAATCGGCGATAAGACCAACCTCAACGCCGTCATCGCGGAAGCGGAAACCAAAGCGGAAGAGGATTATACCCCTAACAGCTGGAAGGCCTTTCAGGAAAGCCTGGGAAGTGCAAAAACCGTTCAAGCAGATGAGGATGCCGGCGTTTCTCAAGTGAATGCTGCTGCCCAAGCTCTAACGGAAGCCATGGAAGTCCTGATTGCCCGGGCCGACACCGCCGAACTTGCCGCTTTAGTCGACCAGGCTAAGGATATCGAGCAAGGGGGCTACACAGAGGAATCATGGGATGCTCTGCAAAATGCTATCGCTGCTGCGGAGGAGGCTATAGATAATCCTAATCTCTCTCAGACTGATATCAACGGTCAGGAATTAAATCTCCGGAATGCTATGAACGGCTTAGCTGTGGAGGGAGCTCTAAACAAAAACAATTTGGAAGACGGCGTGTACTCTGTTTATGGTGAGATGATTAAAACCAACCGGCAAGAAAAATCCATGAGCAACGACGCCATCAACCACTATATCAAGCTGACGGTGGAGGACGGCAAATACTACCTCAATATGGATTTCCACGGCCTGGCCTACCTTAACAAATTCGGCTATTTGGCTGAGCTCTCCTACTATGACAAGGGCTACACGTATGGTCAGTACGGCACTGTCGATGGCACGCGGATTCCTGCTTCTGTACTTTCTACACAGAAAAATGCCGATGGCAGCGATCTGTATGACGAATTCAATCAGGCGGGCGGCTCCTATGAAGGAAAACTGTATCCCGATCAGATCAAGTTCCCGCTGGTAGCGGACGCTTTGGCGGATGAGGACGGCTATGTGCCGCTGCATGTGTTCGTGCCGGTCATGGAAGACATTTCCGCAGGCACCGGCGATCAGGATGTGCTCTTAAAGCTTGACTGGTCTACACTTACCAAAACCACGGAAGACGACCCGAACTTTGAGCCGGAAGAGCCTGTGGAGCAGTCCCCGGCTGTAGATTTCACCGATTCCGCCACGGGCGTAAAGGTGAATGCTGGCAAGGGCGTGTTTGACGAAGGCGTGCAGATCGTTGTTTCCGAAATCACCAAAGGCGCTGACTATGACAACGCGGTTTCTTCTCTCAGCGACGTGGGCAAGAAGTTCAAGCTGTACGATATCAAATTCATGGATGCGGACGGCAATGAAGTTGCTCCCAACGGTACGGTGAGCATCAGCTTCCCGGTTGCGGCAGGCTATGATTCCGCAAATGCGGCAGCCTATCGTCTGAACGACGGCAGTAAGATTCTGGTGAAGGGTACGGTAGAGAACGGCTATTACACCGTTATCACCAAGACCGCCGGAATCTACGCTCTGGTGGAAAAAGGCAGTACCATCACCGATGCGCAGAATACGCAGAATGTGGCAAACGGCAATACCAACATCCCGCAGACCGGCGACAGCTCCAACGTGGCGGTATATGCGCTGCTGGCTCTGGCAGCGGCGGGCATGATGGGCGTCACCCTGGTCACCAGAAAGCGCAAATCCGAAGAGTCCTAAGAAGGAGAAAAACAACATGACAAATACTGCAACAAAGCTCAAGCGGGCACTGTGCAGTATGGTGGTAATGCTCGCCCTCATGGCGGGCATTTCCGCTATACCGGCCTATGCAGCATCGCCCGGCATCTATACCGCAACCGCAACCTCCCACTACAGACACCCCACCACCGGGGTCATCGAAGACTCCGGCGGTGAAGGCTCGTATGTGCTGGGCCAGTCCATGACCGACAGCGCCCTCAATAAAGCGGCGCTGGTCGAGGTGGATTCCAGCGGGACCACCTGGGTTACCATCCGCTTAAATCTGATGGACAATATCCAGTCCCCGCAGTTCCAGGTGGATGGCAGCTCTGTTTCCGCCACCCTGATGCAGGAGGACTACACCAACAAAACCGCCGATTACCGTATGCGGGTAAACAGTGAAAATTCCATCATCCGCTGCAATATGTACGTCATCCCCATGGGACGCGAGGTTATTTTTTACATCACGGTTGGAAACCTTCAGTCCGGCTCCGGGGATTTTGTCACCAGCATTACGGTGCAGGAGCCTGAGCCGAAACCGGAGCCGTCTGCCCAGCCTACAGAAGAAACTCCTTCCGGCACGGAAGAGCCTGTAACGGAAGAACCGGTTACAGAAGAGCCGGATTCCGAAACATCTTCTAATAATGAAGAAGATGAGGAATCCTCCGAAGCTCTTGGTCTGGAAGAATTCGATGCTTCCGGCAACAAGGTGAGCGATACCTCCACCGAAGCGGAGCAGGACAGCAGCACCGGCAATCCGGTGATCTGGTGGGTCATCGGTGGCATTGTGATTGTTGCCATTGCGGGAGGCTGTGTGTGGTACTTCTGCTTCTTCAGAAGGGGTAAGAACCCCTTTCAGAAAAAGTAAGGGAAGGTGCAGGCGATGAAACTTAAAAAAATCCTATCCCTCTGCCTTGCCGGCATAATGGCACTGTCCGTCACCGGCTGCGTCAACCAGCACCCGGAGGAAACATCCAGCACAAGTGAAAGCGGCGAAGTCCGCCTGGTGGCGACTTCCCCGGCGGTGGCGCAGATCTGCAACCGGTTAAATCTCGACCTGGTAGGCATCTGTCAGTCCACCAGCGAGCTGCCGGAACGGTACGACGGCGTTACCACCGTGGGCATGGCCATGAACCCGGATTTGGAAATCATTAAATCTCTTGACCCGGACTACATCCTGTCGCCGGCAACTCTGCAAAACGACCTGCAGCCCAAATATGCCTCCATCGGCGTCAGCTCCCTGTTTCTGAACCTCAAAAGCGTGGAGGGGATGTACGCCTCCATTGAAGGCTTAGGTAAAAAATTCGGCCGGGAGGAAGAAGCGGCCGTCATGCTGGAGGAATTCGATTCCTTTATGACGGAATTTGCAGAAAAAAACGCCGGTAAGGAATCCCCCAAGGTGCTGGTGCTCATGGGTCTGCCCGGTTCGTATATCATAGCGACTGACAACAGCTATGTAGGCAGCCTGGTCAAGCTGGCGGGCGGCACGAATGTCTACGGCGACGGGGACGGGCAGGAATTCCTGTTCGCCAACACCGAGGATATGAAAACTAAGGAACCGGACGTGATTCTCCGGGCAGCCCACGGCCTACCGGATGAGGCCAGGAAAATGTTTGCGGAGGAATTTTCTACCAATGACATCTGGCAGCATTTCGAGGCAGTACAGGAGGGCCGGGTGTACGACCTGGATTCCGACCTGTTCAACATGAGTGCCAATTTCAGCTATGAGGAGGCGCTGAAAGCGCTTCAGCCTATGCTTTATGGCAAGGAATAACCTACAATCTCAAAAGGAGGAATGATATCCATGACAACGACAAAACAGTCGTGGCTCAAACGGAGCCTGGCAGTCCTGCTGGCCGTGATGATGGTCATGAGCATGGGCGTTGCCGATGTGTTTGCGGCGGAGCCGACAGTCTATGATGAGTTGAACGCCTTACTTGATGAAATTGATTCTTTAGATGAAAGCAAATATGTACAGTCTGGATATGACGCTTTAATGGAGCAGGCAAGTTCGGTAAATCGTCCTGTCCGGCCGCCGGAGAGCGAAAACGACCAGGGCGGTATGCCTGAAAACATAGCGGAACTCTTTTTAGGAATGCTCCAGCAGCAAATGAACAAGCTTGTCCTTTTGGATTCCGCATGGGGCAAACTGGAGACTTTGCTGGATGAATTTTTTGCCTTAAAGAGCGAAGATTATGTAGCTTCCGGTTATAACACATTGCTGGAGCAGGCGAAAACCGTTAACCGGCCTATTGATCCGGAAGAAATGCCGGAAACCATGGCCGCTCTCATGTATGACAGGCTCAAAGAAGCCAAGGATGCTCTTGTTGCCGCAGATTCTGTATGGGGAAGACTGGAAGCCCTTCTGGACGAAATCTTTGCTTTAAATCCGGACGATTATACCGAAGAAAGCTATAACGCTCTAATGGGACAGGCAAATTCGGTCAATCGTCCTGTTGATCCTACGGCAATGCCTGAGAATATTGCAGAACTGATGATCACCATGCTCCAGGGGGCGGTAGACGATCTGGAACCTGCCGGCGATGTCTTTGCTAAATTAGAGGAAAAGCTGCAGGAAGCAGAGGAGCTGAATCCGTCTGACTATACAGAAGAATCCTGGAAAGAAGTGAAGGACATCATTGCTGCAATCGACCGCCCTGTTTCGTCGGATAACATCACCGAGAAACTGGCAGCCAAAATGCTCGCCGATCTGGAAGCAGCGATAAATGCCTTGGAACCGGCCAAAGAAGAGGTCGTTCTGGAAGACGGAACCTATATGGCGCATTTTTCAGGAATGGACGGTTATATCTACACCCGTCTTTCTGAAAATATAAAAATTCTTGCTGATGACGGAGAATACACCCTTACTTTCTACTTATCGCCAGGGGACACATGGCTCTTCGAAGGAGATATGTATAGCAACAAGCAATATATGCAGTACGGCTGGCAGGATTATCGCGCCATCCTTTTTGAAGCGATGAAGCCGGGAGCGTCTGAAACAGAACAATTATCCGAGATCGGTTATGCACAGAAAAATTTAGTTGACGGCTATGATCTGGCGGGCAGCGGCTTTACTGATGCCAAAAAAGAAAAGGTTTCTGCGGACAATAATGAGCTTTTTTATGACACAACTTATCAGAAGCTTGAAAATGGAAAAATAGCTTTTTCCGTTACGGTAGACAGCCTGAGTGAAGAATTGTTTGTCAATCTTCTCTATGAGCGGGATGAACACGCTTATGAGTCTGACGAATTTGACACAGGATACTATTCTTCCTGGGGCACGATTTCCATTGATTTTTCCGGAGCACAGAAGCTGCCGGATGCTTTAGATGAAGTAGAGCAGACGGTTTCATTCAATTACGACACGATGAACACGACGATGGCGGCTGCTTTCCGTACTACGTCCGCAAAAACGGCGTTCAAAGATGGGAAACTGTACGTCACCTATGACATCACGCCCAACGGAATTGTTTCCTGGGTTGACGGTGGACAAAGCACAGAAATTCTGGATGAGAATTACCAGCCCATCACTTTGCAAAACGAAACCCTGACGCTGGAATACAGCAGTTTGGATGAATTGGTTGCTGGAAAAACCATCCGGGCAAAAACATTGGCCATTGATGATTACAGAGGCTTAGTTTACCGGTACGCCGAAGCAACACTTATCCCTTATACGGCTGTAACGCCTGTTACACTGACTGATGATACTACCGGAATCAAGCTTCATACCAGTTCCAAATATGTTTCGGAGAACGCACAGCTTCATATCAATCTTGTTACAGACACTGGAAGTTCAAATGTAGACAAAAATCCCTGGGCGAACATGGAAAGCCATGTGCAGAGCTATAACCTGATGACTTTCTTTAACTTCCAGGTTACGGACGGGGAAGAAACCGTTTCTGATTTCGGCAGTTCGCCTATCCTTGAAATTCCGATTCAAGAAGGCATGAACAAAAATAATATGCGGACTTTCTATAATGAATATTTTCAGGAAGGCGGGCAAAACGGTTTCCGATATGGATGGTTCAACAAAAACGGCATAGTATTGGGGGATATCTATTCCCTGATAGTGGATGCAGATTATATGTCTGGAAACCTTGCTGTCTATGATGAAAAGCTGGCGGATACCGATGGCTCTGATTTGAAAGACGGAACCTATACTGTGCCGATCACCACATTTAACGAATCCAAGCCGGATGAAACATCCATGTCTGCAAGCTGCCTGGGCGGTGAGGCTACCCTGGTCGTTAAAGATGGGGTGAAGCGTTTAGAGCTGAATTTCGATCCCGTTAACATTGGCTCCGATAAGGGCTATATGATCCAGATGTGGTACTACAACCAAGAGGGGGAATTGGAAGAACTCACCTATACCTCCTACTATAAGAACCCGGACGGCAGCTATTATACCGATTCATTCAATGAGGGAACTACAGATTATTACCCAAGCGAAGGGTATATGATTCTGCCGACTGATGACGCTCAATTTATGACGAAATTCCGTGTATCCGCTATGGATGCCATCATGGCTGGCGGTGATGCGACCAGAGACGCCATCTTTACCATTTACTATGATGATGCGGTTAAAGTATCAGATGAGACTCCGGATGCTGATCCGGAAGAAGTGATCGACCGGGAAACGGCGGATAAAACAGAACTCAATCAAATGCTCGAAGAAGCAAACGCCAAACTGGAGCAGGCTGAGCTTTATACCGATTCCTCCGTCCTTACACTGCAAAACTCCGTAAACAGCGCGGAAATGGTTGCGGTCAATGACCGTTCCAGCCAGGAAGAGGTAGATGCAGAAGTTGAAAAACTTCGAGAAGCCATTGAGGGGTTGACTTTGAAAGACGCAGGAGATTGGGACGTCAATAATCTGCCGGATGGAAAATACACCCTCTATGCACAGATGATTAAAACCGACCGCGAAAACTTCTCCATGTCGAACGACGCCATTAACCATAACGTATGGCTGGAGGCTATCGATGGGGAATATTATCTGACTATGCAGTTTAAAGGGCTTACAATTGAAAACAGGTTCGGCTATCTGATGAATCTCTCTTATTATGATGCGGGCTATACATACAACGATTTCGGGATTCCGCAGGGCACACTGATTCCGGCCGAAGTGCTTTCTACCCAGAAGAATGCAGATGGAACCGACGTGATCGACATTTACAACGATGCCGACCATCTGTATCCGGAAATGATCCGGCTGAAGTTAGTGGATAAAGCGGCCGGCGAATATGTGCCGCTTCATGTGTTCGTCCCGATTATGGAAGCAATTTCTGAGGGTACCGGAAGCCAGGATGTCCTGATGAAGCTTGACTGGTCTTTGCTCAAGCTCGATAACGGCGAAATCAAGCCGGAAGAATCGGTAGAGCAGTCCCCGGCTGTGGACTTCACCGATTCCGCCACTGGCGTAAAGGTCAGCGCCGACAGGGGCGTATTCGATGAGGGCGTGCAGATCGTGGTTTCGGAAATCACGCAGGGCGCTGACTATGACACTGCTGTTTCCTCTTTGAGCGATGTGGGCAAAAAATTCAAGCTCTATGATGTGAAATTCCTGGATGCGGACGGCAATGAAGTAGTACCCAACGGTACGGTGAGCATCAGCTTCCCGATTGCGGCAGGCTATGATTCCGCTAATTTGGCGGTCTACCGTTTGGACGACGGCGGCAAGGTGCTGGTAAGAGGCACGGTGGAAAACGGCTATTACACGGTTATCACCAAGACCGCCGGAACCTATACGCTGGTGGAAAAAGGCAGCACCATCACCGATGCGGAGAATACGGAAAATACAGGTAACGGCAGTACCGACATCCCCCAGACCGGCGACAGCTCCAACGTGGCGGTATATGCGCTGCTGGCCTTGGCCGCCGCGGGCATGATGGGCGTTACCCTGGTCACCAGAAAGCGCAAAGCGGAAGAAAAGTAAATAGAAACGCACCTCATATTGCGTGCTGAGAGCGTTGACCGGGCTGCCTGTCGTTGGCGCTCGGTCAAACGCCTATAAAGGAGGAATGTATTCTGTGGTGAGCAGAAAAAAGAAGATACTTTCCTTTGTCATCACCGCTCTGGGACTGCTGGCGCTGTTCCTAGTTGCTGTCAACACCGGCAGCCTGAAGGTGACGCCCCTGGAGCTGTTCAAAGGACTCTTTATCGAATACAACGAAAACGTGGCGACCATTTACGACCTGCGGTTTCCCCGCATCCTCATCGCCATCTTCGGCGGAGCGGCAACCGCCGTTTCTGGCGTGCTTTTGCAGGCCGTGATGAAAAACCCGCTGGCTGACCCCGGCATCATCGGCGTCAGCAGCGGCGCCAGCCTGACGGCGGTGCTCATTACCGCCTTTGTGCCCACCCTCTACTTTTTCACGCCCCTGTTCGCGTTTCTCGGCGGGATGATCGCTTTCCTACTGGTGTACTCCCTTTCCTGGAAAGGCGGGCTGTCGCCTCTGCGCATTATTCTCGTTGGCGTGGCGGTTAACGCCATGTTTACAGGGCTGATGAGTGCCTTCAACTCCGGCACGGGGAGCAACTACTCCGGCGTCGCCAGCATCGTCAACGCCAACATCACCATGAAGACCTGGGACGATTTCCAGACGCTGCTTTTGTATGTGGTCATTGGCCTGATCGCCTCCATCTTCGTGCTGGGACAGTGCAATCTGCTGGCCCTGGAGGACAAAACGGCGAGGAGCCTGGGGGTAAACGTCACCCGCAGCCGGATCATCATTTCGGTGATCGCGGTGCTGCTGGCGAGCATTTCCACCGCCATCATTGGCCCCATCAGTTTCCTGGGGCTGATTGTCCCGCATATCGCGAGGCTGCTGGTGGGGAGCAATCACAAGGTGCTGGTGCCCTATTCCATCCTGCTGGGGGCGTTTACCCTGCTGCTGGCAGATACGGTGGGACGTACCATTGCGGCACCCTATGAGATTAGTGCTTCCATCATCATGTCGGTGGTGGGCGGCCCGTTCTTTATCCTGCTGTTAAGGAGGTCGAGACAAAGCTATGGCCAGTAATATTTTTACCGTCAAAAACCTTTCCTTTGCCTACGGCAAACAGCAGGTGCTGAAGAATCTCGACCTGGAGCTTCACGAGGGAAAAATCACCACCCTGATTGGCGCCAACGGCTGCGGCAAGAGTACCCTTTTCAACCTGATGACGAAAAACCTCCGTCCAGACGAGGGGGAGATCCTCCTGCGGGACGGCGATATTGCCGGGATGCGCCTGAAAGACTTCGCCAAAGAAGTTTCCATCGTCCACCAGTACAACACGGCGCCGGTGGATTTAAGCGTAGAGAAACTGGTGGGGTATGGAAGAACGCCCTACCATACGATGGGGCTTTCTCCGGATCCCAAAGAAGACGAGGAAAAAGTCCGCCGGGCCATGGAGATCACCCATACCTGGAAACACAGGGACAAGCCGGTTTCTGAGCTTTCCGGGGGCCAGAAGCAGCGGGTGTGGATCGCCATGGCGCTGGCCCAGGATACGAAGGTGCTGTTCCTCGACGAACCTACCACCTATCTGGATATTCGCTATCAGCTACAGATCCTGAAGCTTATCCGGCAGTTAAACCGGGAGTTCGGCATCACCATCATGATGGTGCTCCACGACATCAACCAGTCGCTGTATTACAGCGATGAGATCGTCGCAATGAAGGACGGCAGGATGATCGCCCACGGACTGCCGGAAGAGATCATCTCCGGTGAGCTGGTTCAGGAAGTTTATGATGTGAATCTGGATATCCGGACCGTAGACGGCAAGCCCTTTGTCATTCCGGTGTAAATATCAGGAAAGGAGATGCCTGTGTGAAACTCAGACGTACCACAGAAGATTATCTGAAAACCATATATATCCTCTCCAAAGCAGGGGAAGTTCACGGCGCCGCGATTGCCGAACGGCTGGGCGTCTCCCGGCCAACCGTTTCCATTTCCCTGAAAGCGCTGAAACAGGAAGGATACATCACCCAGGATGACAGCAGTGCTGTCTGGCTGACGGAAACAGGATTAGAAATCGCAAAAGCCACCTATGAACGGCACCAAACTTTTCAGTCTCTTCTGGAAGATTTGGGTGTAGACGGGAAAACGGCCGCGGCAGATGCCTGTTTGATGGAACATGCCGTGAGCCCGGAAAGCTACGAGGCGATCAAGGGGTTGGCAAAAAGAAAGAAGGCGAACGGGTATGAGTAACGCCATGCAGTCTTTTTTCTATGGTCTGGCAGCTATTGTATTTGTGGCAGCCATCATAGCTCTGTGTTCCGGCGTGAAAGCGGCGATGAAAAAATTATTAAAAGGCGGACAAAACCATGATGATCAACAAAAGGCTCATCGGCACGGTAGCTGAGAGCAAAAAATACATCGCTGGGAACGTCGTATTGCAGTGGTGTTCCCTGGCGGCGAACATTGCTATGATGTTCAGCATTACAAACCTGTTTGCCGGGCTTTACTACGGCAATACCAGTTCCCATACCCTGTGGGCGACGGCAGTTGTGGTCTTACTGGCGCTTTTTATCCGGTTCCTGTGTACCACCGGGGCCAGCCGGATGAGCTATCTTTCCTCCAAAGCGGTCAAGAAAACCCTGCGGGAGAAAATCTATGAAAAGTTGCTGCGACTGGGCGCCTCCTACAACGAGCAGGTGAAAACCAGCGAAGTGGTGCAGGTGGCGGTGGAAGGCGTAGACCAGCTGGAAACCTACTTCGGCGCCTACCTGCCCCAGTTTTTCTACGCCATGCTGGCTCCGCTGACCCTGTTCGCAGTGCTCTGCTTTGTAAATGTACCGGCGGCCATTGTGCTGCTGGTCTGCGTACCTCTCATTCCCGTGGCAATTGCCGCGGTGCAGACCTGGGCAAAAAAGCTGCTCTCCAAATACTGGGGGCAGTACACGGCGCTGGGGGATACCTTCCTTGAAAATTTACAGGGGCTGACGACCCTCAAAATCTATCAGGCGGACGAGTTCAAAAACAAAGAGATGAACGCGGAGGCCGAGAAATTCCGCAAAATCACCATGAAGGTACTCACCATGCAGCTTAACTCCATTACCATCATGGATTTGATTGCATACGGCGGGGCGGCGCTGGGGGTCATCATGGCGGTGACGCAGTATATGGGTAACCACGTATCGTTAGCCGGCTGCCTGCTGATCATCCTGCTGGCAGCGGATTTCTTCCTACCCATGCGGCAGTTGGGCAGCTTTTTCCACATCGCCATGAACGGCATGGCCGCCAGCGACAAAATCTTCCGCCTGCTGGATCTTCCGGAACACAAACAGGAGGTTTCCGAGAGCTTCCCGTTACAGCATGACATCGTCTGCTCCGGCCTGCAGTTTTCCTATGAGCCGGACCGGGAAATCCTGCATGGTGTGGATTTACGGTTCCCCCAGGGCAGCTTCACGGCTCTGGTTGGGGAAAGCGGCTGCGGAAAATCCACCATTGCCGCCATCTTGATGGGACGGAATAAGGGCTATGCCGGTTCGGTCACCATCGGCGGCGTGGAGCTGAAGGATGTCAATGAAAATTCCCTCCTGCGCAATATCACCTATGTCAGCCATCAGAGCTACCTGTTCAAGGGCACGGTGCGGGATAACCTGCTCATGGGCAAGCCTTCCGCGTCCGATGACGAGTTGTGGGCGGTGCTGGAACGGGTGAACTTTGCCGGATTCCTGAAAGCGGAGCAGGGCCTGGACACGCCGCTGCTCGAAAAGGCGACCAACCTTTCCGGCGGTCAATGTCAGCGGCTGGCGCTGGCAAGGGCGCTCTTACACGACAGCCCGGTCTACATCTTTGACGAGGCCACCTCCAACATTGATGTGGAAAGCGAAAATGACATCATGGCTGAGATACATAGGCTGGCGAAAACAAAGACAGTAATTCTCATTTCCCACCGGCTGGCGAATGTGGCGCAGGCGGACAACATCTATGTGCTGGATGGCGGAAACATCGCCGAACACGGCAGCCATGAGGAACTCTTGAAAAGCGATGGCTTGTACGAAAAGCTGTGGAACGCCCAGCAGGCGCTGGAAAACTACGCAAAGGACGGTGACACAGAATGAAAAGACGAAGCGGCTTTCAGGTTATGGCCCGTCTTATCGGGCTGGTGAAACCCTTGACCGGCTTTATGCTCCTGGCTGTCCTTATGGGACTCATCGGCCATCTCTGCGCCGCCTTTATCACCATCTTCGGCGGGTATGCGGTGCTGGAGGCTTTGCAATTTGATACGCCCTTCACCCTGACCGCCCTGTTTGTCTGCGTGGTGGTGTTTGCCATTATCCGCGGCTTTTTGCGGTATGCGGAACAGGCGTGCAACCATTTCATCGCCTTCAAGCTACTGGCCCTTTTGCGGGATAAGGTGTTCCGTGCGCTGCGGCGGCTCTGTCCGGCCAAGCTGGAAGGAAGGGACAAGGGCGACTTGATTTCGGTCATCACCTCCGACATTGAGCTGCTGGAGGTCTTCTACGCCCACACCATCTCTCCGGCGGCAATTGCGTTCCTGTTTACCATCGTCATGTGCCTGTTCATCGGCTCCTATCACTGGCTGCTGGGGCTTATTGCGCTGACGGCGTATCTCACCGTGGGGATCGTTATCCCCCTTGTTACTTCTAAACTCAGCGGGGATGATGGGATGAAATTCCGCACCAAGTCGGGTGATTTATCCGGCTTTGTGCTGGACAGCCTGCGTGGGCTTTCGGAAACCCTGCAGTATGGCCAAGGGAAGAAACGGCTGGAAGAAATGAACCAAAAGACCGATGCACTGGCCAAAGACGAGGAACGGATGAAACGCACCTCCGGCCGCAATTTGGCAGTAACCAACACGGTGGTACTGGCCTTTGACCTGATCATGCTGTTTGTCTCCGCCCTGCTCTGCCAAAGCGGAGCGGTGGGCTTTGAAGGGGTCTTGATTCCCACCATCGCCCTCTTTTCCTCCTTTGGCCCGGCCATTGCGCTGGCGGCGCTGGGAAGCACTCTGCAGAACACCTTTGCGGCGGGCAACCGGGTACTGGACATCCTGGACGAAACCCCGGTGGTGGAAGAAGTCGTTGGAAAGCCGGAAATCGCTTTCGAAGGTGCGGCGGCGGAGCAGGTCACCTTTTCCTACGGGAAGGAAACCATCCTGTCCGATGTATCGGTGAAGATACCAAAGAACAGCGTGGTGGGTATTGTGGGGCGCAGCGGCAGCGGAAAGTCTACGCTGCTGAAGTTGTTCATGCGGTTCTGGGACGTACAGAAAGGCAGTGTAACGCTTTCCGGCACAAGGGTTGCGGACATCAATACGAAGAATCTGCGGGAAATGGAGAGCTTTGTCACCCAGGAAACCCACCTGTTCCACGACAGCATTAAAAACAACCTGCGGATTGCAAAGCTCACGGCAACGGACGAAGAGATCGAGGCCGCCTGCAAAAAGGCATCGGTGCACGATTTCATTATGACCTTACCCAAGGGATACGACACCCCGGTGGGCGAGCTGGGGGATACCCTCTCCGGCGGGGAGCGGCAGCGGCTGGGGCTGGCAAGAGCTTTCCTGCACGATGCGCCCTTCCTGCTGCTGGACGAACCGACCAGCAATCTGGACAGCTTAAACGAAGCGGTTATCTTAAAATCCCTCCACGAGGAACGGGAGGGCAAGACGGTGGTGCTGGTTTCTCACCGGCAGTCCACCATGCGGATTGCGGATACGGTCTATTCCGTCGAGCACGGGAGAATGAGTTAAAGAAAGAGGTAGATCGATGAAACTGAAACG
>UMHQ01034974.1_pt1 | contig 16171 bp, 15 predicted proteins | sample 1965531 | NCBI WGS metagenome assembly UMHQ01 (sample SAMEA4836098, study PRJEB28245) | human gut metagenome | biome: gut microbiome; material: fecal sample | place: Denmark | collected 2008
AGTGTTAAAGTATTGTTGAGTTTAAAGGCGTTGGTTGTTGATAGTTTTAGATTGATTTGATTGTAGTTTAAAGTTATTATGGTTGTTGTGGATAAGGTTGTTGATAAGTTGTTGATAAGTGTAATAGTTGTATTAGTATGTATAATACAAAGTAAGGTAAATTGGTAAGTAAGTTAGTAAGTAAGTGTAATCATTAAAATTACAATTCACTTTTTATTGGTCTGAAACCATTGAAAATACTAGTTTTCAGCCTATCTGTATTACTAGCCTAGTACAGTTGATAAACTCCGAAAATCATATAACATATATAGGTGTATATACACTTGTCTTGACACCATTAAAAGTAGTATTGATTATTGTTTTGTGCAATATCTGTGCAAGTAGTCTTATTTTTAAAAAGTGCTTAAAGTATTGATATCACTAGCTTTTAAGCTAATGTTTTATTTAAGATTATCTTTATTTTAGGCTTTTTAAGCCTATAGGGGACTATTTTTCTAGTTTGATAATCATTCTCAACCCAGTCTTTTAGTATGTTACTACACACACTCATCCCCACACAATCCTTAGCTTACACATATCAATCCTTCACCAATCCCCCACAATCCTATTTCCCCCTATTCACAATCCCATCACCAACTAATAATCCATCAAAACATCAAATGCCCCTTTTAAAATCCCTAAATCAATACCTATCATTAAAAATATTGTGCAAATTAGCACCAATCACAAATTCCATCTAGTCAAAATCCAACTCAATTAACCACTCTTCTATTCTATTCAAGAAAAATACGATAATGAAACAATCTACACCCCTTGAAAACACTTAATCCTAGCCATTTTTATGTAATAAAATCACTCAATTTCATACCCTATAATAGAACACCACTTCTTGAACAAACTATATACAAGGGAATCATGGAAGTAATGAATAAATAAAATTGGTATAAGCCTTAGAGTTTAGATTTCAATCAATTAGGGGTACAGAGATTTTACCCTGCTGAATATGAAAATCTGATTTTCAAGGGATTCCCCAATAAGTCTAATAAATGGATTGAATTTTGGTCTATTTTTTGCCTTATTTGACCCTATTTTTAATTTTTAGTGCATATCTATTGCACATGATAATGTTTTATGATATTATATTAATATAGTATCGTATAAATGATTAATTATGGGAGGTATATAATAATCAAAACTAAAGAAGAATTTCATTCTAGGATAAAGAACCTAGATTACAAGATAAATGATATAGAAGGTAGAAAGGAACTACTCCACTCTATTTTAGACACAGAGTTTATAGATGGGGTAGAATTTCCAACAGACTTATTCCTTAATATGAATGAGGACAATAAAGACGAAGTACAAGGTAGCAGAATTAAAATAGCACCTAATAGAGATGAACCATTATATAGTGATTCAGCCACAGCTCATATGTTAGAGGTGTGTGGCTCATATTTAATCAATGCTCCAGAAGCTAAAGAACAAATGAAAGATAAAGAGGGGAATATCAAAATTTACCATGACAAGGAATTATTCCTTAGAAGTTTACAAGAAGATGAACTAAGGGACAATCTATTAACTGTTCCTGAAAGCTCTGTAGGAATGAATATATTTGTTCAGCAGAAGAATTTCAAGAAGGAAAAAAGACTTAAACTAACCCCTGTTCTAACTAAACAGTATCCTATATTACATGATTACAATAGGTTTAAGTGGGAACTAATCAACAAAGAAAAGAATATGAGGTATAAACAATTAACTCAATATGAATTAGGTTACAAGAATCTATGTAGAAGACAATCACAAGAATTGAAGAAAGATTTACAGTTAGCCCTAGAACACTGTTTAAAACCTATAGTATTTAAAGCTCCATTAAGAGATGAAGGTTGCCCAGATTGGGATGCCTTAGACATGATGGATAAAAACATCATAAAGATGTTATTGCCTATGCATAAGACAGATGACATCAACAATGATTTGAATGTTATCCTTATGGATTTAGACTTACTTATAAATAGGACTAGTTTTACCAATAAGCAAAGAGATGTGTTAGATCTCTACAGGATGGGGGTTAATTTAACAGAAATAGCTAAGATTCTCAATATAAAGGTTAATTCTGTTCGTGAACGACTTGATGGTATATGCAGGAGTTTATCTAAATCTTATTATGACTTATATGAGGACTGGTATTATCTTAATATATGTAAGGGTGATTATTTTACATGTAAGTTTTGCCATCAGGTTAAGTTGACTAGTAAATTAGCTAGGTCTAAACACCCTATCTTATCCAATATAAAGAAGTGTAAAGATTGTAATTAGAGGTGGAATTCCATTAAGGTATAAAATAAAAGTTCGGGGATTTCTTGTACTTTTTAAAATATCGACCCTAAAAAAAAGGCTAGTTATTACTATTCATATATAGAGGGGTTAGACGAACATAATAGCAAGACCAACGTAGTGGCCGATAAGGCAAAGTAATAATATTAATATAATTAAGAAGAGGTAGATAGATATGGGAGAAAATAATCAAACAACCTCTAAGCCATTAATAAGTAAACCTATATTAAGACAGTATTTGATGGACTTTTTAAATACTGAATATAATGCTGGGATTACTGAACGTAAAATGAAGAATATATTAGAGGGATTAGAATATGCAATAAATGATTTAGTTAAAGGTGGTTATTCATTCTTTTTGTTAGGAATGAAATGGGAAACTAACTACATACCTACTTGTGTGCATAAAGCTTTAAGTACACAAAAGTTTACACTGAGTGAACCACATTACAAGTTAAATGTTAAAGTTCCTGCTCAATACACAAGGAAGTTAAAGCGAGAAACAAGGATGGACTTATGTAATCCAGTTAGACGTATAGGCGTCACTGAATTGGATGCCAAAGCTTACTTAGATACGTTGGATGGTGAATGGGAACTAGAGCCTAAGAAGAGTTAGTTGGTACACTGAAAATCGTGTATAAACAAGGTCATGTAGGTTTTAAAAAAAATATTTTTAAAAAAATCGTGTATAAGTGTTGCACATACCTTTTAAAAGTGTTATTATATATACATAGTCAAGGTTGAACAAAACAAAAATAACATAAACAAGACTAACAATAAAACATCAAAGATTATATTTTAGGAGGAACAATATGGCAACAAAAAATAGAACAATGACAGTACACGAGGGATTAGCAAAGATTAAACTATATGAATCAAGAATTAATAAGTCTATTAAGACTCTTGAAGTAATGAACATCAAGAAGGCATCACTTAATAAAACAGTCGATGGACATGATGTTGATAATTTTACTAAGAAGGTTAAAGCAGACTATCAGTCAATACTTGATTTGATAGAAGAAAGAAATAAGATTAAAAGAGCAATCACTCTATCTAATGCAATGACTAAGGTCAATATAGGTGGAGTTGAGTATACAGTTGCTGAAGCTATAGACATGAAATATGCTATAGAATTTAAAAATGACTTATTAGATAGAGTCCAGTTAAAAGCTCTCTCATTTAATACAGAAAGATTAAAGAAGAATGATAAGGTGCATAAGGAATCTATCGAAATGGCAAGTCAGTTACTAGGTGGTGAAAAGTCTAATAAGGATGTCATTGAAAAGGCTGAAGAATTTGAAGCTAGACAAACATTCGAATTAGTTGACCCATTGAATGCGACTAAGATAATTGAAGAATTAGATAAGTTTATTGATGAGTTTAACTCTAATGTTGATTTTGAACTATCTAAGTCTAATGCCTTAACAGTTATAGAAATAGAAAATTAAATAGACATAGTTTATCACGAGTAGAGATTCATACCCTCTACTCAACTGGTTGGTAATATGAAAAGCTTAAATATACACTCCCTTTGATTTTGGGGTTATAAAGTCTTATAAAACATCAAGCCGTTTCTGATAAAAACGATACTTGTTAATGCATACAAATAGAAGAGACTTAAAGCTCAAAGTTTAAAGGTTAGGATTTAAAGATTAAGATTTAAAGTTTAAATTACTAAAGTTTAAGATTTAAGATTGAAGATTCGTATAAATCCTTGAATTTTGGTTATAGGTGGTAGTGTATGTATCCTTAGTTAATCCACAAGGCTGTATTATCAACCTAGGCAGTAATGCCGATATTTATATATAAAATAACACTAAGCTTTTTGTTTGGTCTGAGCAGGTAATTCACCTTATCTGTTCTAGCGAGGTAGAAAGTTATCATTTTTGGAGTGACTTAATAGTCACGCCTCCTTTGCTGGTGTGGCTCAATTGGTAGGGCAGCTGACTTGTAATCAGCAGGTTGTGGGTTCGATTCCTATCACCAGCTCCATGTAGGCCTTTCGAGAGTTGTGCATAGGCAACCTCCTTTCAACAAATAATGCCCTATGTTAATTCATAGGGCAATATGGCAGGATAGTGTAATGGTAGCACGAGGGACTCATTATCCCTAGTTATTGGTTCGAATCCTTTTCCTGCACCCAGTAAATGTGAACAAGCATCTTAATAATGTTCACTGGTTCATACGATTAGAGTATTTTAAAGTGTTACTTTAATTTGCTCGACAACTTTATAGTTGCAATCTAGCCTCTAGTTATCTGTATACTAGTTTTTAGGACAACCAAGCTCAATAGGATTGCACATTGGGGATTAGCCAAGTCGGTAAGGCACATGACTTTGACTCATGCATCCGTGGGTTCGAGTCCCGCATCCCCAGCCAAAAAATTTAATTAAATTAATTGTGGAGAGGTGTCCGAGTGGTTTAAGGAGCTGGCCTTGAAAACCAGTGATGTCGTGAGGCACCGTGGGTTCGAATCCCACCCTCTCCGCCAATAAGCGAGATTGTTGGAATTGGTAGACAAGAGGGATTTAAAATCCCTTGCTAGTAATAGCGTGGAAGTTCGAGTCTTCTATCTCGCATATGGGGAATTAGCTCAGTTGGTTAGAGCAATTGCCTGTTAAGCAATAGGTCAAGAGTTCGAGCCTCTTATTCCCCTCCAATATATACCATTAACCAATACGAGTAAAACACTCTAAAACTATTGTAAACAAAAAACAAACAAGCAAGCAAAAAGGAGCATCCTAAAATGCTCTTTTTTGTTATGCAAAATATAATTTAGGAGAATTAATATTTATGGTAAAGAAAACAAAGAAAGTATCAGTAACAAAAGGATTAATAACAACACTTGAAGGAAGATATGTGATTAAAGAACTTGATAAGGATGGAAATGAAATCGGAGAAATATTCTTTGATGAATTGATTGAGGACTTTAGAGATATAGAGGGCGTGTCTATCAGTATATCTCATGATAAAGTAATATAGGTGTTATTATGAATTGGGCTATATTTTTTGGATTATTATCTCTGGTTGAATTGATATTCTTTTTATGGTTTACATGGGTAACTGTCCAAGAAGTTATTATATTTGCGTGTATGGTTTATGCAATTCATAATGAATTATCTAATTCAGGATATGAGGATATTAGTTTTACAGCTATTAATAATGTTTTTGACGAAGGTGTGAGATATTTTACAAGAAACAAAAATAACATCAATAAATTTTTAAAAGATTCATGTGAATGGGAGATTAAATAAAACGATATGAGATTTAAAGAGGAATTAGATTTATGTTTAGCTAAACTCAATGGGGAGATTGAGGATAGTTGGAAAGATATAGTTAATAAACTAGACCTCGATATTCATGAAGATACATTGAGGAGAATGGCTTATGGCTATAGAAAATACGATGAATACTTGCAAAAATTCAATTTAAATGATAAAAATGATGAGGAATTAGCAAGTCTAACAGAAAAAATACTTGAATTAAAAGAAAAACGAATACAATTAAGCGATGAACGTACATTAACTAACAAGAAAATACGTTCTTTAGCTAGAATTGAGGACTTTATTAAACTTTTTAGAGAAGAATTAGATAATTTTTCTTATAAAGATGTAAAGGACATCTCTACTAATAAACCACTTGAAAAAGACCAAGAAGGCGTACTACTCTTATCTGATATACATTATGGGTTAAAGATTGACAATCCAGTCAATATATATGACCCTACCCTAGCCTACACTAGAATGGATAGGTTGGTTGATAAAGTTGTTAGTTATTGTAAATTACACAATATATCGAAGCTCGATATATTTGAACTAGGTGATACGATTTCAGGGCATATTCATAACAATATAAGACTTGAAAACAGACAGAATGTAGTCAAGCAGATAGTTGGTGTATCAGACCTACTATCTTATATGCTACATAGATTATGTAGTGAATTAGGTCTAGTAGTGTTCAGTATGGTTGAAGGCAATCATGATAGAGTCCTTCCTAAGAAAGAAGACAACCTAAATGAAGATAGTTTTAGTATCTTAATTCAAGAATTAATAATAGAAAAGTGTAAAAATATACCTAATCTTAGGATAGTCAAAAATATTGGTCTAACCTATTCTCAAATGGAAATCAAAGGCAATAAATGTTTTGGTGTCCATGGGGATAAGGATAAAATTAACAATGTTATTGGTGGATTAACCAATATCTCAGGACAAGTCCCAGATTATGTATTTATGGGACATATGCACAATGCCAATGAATACACCGAAGGACAATCAGAAGTTATAATGAATGGTTGTTTTTGTGGCACTGATGAATATGCTTACAATTTAAGAAAGAACTCAAAGGCTATACAAAAGTTTATGGTCTTTAATGATACAGGAAGAATTTGTACTTATAACATTGATGTTGCTAAATAAGTACACCACTCTATTTTGAGTGGACTTAAACCTATCAATTTTGGTGGGTTTAAGTCCATCTCTTTCGTTCCTCTATGAGATGGAATATTAATTCTCCCTATCTTATTTGAATGGAGCAGGCTTAGTCCTGCTCTTTTTAAATGTAAAGTGGGGTGATATTATGGCGAAAGCTAAAGGATTATTGAAGTGTGAATTTTGCGGTGAAAACAAAATCGCATTTGAATTTTTTAAAACAGAATCAAAATTAGTCAATAAAGAAGGTCATATACCGATATGTAAGAAATGTTTAATAAATAGGTATGGGGAATTAATTGAAAAATATCAAGGTGATCGCATATATGCTTTAATACATTTATGTTTAAACCTAGACTTTCCATTTGATTTTAAACTTGCTGATAAAGTAATTGATAAAGAAAAACCTACTAATACACTTATATTCTATTTAGAACAGTTAAAAAGAAATAATAGTACTGAAAAGAAAACATCTTTAGAATCAACTACTATTCAATCTATATCTGATTATCAAAAATCAGTTGATATAGACAAGATAACACAAGATTCAGTCATGGACGATTTTGAGGTAACAAAAGAGATATACAAAAGATGGGGAACAAGTTTTGAAAAGAAAGAATACTTTACACTTGAAAATAAATTTAATGAACTAAAAGATTTCTATGGTGGTACAGCACCTACTGAATTAGACCTCTACAAAGATTATGCTGTTAATGAACTAGCTAAGGCTAAAGCTATAGAAAAAGGTGATATAGATGAAGTCAGAAAGATTCAAACAGCCCAGTCTAAACTTATGGCTGATGCCAAGTTGAAACCTAAGAAAGAAGAAAAGGTTGATAACGATACAATGTTAGTTGGGATGTTTATTAAAGCTATTGAAGAATATGAACCTATTCCAGAAGTAGCACCAATGTTCAAAGATATTGATGGTATCAGGAAGAATAACGAAAAACGAAATAATCAATTAAAGAGGTCAACAGGAGTATTTGAAAGTGGCAGCTAAACACCTTATCTATGATAAGATTCCAGAATGGGAATTTGCTACAAGTGTAAAGAAAAGAGAAAATATAGAAGAACATTCAATAGAATACTATCAGAAATGTTTAATGGATTGGATTCCTTTTTGGAGAGAAAATCCACATAGATTCGCATTAGATTATTTGAAATTGAATTTAAAGCAATTCCAGCAAGAAGAAATATGTTCATTTGCTGGTTGCACTACAAGTTTTTTAATAGCTTCAAGAGGTATAGGTAAATCATTTTTAACGGCAGTATACGCTTGTACGATGGCTATCCTCTACCCTGGTTCAAAGATAGTTATAGTTTGTGGGGTTCAAGCTCAGGCAAAGAACTTCATATCTGAAAAAATTGAAGGTGAACTTCTAGGTATGTGTCCTATGCTTAGGAAAGAATTCGAAGGAACTAGGGACATCAAGGAAGTTAAATATGCATATTTTAGGAATGGCAGTACTATATGTGCTACCAATGCTAGTGAGAATAGAAGGGGTATGAGAGCTACAATCCTGATTGTGGACGAGGCAGTTTGGGTTGATAGGGAAATGTATGAATCTGTATGTAAACCATTTACAACATGGTCTCAGCAATTACCTTTCCATAAATACCACCCAGACGCACAAGGAAGAAAGCATCAGGTAATATTCCTAACAAGTGCTTACTATAAATCACATTGGTTTTATAGAGATTACTATATACCAAGTATATTAGAAATGATTAATGGTAAGAGTACATATGTTGCCAATCATAGTATACAGACAGCTATAGATAGTGGTTTGATGAGTCAAGAAGTTGCAGAAGATGAAATATCCAAACTAGACCCTATACATAGGTCAATGGAATATCAAAGTATATTTTATGGTGAGGGTAAAAATTCATTCTTTACAGCCGAAGAAATCAACAAATGTAGGAAGTTATTAACAACTTTTAATCCACCTACTAGCATGGATTACATTCAATTCAAGGATTCTAAGTCTATTTATCCTCCATGGAAAATACACAAAGAACCAGATGAAATCAGAGTGTTATCAGCCGATATAGCGGTATCCGCAGGTAAAGCTAACGATAACTCGGTTTATATCCTTTATAGAATGTATAAGGATAAAAATGTTTATACTAAAACAGTATGGATTAAAGAGGTTTGTTATATTGAGGCCGTTAATGGTATGAACTCAGAAGACCAGGCATTAAGGATTAAACAACTATTTTATGATTTTGAATGCAATAGATGCATTATAGATGCTCATGGTATTGGTTTAGCTGTATATGACGAGCTAAAGAAAGAAACAATAGATTCAGAACGTGGCGAAACTTATCCTAAGTGGGGAGCTTATAATGATGACAATGTTATCCCTACTCTAATTATAGATGATAGGCACTATGTATTATATGCTATGAAGGCTAGTGCTGAAATCAACCATGTAATGGCTATTAAGTTGAAAGATGATATTATTACTCAAAGAATAGTGTTCCCTATGGAAGAAAGGGAAGCTAAGACTGAAATGGAAGGTATGTATCAGTTCTCTTCTCTAACAGGAAAAGAACAAGCACAGTTGATAAGACCTTTTGCTGAAATGTCATTAGCATTCATGGAAATGGTTAATCTATCTTATACTTTTAACAACGGTAAGATAGCAATCAAAGAAAAAGGAAGAAACAGAAAAGATAGATACTCTAGTTTAGCCTATGGTACTTATCTTTTAAACAGTATTATAGATGAAATGGAAGAAGATGAAGGATATGATGATTTTATATTCTTTTCATAACATTAGAAAAGAGGTGAAGGATTGGATATTGAAAATAAGAATACGGAATTACTTGACGACAATTATGCAGGTCACATAACCTTTGCTAGAGGACAAAGAAAATCTAAATCTATTAGCGATATGGAAAGCGTGAGTCGAAGACACTACAGACCAAGTCTAATCACGCCGAGGCAAGTAAGTAATTATTTGAATAACCCTTACGCCAATGTTTCTAATTTACAGGATTTATCTCAAAAAATGGTTCTTGTAAATGGTATGTTAAAAGAGTTTATTAATTATAAGGCTTTAATATTAACACAAGACCATTACATCTACCCTGCTGATGCAAGGAAGTATAAAACAAAAGAATCATTATGGAAAGATGAACAGAAAGTCGCTGAGTTTTTAGAGAAGTTTGGAATCAAAACTCTTAATAGATGGATAACTAAAAGGTTATTACAAAATGGGGAGGTTTACATTTATAAAAGAGAAACTCCAGATGGATTTTTAATCCAAGAACTACCATCTAAAATATGCAAGACAGTAGCATTAGATGAGTATGGGGTTTTAAGATTCGCTATAGATATATCAAAAATCAGCGATGAAGATATAGGATTTTTCCCAGATGAGATAGCCAAAGCAAAAGAAAAGAAAAGTAATTCAAAGAATAAAAAAAATCAACTGAAGGGGTTCGTTGGTGAATATTACTATGTTGGTGATAATGGTGTAGCCTTTCTTATGAATCAATGGGAAACAAAAGGATTGCCATACTACACTCACCTATTTGCCTCACTGATGAATTTATCAGATGCTGAAGATTTAGAAAAAACTAGCAATAATTTAGATAACTATAAGTTATTGCATCAGCTAATACCGACTGATAAAGAAGGTAAAAACTTAATGAAGAGTGACCTTGTTAGTATGTATCATTATGCTGCTAAGGAAACATTACCAGAAGGAATAGGTATAGTAACTACTCCAATGGAAATCAATCCTATAACATTAGGTGATAACAAGTTAAAAAATCAAGACTACTTAAATAAATTAAAAGAAAAGATTTACGATAACGCAGGTATTTCCAACGATTTATTCAATGGTAATGCCAAAACAAATGAATCAACTATATTAAGTTCCATTATAGATACTCTAGTACCTATAGAAATACAAGGTTATCTAGAAAAGTATTATAATTATGAACTTGCTAAAGCCTTTAAAAAAGGTAATTGGAAAATACAATTTGTTCCAACATCTTATTATAATAGACAGAAGGAAATTAAAACTGAAAGAGAAAATCTAGCAGTATATGGTTCTAAGAAGAAATATTTAGCAGTACAAGGTTTTACACCACTACAGGTACTTAACATTCTTTATGCTGAAGACTTAATGGATATTGAAGAATTTATGAAACCTATGGCTACAGCTCATACGTTGAGTTCTAAAGGTAGACCAAGTACAGCAGACGGCACTGAACCCACTTCAGTAGACACAGAATAAGAGGTGATTAAGTGGCTAGAATGAAAGCAACAGAAAAACCGATATATATAGTAACAACATCTCCTGATAGCATGGAAGAAGCAGGATTTACTTTTGTAAGGAAATCTGAAAATGTAACAGGTGATGATTTTTATATCTATTTTAATAATGGCTATAAGTCAAAGATATCTTATAGTACTAAAAAAGATTTGTTCTATACAAACAAGCTATTCTTGTAGGGTTCTTCCCTACTTTTATATTTTAAAGCAAATTTAGGAGGTGTTCACTTGAATAAGAGAACAAACATACCTTGTTTATTTGCTAAATATCCAACAGTTAATACAAACTTAACACCAGTAAAATTAACTTTAATGCACGATATGACAAATAGGAATATGTCTAACATAGGTTTAGACAAGATGAAAGAGGCAGAAGAAAGCCTAAAAAATAAGCCTATATTAGCATACATTAATCGTGATGAATTTGGTGGAGTTGATTTTGCAGGACACGAAATGGAATTATCCATTGATTTAGAAAACGATGAAGAACCAATTAAGGTTACTTATTTAGAAGTTCCAGTAGGTATAATACCAGAATCTACTAAAATAGAATATTATTCTAAAGATGGCAAGACTTATATGACTTGCACTGGTTATATCTATACTGAATACTCTAATGAAACACTAGACCTTATAAGTGAAACATCAGGGAAATGTGTAAGTGTTGAATTAGCTGTACACAGTGGGGAATTAAATGATGACGGTATATTCGATATACAAGAATTTAGTTTTCTAGGTGTAACAATACTTTCTGATAATCTCATTCCAGGAATGGATGAAAATTGCAGAATTGAATTGTTTGGTGATTTAGCAGAATATGAGGAATTTATCAATAAAGCTCAAACAGATGTATCTGTATTTGAAGCTAGTGTTGATGATGGGGATAAAGAACCAGAACAAGACCCAGTAGACCCACAACCTGAAGAAAATAGAGAACCACAAGATGAATTAGATCCACAAGATAATGGTTTAGAAGGTAATCCAGATATCGATGGTTCATTGGATTTTTCAATATTCAAAGATACTTGTGGAGAGGTTAAAAGTTTAGAAGAATTGCACGCAAAAGTATTAGAAATGAATACTCAAATAAATTCTTTAAATGAAGAAAATCAAGAACTTAAATCTTATAAGTTAGAAATCGAAAAAGCTAACAGAAAATCAGAAATAGAATCTACCTTAGCTAATTTTGAAGAATTAGAGGACGTAGAAGAGTTAAAAGAAAAGGCTTTAAATTTCGAGATAACTATAGAAGATTTTGAGAAAGAGTTATTTGCTCTATTAGGCAAACAACTATATACAAAGAAACAAACTAAAAAGGTAGCATTTACTAAACTACCAATTAAAGACAACACTAATGTTCAAGACCAAAATAGAGATGTTCTATATGGTGGTGCATTAGACGATATATTAGGTTATAAGTAGGAGGAAATAAACAATGGCATTAGCAAACGTAGATAGATGTCCTTATCCAAGACCAATATCAGTTAAGCTAACTGAAAAGGACGAATTACAAAACGGTATGCTTATCGCTATAGGCGAAGCAAAGATTGAAGGAAATCAGGAATTATATGAGGGAAAGAAACCAGATGGCAAGTTACCAGTTGGTATCATAGTTGAACCTTTCCATCCATATAGGGTAGATGAAGTTGAAAAAGATATGGTATTCAAGCAGGGCGATGTAGTTAGGGTTTACCCAAGAAGTGCAGGAGACTGTTTCACAATATCAAAGGAATATGTTGGTACAGCTAAAAATGCAAACGACCCTTTAAAGGTTAAGGCTACAGCATATACTTTCGATAAGGAAACCGAAGCAGAAAATGCAATAGCTAAGGTTACTAGGGTTTATTCATTCAACGGACAGGATTCCGTTAGAGTTGAATGGTTATAAGACGGAGGTGATATAGATGAAGGAAAATATTAGACAATTAGCATTAGATATATATAACAGGAAGGTTACATCTTTCACTAAGGAAGACGGAACTAAGATGGACGCAAACGAAGCCCTTAGAGAATTACTATTACAGCATTGTGGTGGTAAGTGGTCTTACAGAGCGTTTAATAGAGTTAGTAATGAGTTCTTTGAAATAATAGAAGAAATAATCACAGATGAAACTAATGAATTAACTCTTTCTGTATTTGAACCCATTATGGATTTCAAGGTAGTTGGCTATGGTGAAAAGGTAGAATTTATGGTTGATGATAACCAGTTATTCGAAGTTTCTATAATAGCAAATGGTACAGATAACTTATATAGACAGAGAATTATAAACGGTAAAGTTCCTACACAGGCATTTGACCTAGGTGTTGCAATATACAACGATTGGGACGAGTTCATGGCTGGTAAGATTGATTGGACTAAGCTAGTAAATAGAGTTGTTAAGTCAATGAACGCTAAGATAGCTGAATTAGTAGGACAGACTTTCGCCAAAGGTTATGATACTATAGGTTCTGAACTTAAGGTTGAGGGTACTATGAAGGAAGATTCACTAGTAGAGCTTTGTGAAAAGGTTGGTGCAGGTGCTACTATCTATGGTACTAAGCTTGCACTATCTAAGATACCTTCAATTCAGGGCTATGTAACAGATGCCGATGATATTAGAAATGAAGGATATCTTAAAAAGTTCAGAGGTATTGATTGTGTAGAACTTGAAAATCACTATGATAAGGATGCTAAGAAGTTCTCACTTCCTAACGATACTCTTTATATAGTACCTGCTGGTGGTAAGGTTCTAGTTGGTGCATTCGAAGGCGATGCTCACGTTTATGAAGATACTAATGGTACAAGAAAAGATAGACAGATAGAATACTTCTTAACTAGAAGATTACACATTGGTCTTGCAGTAGCAAGCAGATATGGTGCTTATAAGGTTACAGCCTAATAATTAATATGATATGAGGGGTGCATTAGCACTCCTCTATTTATATACAAAAGGGGGATTAAATTGGCAATTATAAGAAGAAAGAAAGTCAGTCCATCTACTGATTTACAGTTCATGGAAATTAAGAGGAAACTAAAAGAAAATGCAGATATAATCAATGTCGAGTTAGTTAATCTAACATCAGGCAAGGTTGTATGTGTTGATAGCAAATCTAAAGAAGTTTTAACATGGGAAGAGTCAGGAGATTCAAGAACAGTTACATTAGCTACTCTTTATGATATTGCTGTTACATCAAAATCACTATTAACTACTCTAGCACTAGGAATAACAGAAGTATTCTTTATGGAAGAATTTGATATTACACTTAAAGATGTATTAGAGTCTTTAGACTTGATGGAAATCTATGCTCCATTTAAATATGATGTAGCTGATACCGATGGTATCATTATAGATTCAAGTACAGACGAATTTACATCATTTATAGAAAAGTGTGGAATTAAGATAGTTAATAGAATATGCGAAAGATACTTATACCTAAAGAGGATAGGCGAAATTCATGACCCTACCAAGGAAAGTATTTTAGGCAACTTGTTAGATGATAAAGAAATATTTAACTTTAATCGTTATTAAGGAGGGGTTAGATGACACCCGTTAATGAAATATACGATATATTTCTTTCTCAAATAGATGATGAAATGTTCGCTCTACTTAGGCGTGATGTGATAAGACGTGAATTACATAAATACTTAATAAGTTCCATTTCAAAGTTCAGAGATTGTAAACAAGATTTAACAATACTAGATTATTCAATTATAGACAATATTTCATTTAGATTAGGGGAAATTGAAATAGATATTCCAAAAGATAGACCTAAAAATATAGAAGTAGTTGGATTAGATACAGGAATAGAATATAGAAAAGATATCGATTGGAAATTAACTGATAATAAAATTACCCTAACCTTCCCTGCTAAAGAAGAAATAGCAGTATTCATGTATGACAATGGGTACATAGAAGCCGATTTAACTAACAGGGAAATATTAATATTGTCATTAGGAATGGTCTACTATTGGTTGCATCCTAAAAGAAATCGTGAAGAAAATCTTAAACAAGTCCTTACTGATGATGCTTATAAGAGATTGTCAGGGGCTAATATGTTAGATAAGATGTTGAAGTTATATAACCAGACTCAAAGAGAATGGGAACTTGAACTAATAGAATACACTTATGATGATATGAAGGCTTTAAATTAATGGATTACTTAGGAAGATACCAACACAGGATTCTAAGAGGTGCAAAGAATGTTAAAGAATTAGAACTTCAAAGAAAAAAAATAGCTTACAAAAAGTATTTAGAAAGCTCCCCTACAGCAGATTACTACCAAGTAACTGATGTAGATGAAATATGTATTAGCGATACCACAAAACGTTGCTTAGTATCTATTACAGATGTTGCGAATAATGACAAGAAAGCATTGGATGAAAAGAATCTTTACACATTTGAAGATGAAAATATAGATATTGGGTGTTACCTTAAATATGATAACGAAGAATGGTTAATAGTTTTTAAAGAACATCAACCAATCAATTCAAAAATGCACTTTATAATGAGGAAGTGCAACAATTATTTTAGAGTTAAGTATAAAGGCAAGATATATAAGCTTCCAGTATCTATTGAAAACTTAACAATGTATTCTGATGGTATAGCAGATAACCTATACTTGTCTTTTATGGATTCAAAGAAACAAATATGGTATGGTAATAATCCACTTACTAGAGCTATAACTGAAGGGTTTAGAATACTCTTAACCCACAGAACAGCATTTAGGATAACCCATATCAATGACTTTGAATATCCTGGTCTCATTAAATCTCTAGTCTTACAAACGGCAGTAATCAATGGTGATGATATTGATCTAAGGCTGGCGAACAATGAGGATTACTATAGAAATAAATATTCAGTAAACAATGAAGATGAACCAAAAGAACCTATGTTAAAAATTATAGGTAGCCAATCAATTATAAGTGGTGAAGAAGTAGATTATCACATCAACTTGCCTATAGATATTCCTAGAGTTCAATGGGAACTTGAAGAAAATAAGGCATTTATAATTAAAGCAATGAGTGAAACTAATATTGTTATTGCTGGCTCTTTTAATGTTAAGGATATAGGTAAAAAGACGGTGTTAAAAGCTTTACACCCTGAAACTAAAGATGTGATAGACAAAGTAACATTATCAT
>UMHQ01045181.1_pt1 | contig 16104 bp, 14 predicted proteins | sample 1965531 | NCBI WGS metagenome assembly UMHQ01 (sample SAMEA4836098, study PRJEB28245) | human gut metagenome | biome: gut microbiome; material: fecal sample | place: Denmark | collected 2008
TGATGGAGCGGGGCATCCGGGCCGCCTGGGAGAAAACAGACGCCCGGCGCATCCGCCTGGAGGCCCAGTCCTACGCCCAGGGCTTTTATGAGAAGCTGGGCTTCCGCCGCACGGAGGCCCCGGAGTTTCTGGAGGACGGCATTCCCCACGTGGAGATGGTGCTGGAGCGGAAGCAGTAAAAAGAGGCGGCCAAGGCCGCCTCTTTTCAGGCTGTCGAAAAAGTCCAAAGACTTTTCCGGCAGCCTGAAAGAATGCCGATACTTTCCCGCCGCTGCGCGGCGGAAAAGTCCTCGCTGCGCTCGCTGAACGCCTTGCCCTGCAAGGCATTCAGGGCATTTAATCCCCCTCGGGGCGGGCTGCCGCCCCCTCGAGCTCCCCCGCCCCAACTTGAGCGGATTTTTCTCTACAGAGGTTCTTTGACAAGCTAAAAAGAGGCGGCCAAGGCCGCCTCTTTTCATATTCAGTTCATGGCATACAGCCGCTTGTAGGGGCTGGCGGTGTTAGGGGTAAGGGCGTAGAACCGGTGGGGCAGGATGCGCTCCATGGGCACGCCGAAGGTGGAGCAGTACCGCTCCAGATGGGGCATGATCTCCTCCAGGCCCGCCTGGTCCAGGTCATGGGGGACTACCTGGTCGGGCAGGTTCTCCGGGATATAGTCGGAGCGGACGACGATCTTCCCCCCGTGCATCCCCGTGCCGCAGAAGTAGTTGTAGGGGGCGCGGTCCTCGCAGCCCAGCCCCAGGACCAGAATCAGGCCCCCGGCCTGGTACTCCCCCAGGAAGCTGCCGGCCGCGCCGCCTACAATGAGGACGGGGACCTTGGAGCCGTAGGATTTCATGTGGATGCCCGCCCGGTAGCCCACATCCCCCTCAATGAGAATGACGCCGCCCCGCATGGAGTAGCCGGTGGCGTCCCCGGCGCTGCCGTGGACCACGATGGTCCCCGCGTTCATGGTGTCGCCGGTGGCCTCCTGCACGTCGCCGAACACCTCAATGGAACCTCCGTCCAGATAGGCCCCCATGGCGTTGCCCGGCACTCCGTGGATGGTCAGGGACCGGCCCGCGCCCAGAGCCGTTCCGATAAAACGCTGGCCCAGGCAGTGGTCGATGACCACCGGCCCCTCCGCCTGGCGGATGTCCTGATTCAGCTGGTAGTAGTCCAAATTCTGCGCGTTGATATTCATTCAAGTCCCCCCCTATTCTCCCGCGTGCTGGACGCCCAGAATGCGCAGCTCCGCGTCGGTGAGACCCACGCCCCGGAGCATCATCCGGTTGCCCCGCAGGGTCTCGATGGAGTTGATGCCCATGCCGCCCATGATCTCCTTGATCTCATGGGTCCAGCCGGTGATCAGATTCACCAGCCGGTCCCGGGCCTCCTCCGGGTTCAGGCGGCGGGTGAGCTCCGGCCGCTGGGTGCAGATGCCCCAGCTGCAGTTTCCGGTGTGACAGCTGTGGCACATGTGGCAGCCCATGGCGATGAGAGCGGCGGTGCCGATGGCCACCGCGTCGGCGCCCAGGGCGATGGCCTTGACGATGTCGGCGCTGTTTCGGATGGTGCCGCTGGCCACCAGGCCCACGTGGTTGCGGATGCCCTCCTCCCGCAGGCGGCTGTCCACCGCCGCCAGGGCCAGCTCGATGGGGATGCCTACGTTGTCCCGCGTCTGGGTGGGGGCGGCGCCGGTGCCCGCCCGGAGGCCGTCGATGACGATAATATCCGCGCCGGAGCGGGCGATGCCGCTGGCAATGGCGGCCACATTGTGGACGGCGGCGATTTTCACCAGAATGGGCTTTTCATAGTTGGTGGCCTCCTTCAGGGAGAACACCAGCTGACGCAGGTCCTCGATGGAGTAGATGTCGTGGTGGGGGGCGGGGGAGATGGCGTCGGTGCCCTCGGGGATCATGCGGGTCTTGGAGATGTCCCCGATGTTCTTGGCTCCCGCCAGATGGCCGCCGATGCCCGGCTTAGCCCCCTGGCCGATCTTGATCTCCACCGCGGCGCCGGTCTCCAGGTACTGGCGGTGGACGCCGAAGCGGCCGGAGGCCACCTGAACGATGGTGTGGGGACCGTACTGGTACAGGTCCCGGTGGAGGCCGCCCTCGCCGGTGTTGTAGAAGATGCCCAGCTGGGTGGCCGCCTGGGCCAGGGCCTGGTGGCAGGGGTAGCTGATGGCCCCGTAGCTCATGGCGGCAAAGAGAATGGGAGTCTCCAGGGTCAGATGGGTCGGCAGGTTATTCACCAGCTGCCCCCGCGCGTCCCGCTGGACCTCCACCGCGCTGCGGCCCAGATAGGTGCGGGTCTCCATGGGCTCCCGCAGGGGGTCGATGGAGGGGTTGGTCACCTGGGCGGCGTTGATGAGCAGCTTGTCCCAGTAGAGGGGGTAGTTCTTCACCGTCCCCATGCCGGACAGGAGGACCCCGCCGCTCTCCGCCTGGAGGTAGATCTCCCGGCGGTTGTTGACGCTCCAGTTGCTGCTGGCATTGATGGCCTGCCGGTTTTGGATGATCTTCAACGCCTGGGTGGGACAGGTGGCCACGCACCGGTAGCAGTTGACGCACCGCTTCTCATCCGCCGTCAGTTTTTTGGTGTCCTTGTAAAACTGGTGCACGCCGTGGGCGCACTCCTGAACGCAGCGCCCGCAGGAGATGCACTTCTCCGTGTCCCGCAGCACCTCAAAGCGGAAGGCATAGGCCGTCATCAGCGACATAACGCACCCTCCTTTACCGTAAAGATGGCGGCCTCGCCGCCCTTGGGGGCCCAGACCCGGTCCAGTGTGGGCTGGACGGCCCGGATGGCGCTCTCCTCGCTGGAGATGTACACCCGGCTGCCCGCCTCGCCCACCACCATGGAGCGCAGCTTCAGACGGTCGTTCAGGGCCATCAGGCCGCCGTCAAAGCCCACCAGGATGGAGAAGGGGCCGGTGAGCAGCAGACTGGAGAAGGCCTGCCGCAGAAAGGTGAGCCGCTCCCTCCGCTGGGGGGACTGCTGGGCGATGGTGGTCCAGAAGGGGGCGGCCATCACATTGGAGGCCTCCTCCATGGTGAGTCCCTGCTGCCGCACCAGATAGTCGATGATGTAGGTGATGACCTCCGTATCGGTGAGAAGGGTGCAGCGGTAGCCGAACATCTCAATGAAGCGCCGGTTGGCGTCATAGGAGGAGATCTCCCCGTTGTGCACCACCGAGTAGTCCAGCAGGGCGAAGGGGTGGGCGCCCCCCCACCAGCCGGGGGTGTTGGTGGGATAGCGGCCGTGGGCGGTCCAGGCGTAGCCCTCGTACTCCTTCAGGCGGTAGAACTCCCCCACGTCCTCCGGGTAGCCCACCGCCTTAAAGACCCCCATGTTCTTCCCGCTGGAGAACACATGGGCCCCCTTTATCTGGGTGTTCACCCGGGTGACGCAGCGGCGGACATACTCCCGCTCGTCCAGCTGGCTCTGCTCCAGCTTGTTGGGCAGGGGCGCCATAAAATACCGCCAGATCAGGGGCGCGTCGGTCACTCTTGGATGGGGCCTGGTGGGGATTTTGGACAGGTTCACAATGTCAAAGTGGCGCTCCAGAAACCGCTCGCACGCCTCCTTTGCACTGCTGTCCTCATAGAACAGGTGAAAGGCATAGAGCTCCTTGTACTGGGGATAGATCCCATATCCTGCAAAGCCGCCTCCCAGGCCGTTGGACCGGTCATGCATCACCGCAATGGCCCGGATCAGCTCTTCTCCGCAGATGGGTCCGCCCGCCCGGTCGATGGCGCCTACAATCGCGCAGCCGGAGGGAATCCGCACCTGGCCCTCTTTTTGCATAAACACGCACCTCCTCAATTTTCCAAACGCGTCGCTCGCACGTTGTGCAACAAATTTTAGGACGACTTGCGCGACTTGTCAATTATGAAATTACAAAAAATCATGTACATCATTCTATTTAAGAATATACTACAAAAATTTTTCTGCCTCGCCGGGAGTTTTGTTAATTTTTTCTGCAAATATAGCAGTATGTTATTCTGCGCTATGTGGAGTAAGAGAAGCGCAGCTCCACCACCCCATTCCGATATTGCAAGATCGCTTTAAGTTTCATTCGTTTTTAACGCATTGAAACGTCCTCGCGAATGGAAAAAGCGAGGAGAGGCGGGGCCGAAATTCGGCCCCGCCTCTCCTCGTTGTATTTGCATTGGAGCGTTACCGCGCCACGATGACCCGGATGCGGCCGCCCTGGTTCTCCGGCCGGTCGTACCAGCCGGTGAGGGACAGCCCCAGCTCCCGGACCCGGTCCAGGGTGGAGGGGAAGTACTGGTGATCCCGGTACTCATAGACCACCACCTGGTCGGAGATGGTGTAGCTCCGGCTCCCCGCCCGCAGGGTGTTGCCGCTGATGCCGTCGGCCTTCACCTCGTTGAGGGAGTACAGCCGGTCGGGGTCGGCGGGGTCGCCCACCAGGCGGATACCGCCGGTGGACACCGGGAATTTGGTGGTGATGGAGGGCAGGGTATAGACGCTGCCGCCCAGGTCGTACTCATAGGAGTAGAGCTTGTTGAGCCCCTCGCCCATGGTCTCCATGCGGATGAGCACGCCGAACTGGCCCGCGTCGCCGGTGGCGTCGTCCAGAATCAGCCGGTCGATCTCACCGTTTCCATTGAGGGAGTAGTAGGTGACGTTGTCCCTGGTCAGGTTCATCCCCGCCAAACGGCTGGGGAAGATTTTGATGGCGGTGCTGCCGGTGACGTCCAGGATCTCCGCCCCGTCGGCGAAGGCCACATCGCCCACCTTGGAGCCGTCCTTGGATACGGCGCCGGACAGGCCGGTGGAGCTCAGGCGGCGCAGGGTGACCGTGCCGTCGGCGGCAAAGCTGACCCCCACCGGGTCGCCCGCCTCCAGGTAGTTGGCGGTCCACTGGTACTGATAGGTGTTGCCGTCAGTGGCCAGGATGGTCACCATGTCGGCGGTGTAGGTGCCGCCGTGGCCGTCGTCGTAGGTGCTGCGCTGGGTCTCGGTGACCACGCCGCACAGCTCGTTCTTCACCGCGCTGGGACCGGCCACCGCTGCCACGCCGCCGCTGCGGCCCAGGAGGAGGGTCACCGTGTCCCCCACCCCGTAGGTTCCCAGGTCGGACAGGGCCAGGGCGGCCTGGGCGCTCTCGATCTCATAGGTGCGGCCCAGCACCTGCACCGAGGTGGGGTTGGAGGCGGAGGGCTCCAGGGACTGGATGATCCCCATCACCTTCTCCGAGGACACCCACAGGGTGCGCATGGACTGGTTCCAGTAGATCACGTCGTTCTCCTGGATGGCCCCCAGGTTGGAGGCCGCCCCGTTCCGGTTCACCGTCACCCCCTCCAGAGAGAAGGGAATGGAGCTGCGCCAGTCGCCGGAGGCCACCAGGGGCCCCTGCATCTCCCCGTTGATGAGGCCCACCAGATCCAGCTCCCCGGCGGCGTTGAGGGAGTAGCCCAGCTGGCTCACATAGACGCTCCCCTCCTTGGTATTAGCGGTCATCAGATTATAGAAGAGGTACATGGCGTCCTGCCGGGTGAGGGAGTCCGACGCCCGCTGGGCGGACACCCCCTGGTCCAGCCCCTTGCTCCGGTACAGGGCCAGCTGGGGGGTGGGGTAGGCCCCGGAGTAGTCCTCCGCTGTATAGCCCAGCAGCCCCAGGGCGATGGTAGCCCCCTCCGCCAGGGTAATGGGATTGTCCGGGCGGAAGGTGCCGTCGGAGTAGGCGGTCACCAGCCCGGCGGCCACGGCGGCCTCCACATAGCCAGCCGCCCAGTGGGTGTAGGGCACGTCCGGGTAGGGGGAGGTGGAGGCATCCCCCACCTGGTCCCCGTTGGGGGAGGCCTTCAGGGCCATGGTAATAAACTCCGCCCGGGTCACATTCCGGGACAGCTCCAGGCTGCCGCTGGAGTTTCCGTCCAGGATACCCAGGGCGGTGACCACCTGGGACACCTCCCCGGGGGAGGGGATGGCCCCCGCCGCAAAGCCGGGCAGGGCCAGGGAGAGGGAGAGACAGCAGGCCAGCAGGCCGGTCAATATGCGTCTTTTCATCAATTTGCAGCTCCTTTTTATGTGGATGTAGGGGCGGCTATGAGCCGCCCGAACTAGTCCGTACTTCAGTGCGGGCGGATGGTATCCGCCCCTACAAAATGAAATGCGGCTGCCGCACAGGCGGAAAATCAATCGTACCGCAGCGCGTCGATGGGGTTGAGTTTCGCCGCCTTATTGGCGGGCAGGTATCCGAACAGCACGCCGATGCCCACGGACACACCGAAGCTGATGGCCACCGCCCCCAAGGTGGGGGTGGCCGAGAAGGTGGCCCCGCCCCCCATCTGGGAGGTGAGCATGGCCCCAATGAGAGAACCCACTCCCATGGCCAGCAGGCAGCCCAGGGCGATGCCCAGCAGCCCGCCGATGGCGGAGGTGGTCCCCGCCTCGATGACGAACTGGCTGCGGATGTCTCTCCGCTTGGCCCCCAGGGACTTCCGGATGCCGATCTCCCGGGTGCGCTCGGTGACGGACACCAGCATGATGTTCATAATACCGATGCCGCCCACCAGCAGGGAAATGGCGGCGATGGCCACCAGCACCCCCATGACCACCCCCATCATGGCGTTGATGAGGTTGGCCTGCTCCTCCATGGTCGTGGTATAGTAGGCGTCCTCGTCCCCCTGGAAGTGGTCGTAGAGCATGCCGTCGATGATGGCTTTGGCCTGGGCGGCGGTCTCCCCCGAGGTGCTGGTGAACACATAGAGGGTCACATACCGGGCCCCCATGATCTGCAGGGCGTTCTCATAGGGGATGTAGATCTGGTCGTCCGAGCCCCCTGCGGCCATCTCTGTGGTGGTGTTCAGCCGGTCCAGCACCCCGATGACCGTGTAGGAGGTGCCGTTGATGGACAGGGTCTGCCCCAGGGCCTGGGCATCGCCCCCGAAGGCCTCCTGGGCCAGATAGGCCCCGATGACGCACACGTTCTGCCGCCGGGCCACATCTAAATAGGAGAGGAACCGCCCCCGAGTCAGCTTCTGGCCCCCGTCCATGGTGGACTGGGTGTCGCTGTTGAACATGACCTCGCTGACGCCGTAGAGCTGGGTCTGGTCAAATTTCTGGTCCCCGTGGCGCAGGGTGGCCTGGAAGGAGACATAGGGGGACACGCCGGTAAGCACCTCCGGGTTGGCCTCCACCAGGTCGTACATGTCCGAGGGGTCCAGATCCATGGTGGAGCCGTCTCCCCGCCCCCATACGTAGGTCTGCATCATATTGATGCCCAGCTTATCCACCTGTTCGTCGATCATCCCCTGTACCCCGTTGCCCAGAGCCAGGATGACGATGACCGAGGCCACGCCGATGATGATGCCCAGCATGGTGAGCAGGGAGCGCATCTTGCTGGTGGTCAGGGCCTTGATGGCCAGACGGAAGGACTGTCCTGCGTTCATGCCCCCACCTCCTGTTCCTCGTCCTCTTCCCCGGCCTCGCCGGGCTGGACCACCGCCCGGGGGTCGTGGGCGTCTCCGTCGTAAATGATTTTGCCGTCCTGAAGACGGATGATCCGGTCGGCCTTCACCGCGATGGAGTTGTCGTGGGTGATGAGGACCACCGTGTCCCCCTCCCGGTTGAGCTTCTTGAGGAAACCCAGCACCTCCCGGCCGGTGCGGGAGTCCAGGGCGCCGGTGGGCTCATCGGCCAGGATCACCGAGGGGTTCCCCGCCAGAGCCCGGGCAATGGACACCCGCTGCTGCTGGCCGCCGGAGAGCTGGGAGGGCAGGTTTTTCTGCTTGCTCTCCAGCCCCACCCGGCCCAGGGCCCGGACCGCCCGCTCCCGACGCTCGGCGGAGGGCACCCCAGCATATAGCAGGGGGAGCTCCACGTTTTCCAGTACGGTGAGCTTGGGGATCAGGTTGTACTGCTGGAAGATGAACCCCAGCATCTTGTTGCGGATCTCCGCCTGCTGGTCGTCGTCCATGGTGGACACGTCCACGCCCCCCAGGTGGTAAGTGCCCGAGGTGGGCACGTCCAGACAGCCGATGATGTTCATGGCGGTGGACTTGCCCGAGCCGGAGGAGCCCACGATGGCCACGAACTCCCCCTGGTCGATGGTGAGGCTCACCCCGTCCAGGGCGTGGACCGCCTCGTCTCCCATGGGGTAGATCTTATACACGTTCCGTAATTCAATCAGATGGGCCATACCCTCACCCCGCTGCTGCAACTGCGGCAGAACCGTCAGAGGGCATACCGCCGGTGGACTGGATGGGCAGGAGGACGGTCTCCCCCTCCTCCAGGCCGGAGGTGATCTCCACAAAATCCTGGCTGCCCCGGCCCAGGGTCACCGGGCGGCTCTCGATTTTGGAGGGGTCGGCGATGGTCACGCCGTCCTCGGCAAAGGCCCCCTCCCCAGCCACCAGCACGGTGCCGTCGCTGTTCACCGCTTCGGCGGGCACGCACAGGGCGTTCTCTGCCCGCTCCACGATGATGTGGGCGGACACGTTCATGCCGGGGTTCAGGTCCCCGTACTCCGACAGGAGGATGGTCACCGGGTAGGTGGTGAAGCCGTCGGTGGTGGTGCCGTTGACGCTCACCTTCTCCACCACGCCGGTGAAGGTCTGGCCGGGCAGGGCCTCGGCGGTGATCTCCACCGTCTGCCCCGGCTGGATCTGACCGATGTCCAGCTCGCTTACGTCCATCTGCAGCTCCAGCTGGCTCAGGTCGTAGATCACCGCCATGGCCCCCGAGTCGCCCCCGTTGAGCTGATCCCCGGCCTTCAGGTTCTTCTCAATGACGGTGCCCGAGATGGGGGAGGTGATGGTGTAGCTGTCCAGGGCCTCTTGGGCGCTCTGGAGGGAGAGTTGGGCGTTCTGGACGGCCAGGGCGGCGTCGGCCAGGGAGTTCTCCGCGGACTCGCCCCCGATGGCGGCCAGCACCGCCCCGGCGGACACCCGGCTGCCCACGGACACGTTCAGGTTGGTGATCTCCCCGCTGGCGGCGGCGGTGATGGTCTGCCGCAGCCGGGGGGACAGGGCGCCGCCGGAAGCGCAGGCGTAATTGCCCACTCGGGCAGTGGCGGTGGTGGCGTCGGTGAGGGCCCCGGGGTTGGTGAGGCGGATCTTCACTTGCCGCACCAGGGCGCCCCCGTTCCCCACCTGGTCGGCGGAGGCCACCGACTCCACCGTGCCGGACAGGGTCTCCAGGGTGCCGGACAAGGTGACCCGGGCCGTCTGGCCCACGGAGATATGGGCGGCGTCACCGGCCTGGAAGGGCACGGTGAGGGTCATGGTGGAGGTGTCGGTGATGTCGGCGATGGCCGTCCCGGCGGAGACCAGGTCCCCCTCCTGGACGTGGAGGGTCTGGACTACCCCGCCGCCGATGGCCTTCACCTGGAGGCTGCTGGCCAGGGTGTCGTAGTTCATCTGGGCCTGCTGAACCGACAGCTGGGCCTGCTGGAGGGCGGTCTGGGCGCTGCCCGGGTCGATCCGGTAGAGAAGCTGATCCTTCTCCACCTGGTCCCCGTCCTCAAAGGGGGACTCCAGAATCTCCCCCGTCACCAGGGCGGACACCTGGTAGGACTCGATGGGGGTAACCGTGCCCGAGCCGGACACCGATACCGTCAGGTCCTGGCGCTGGACCTGGGCGGTCTGATAGGCCCCTGAGACGGCGGCCGTGCCGCCCAGCATGGGCCGGACCACGATCCAGAACAGCAAAGCCAGCACGGCTGCAATCACAAGGACGCGCTTGATCCATTTGCGCCGTTTCTTGGGCCCCGTCCACAGGGGGGAGGGCTCCGTCTCCGGAGCCGCCGGGGTCTGGGTGGTCTCCGGGGCAGTTTGTGTGGTTTCCATGGCATTGACTCCTTTATGTACCGAGTTGAAACGATTCTCCCGCCCGCTCCAGGTCCGGACGGCGGTCTGGGACAGACGGCCGGACCTTCCTGGGCTTTTGTCCCATCTTACCGCCAGACCATTAGCTTTCCCAAAAGAAAAGCTAAAAAATTCATTAAATTTTCCGGCTCCTGTGTACCATACACCTTCTACCAGGGAGAAGGTCAAGGGAATTCGGACGAATTCTTTGAAAATCGTTCAGATAAACTATATAGGCATAAATTAGCCCATACAGTTTATTTTGCCTTATCATAATTGCCGCTACAATTCAAGTATCAATCGTGTACAGGAGGAGGAACTCCTTTGGGCTACTATAAAATCGGACAGCGAGTGCGGGCGTTCCGGCGGGCTCAGGACCTCTCCCAGGAGGCGCTGGCGGAGCGGGTGGGCATCTCCGTCACCCACATGAGCCACATTGAGACGGGCAACACCAAGCTGAGCCTCCCGGTGTTTCTCCGCCTGGCCCAGGCCCTGGGGGTGCGGACGGACGACCTGCTGCGGGAGGACGGCGGGGACCGGGCCCCGGAGCTGGAGGAGCTGGCCGAGGTGCTGGCGGGGTGTGATCCGGAGCAGAGTCGGGTCATTCTGGCGGTGGCCCGGGCCGCCCGGGCGGCTCTGAAGGGGTATCGGACCGATGGTTCCGGAGCGCACACGCCCACCCCGTGAGGAGGCAAAGCCGGAACCGGCCGTATTCTGCAAAAAACAAGCCGCCCACAGGATCAGAAGCATTCTGATTCCGTGGGCGGCTTGTCCCATGTCCGGCGCCTGGGCAGACGCTCCAAGGTCCGTCTCCCGAGGGAGACGGACCTCAGCGGTCGCTGGCAAACCAATATTCCCCCTGGAAAATCAGATCGTCCAGGTCCAGGGGCGCGGGGCTGGGCTGCTGTGAGCCGGTACCATAAACAACAGTGGTTTCCTCCATGGAATTCATCCCTCCGTATGTTAAAAATTCATCCGCCGGCACAAGGCCGGCATACAGACTACTATATGCCGGACGGGCCGCGTTATGTGCCGGTTTTTGTACACCGAAGGAGAAAATTTTTGGCTTCCATTTTTAGGTCCGCTTTTTGCAGAGAAAGACGAAGGCTCCCGTCCTGCGGACGGGAGCCTTTGCAAATCAAGAGGCGCTGCTGGAGCTGGAGTCTGATGAGGCGTCGGACTCGGTCTCGTCCTCCGCCGCGGTGAGCTCCTGGGCGGAGAGGGAGATGAGGGTGTCAACCGAGTCGGCGGACAGCAGGTAAACTCCCGGGTCGCCCGAGAGCTGGGCGTAGTAGGAATCCCCGGTGCCGTCCAGAGCTCCGATGGTGAGGGTAAGGGTCTCGCCCTCGCCGTAGGTGACGGTGAGCACCCCCACAGGGGTATCCAGGCCGCAGGCGGCTAGGGTATCCGCCTCCCCCTTGTAGTCATAGCAGGCGTCGAAGGCCAAGGAGGAGACCTGGGCCATCAGGCTGGTGAAGGTGCTGTTGTCCGAGGGGATGGCCGTCCCGTTCACGTCCCAGGCGGGCTCCGTCCCCTCCGCACTCTCCGAGGAGGAGCTGGCGTCGGCGGAACTGTCTCCGCTCTCTGTGCCGGCCGTCTCCGCCTCTGCCTTGGTCAGGGTGAGGGTGGTCCCGCCGCTCTCCCAGGTGAGGGAGGAGATGGTGTCCGTCCCCAGATCGGGGAAGTCGGGAATGGCGGCCAGGTCCAGCAGCTCCAGGGACTCCAGGTTCTCCGGCAGGTCGGTGGAGATGGTATAGACCGTATCCGAGTCCGTCCGCTTGGCGTAACAGTAGCTGTCGGACACGTCCCCCAGCAGAAGGGTGACGGCGGTCCCGTCCCCGGCGGTCACCGACGCCTGGAGGGCGGGCTCATCCAGGCCGTAGGCGGACAGGTCCTCCGGGTCGTCGATGACCCGGATGGCGGCCAGGGAGCCTACCTGCTCCGCCAGGTCCTCCACCGCCTCCTGGTCGGCGGGGAAGGAGGCGTCCCCGTCGTACTGCCAGGCGTCCTCCACCTTGGTGAAGGAGAGCTCCCCCTGGGCGTTGGTGAAGGAGAGGGCGGTGAAGTCGGACAGCTGGGTCACATAGACGGTGTCGTCCACCTGGGCCTGCTGGTCGTTCCACACCCGCAGGGCGGCGTAGGCCCCGCCGCATACCACCAGGGCGGCGGCCAGCGCCGCAAGGGTTTTGGTCTGTTTGGTCATAGCTTTCTCCTCTTGAGCCAGAACAGGAAGCCGCACAGCAGAATGCCGATGGGCAGAACAATGATATAGGCGGTGCTCCACAGTCCGGGATTCTGAATGGTGTTATAGGTGACGGCCAGGCTCTTGGACGGGATAGACAGGTTGCTCACATCGTCAAAGCCGGCGGTCAGCGCATTGACAAACAGGGTCTGGTTGGCCAGGCTGGGGTTCTGGGACAGGAGGGTCCCATCCAGGAAAGAGGTGGAGCCGATGACGGTCATCCGCCCCCCGTCGTCCCCCTCGGACACCGCCCCCAGCAGGTAGGTGCCGGAGGTCTGGGTTCCGTCCGCCGTCACGGCCAGGGCGTCGCTGGTGGTGGACAGGAAGGGGGTGATGGTCCAGGCCGCGTTCTCACTGTCCTCCAGGGACAGGAATCCCCGGGAATTTTCCAGATAGGTGAGGGCGTCGGCGTCCACCCCGGAGGCCACGCTGCTGCCGGTGTTCAGCACCCCGCGGATCACAAAGGGAGAGCCAAACTGTACATAGTAGTTGGACAGGTCGGCGATATAGCCGTCCACCAGGTCGAAGCCCCGGCTCTCCAGCAGGGCCTCCCAGTTGGGCAGGGAATCCAGGGTATCTCCCGCCAGGAAGATCATCTGTCCGCCCCCGGCCAGGTAGTCCTGGAGAATGGTCAGCTCGTCGGCGGACAGGTCGGTGGCCGGACCGTTGACAATGAGCAGGTCGCAGTCCTCGGGAACCGAGCCGTTAAAGAGCGGGCTGACGCTGTCCAGATTCAGGTTGGCCTTGTCGATGGCGTCGGTGATCACCGAGGACAGGTCCTCCTCCCCGTGGCCGGTGACGGTGTACACGGTGCGGTCGGCATCGCTGGTCACATAGTTGACGGCGGAGGTGAGCTGCCCCTCGGCGTCGAAGGCATCCTCAGTCATGGAGAAATAGCTGGTGTAGGAGTAGGTGATGATGTCCGAGTAGGAGATGGTCTCCGACTTGCCGGTGGCTTCGCACTGGACGATCAGGCTGTCCGACTGGGCGTCATACTGGCTGGCCTCTTCCGGGTGGGCCACCGGGTCCACATAGGTAAGGCTCAGGTGGTCGGACAGGGCGGTGTACCGGTCCAGAAACTTTAAGATACGCTCGTCGGTGGCGTCCTCCTCCGCCAGCACCACGATCTCCACATCCTGGTCCAGCGTGGACAAGAAGTCCTTGGACGTGTCGGTGATCTCATAGAGGCTGTTGTCCGTCAGGTCAAACTCGGTCACGTTGGAGGGCAGCTGCCCCACCACCAGATTGATGAGGACCACCAGCGCCACCACGGCGGCGGTGACGGTGGCCAGATACCCTCCCTGGCGCAGGGCTTTGGAATTGACAGCAGGTTTTTTCATGGCTGCACACCTCCCTCAAGCCCAGCGGCGCTTCTGGAGCGTCTGGACGGTCAAAAACAGGAACAGGAACGTGAGGGACAGGTAGAGCACCAGCCCGCTCAGATCAAACATGCTGTACTGCACAAAGTTGTAGAACACTTGGGTGAAGGAGAAGGCGGACAGCAGGGAGCTGAGGGCGGAGGGCAGGAAGCTCACCAGGTCGTCCCACAGAAAGAGCACCAGCAGCACGGCAAAGGTGCTCACGGCGGCGATGATCTGGCTCTCCGTCAGGGAGGAGAGGAACATGCCGATGGCGATGAACACGCAGCCCATGAGGAAGAAAGCCAGCAGGGCGGCGTAGTCAGACAAAAGCCGGGCCTCCCCGTTCATGGCGATGATCAGGGGGCAGAAGGCGCAAAGGGCCACCGGGATGAGGAAGATGGTGGCCATGGCCAGAAACTTGCCCATCACCACCCCGGTGAGGGACACGGGGGCGGTGAGGAGCAGCTGGTCGGTGCGGCTGCGCCGCTCCTCGGCCATAGACTTCATGGTGAGCAGGGGGATGGCAAACATGAGGATGGTCATGAGGCTGTACAGGGTATAGGAGAACTGGGGCAGGCCGCTGTACAGGTTGTAGGCCATAAAGTAGATGCCGGTGAAGAACACCAGCACGGCGATGAACACATAGCCGATCATGGAATTGAAATAGGAGCTCAGCTCCCGCTTGTAGATGGCGCTCACGCTTCCTCCACCTCCTCCTGTGCAGATTCTTCTCCGGTACCCGGCTCGTCTCCCGGACCGGCGGGCTTCGATGGAGCGGACACGTCGTCGGAGGTCAGTTTCAGGAAGATGTCCTCCAGAGTCATGGCGTCCCGGCGCAGCTCCAGCAGGGGCAGGTCAGAGCGGGCAAAGGCCCGGAACACCGCCTCCCGCAGGTCGGCCCCCTCCTCCGCCTCCAGGCGGAAGGAGCACACCCCCGCCTCCTTGGCGGCCAGAGGAGTCAGGCAGGTCAATCCGGGCAGAGGCGCCAGCAGGTCCCGAACCTGCTCCTGGGACGCGGCGGCGGACACCTCCAGGGCGGGGGTGGGGGCCAGGGAGCGCTCCAGCTCCTCCGGGGTGCCGGCGGCCACCTTTTTCCCGTGGTGGATGATGAGCAGGTGGTCGCACACCTCCTGCACCTCGGAGAGGATGTGGGAGCTTAAAATCACCGTGTGCTGCCGGGCCAGGTCCCGGATGAGGGTGCGGATCTCAATGATCTGCTGTGGGTCCAGGCCCACGGTGGGTTCATCCAGGATCAGCACCTTGGGGAAACCCAGCAGGGCCTGGGCCAGGCCCACCCGCTGCCGGTAACCCTTTGACAGGTTGCGCAGCAGCCGGCCCCGCACGCCGGTGATGCCGGTGAGCTCCATCACCCGGGCCGTCTGCTCTCCCCGGTCCCCCTTGGGCACCTTTTTCAGCCGGGCGGCAAACTCCAGGTACTCCTCCGCCGTCATGTCCAGGTACAGGGGCGGCTGCTCAGGCAGGTAGCCGATGGCCTGTTTGGCCTTCTCCGGCTCCTGGGTGACGCTGTGGCCGTCCACCAGGATCTCCCCTTCCGTGGGGCCCAGGTAGCCGGTCATCAGGTTCATGGTGGTGGATTTCCCCGCTCCATTGGGGCCGAGGAATCCAAAAATCTGGCCGTCCGGCACGGTAAAGGACAGGTGGTCCACCGCCAGATGGCGTCCGTACCGCTTGACCAGGTCGCGTACTTCGATCACAGGACAGGACCTCCTCATATTCAGTGGCGCTTCTATCCTACTCCGGGGAACTGAAAGATCCCTGAAAAACCAGTAAACATTTTATGAAAACCGGCTTGCCAGCAAAGCCCCGCTCCGGTATACTGGAGGGGAGCCCGGATATAGGCGCGTCTGCCGGTCCGGAACAATGTGTGTACAGAAAGGTTGTGACGCAGGATGAAATATGAGATTCAGGGCGAACCCATGCCGGTGGTCATCTGCGACCTGGAGAGCGGAGAGCCGATGATTACGGAAAAGGGCTCCATGGTTTGGATGTCCCCCAATATGGAGATGGAGACCTCTGCCGGAGGCCTTGGCAAGGCCTTTGGGCGAATGTTCTCCGGAGAGTCCATTTTCCAGAACATCTACACCCCCCGGGGCGGCCCGGGCATGATCGCCTTTGCCTCCACCTTCCCCGGCTCCATCCGGGCGGTACAGATCGACCCCAGTCACCCTATTGTAGTGCAGAAGTCCGCCTTTCTGGCCTCGGAGGCCGGGGTGGAGCTGTCCGTGTTCTTCCAGAAGAAAATCGGCGGCGGCTTCTTCGGCGGCGAGGGGTTTATTATGCAGAAGCTCTCCGGACACGGCACCGCCTTTCTGGAGATCGACGGCCATGCGGTGGAATATAACCTGGCTCCGGGGCAGAGCATCGTGGTGGACACCGGAAACCTGGCCATGATGGACGCCACCTGCTCCCTGGAGGTGCGGGCCGTCAAGGGCGTAAAAAATATGATCTTCGGTGGTGAGGGCATCTTCAACACCGTGGTCACCGGACCGGGCCGGGTGGTCCTTCAAACCATGCCGCTCACCGCCTTCGCAGGCGCGATTGCTTCCGTGCTGCCCAATAAACAGTAATGACGTCCTGAAATGCAGAGCGGGACCGCATCGGCGGTCCCGCTCTGCTTGTCGAAAAACCTCTGTTTAGACGAATCCGCCCGAGTATT
>UMHQ01061569.1_pt1 | contig 16104 bp, 15 predicted proteins | sample 1965531 | NCBI WGS metagenome assembly UMHQ01 (sample SAMEA4836098, study PRJEB28245) | human gut metagenome | biome: gut microbiome; material: fecal sample | place: Denmark | collected 2008
GGAAGGGTTTATACGTCGTACAACTACGATGATGTGGCTGTCAGCCGCGAATGGATTCGCCAACAGAAATTCTTTGAGTTGTCCGTTGGCGTTGACGTAGGCGGCACAGACGCCACCGCAGCGACGCTCACAGGCGTTACCCGCGGTTTTGAATACCTTGTCCACATCGACGGGCTGTATCACAAGCAGGGAATCTCTGATAAGATGACCGAAGCCGCATATGCGAAGATGGTTGTTGAGTGGCTTGTTCCGTGGACGAAAGTTTATCCCACAATAGGCACGGTCTACGTTGATAGTGCAAATAAACTGTTCCGCGCCGCGCTGAATCAGGAACTTATCGCGTGCGGCCTCAACCGCTTTGTTGTTCGAGGATTTGACAAGAGCGACGGCATACTCTCCCGCATAGAACTATCCTCCATGCTGCTAATGCAGGGCCGCTATAAGATCGCGGCGCACATGAAGAAGTGGCATGAGGCATACCAAATGGCTACTTGGCAGCCGGAAGAGTATGCCAAGGGTGAATGGGTGCGCGTTGATGACGGAAGCTATCCCGTAGACTGTTTGGACAGCGCAGAGTATTCGATGTATAACTTTAGACGTTACTTCATCAAGTAGGGAGGTGGGAGCCGTGGACAATTCGCAGTTTCCTACGGCGGAATCTGCGTGGGATGCGCTCAAATGGTACACGCATGAGTACTACGCGCCCATGGCCGCGATGTATACAGGTGACACTAGAGAACTGAAACGAACGGCAAAACTGCGAACGTTCTGGAACCGTGCGAAAGATGGCACGAACATCCATGTTCCCATCGCAGCAGATATTGCATCCACAAGCGCCGATCTGTTGTTCCCGCAGCCGCCCCGTTGCACGGTGTTCCATGGCTCGGAAGATGCAGCCGAAGATTCGCAGCAGAGCCGCCTAAATGAGATACTTGACAAAAACCGCTTTGCCTCCAAACTCAATGAGGGCGCAGAAACAGCATCGGCAATGGGCGATGTGTATTACAAGCTCCGCTGGAGGCAGGGGGAGGCGGAAACGCCCATAATAGACATTGTGCAGCCCGACTGTGCTTTGCCTGAGTACAGGGCCGGAAAGCTGGCGTGCATCCATTTCTTTACGCCGTTGATGATCGACTACGAACACGACAAGTGGGTGCGCATTTATGAGCTCTATGAACCAGGGGAAATAACGGCGCGCGTCTACATTGGCACTTGCGAAAACCTCGGCACCCAAGTGGGCGACGAAGAGATGGAACGAATGGGCATTGCCACGACTGCTACGCTGGCGGTGAAAGATATGCTCGCGGTACACATCGCAAACCTCCGCCCGAACAGAAGGTTTCGAGAATCCATGCGAGGGCGCAGCGACCTTGATGGCCTTCGCGGTATGTGTGATGCGCTTGATGAGACGTATTCCAGTTGGATACGTGATGTGCGCTTGGCAAAGGCCCGCACCATTGTTCCGGCTGAATATCTTCGTCGCAAGCCCAGCCAAATGCTGGACGGCCTCAGTGCATGCGGCTCGTGGGAATTTGATGCGGATGTGGAAACGTATGTCGCCATGGACATCGACCCGGAGCGGCACCCAGAGATAACGCTGCAACAGTATGAGATAAGAGCCTCGCAGCACGCTGATACATGTCGCAACCTGATAGAGAGCATCGTTGCGCATGCGGGTTACAGCCCGCAGAGTTTTGGTCTTGACATCAACGGCACGGCGCAGAGTGGCACGGCGCTTACTATCCGCGAACGTCGTTCGCTTATCACGCGCGGAAGGAAGTTGACTTACTGGACGGATGCCATTGAATCCCTGTTGACGGCTGCTGTGCGTTTGGATGCCGAGTTGTTCCCCGGCGCAGGCATGCACAAGGAAGACATGGTAAAAGTGGAGTTCGGCGACGCTATTGGCACTGACATGCAGGCGGTTTCGTCTGCGGTGGAGGCGTTGTATCGCGCCCGTTCCGCTTCGCTCGAAACGCGCGTTGCCATGCTGCATCCTGATTGGGATGCGTCCCAGAGGCAGGAAGAAGTTGACCGCGTGCGTGCTGAGTTTGGTGAGGAACTTCCTGACCCGTTGAACGCCGACGCGATGTTGGGCGACCTCGAATCCGAAGAGGATGTGCAGGAAGAGCCGCAGCAGAAAGAGGAATCGGTGCAGGACGGTGAGCAGGCATGACGCCAAACCGCAGGCAGGAGCTTGCAGCGCAAATGCTGACGCTGTATGCCGAAGCGGAGGAACGCATGCTGGCAATCGTTGCGCGCAGACTTGCAAAGGGCATTGAAGGGCCGGGCTGGGCAAACCGCAAACTCGAAGAGGTGCAGCAGGTGCGTGCAGAATTACAGCGTGAAGTTGAAAGGCTTGGAACCGAGGGCAAAGCTATGCGCACTTCGATGCTTGAACAGGCGTGGGATGGCGCGGAAGAAGAATTTGCGCGGGAATTGGGGCTTGATATTCGCTCTATTCCCAGTTCCCGCCTGTTGGGCATTGCAAGCATAGAAAATGAGCTGAATGATAAGTTCGATGCTTTGCAAAGCGCTATCCTGCGGCAGACGGATGACCAGTACCGCTCCATCATTGGCCAAGTCGTGGCTGTGCAGGCCACAGGGACCATCACTACGAAGCAGGCCCTTCAACAGGCGCTGAATGACTTCGCGGACAGAGGGATAAGCGGTTTTACCGACCGCGCTGGACGCAAGTGGGGTATGGCCGAATACTCTGAAATGGCCGTTCGTACAGGCATGATGAACGCTGCTGTACAGGGATACGTTATGGACGCGCAGCAACACGGGGAATATCTGGTCATCGTATCCGACCACGCGGATGAATGCCCGCTCTGTGCGCAGTGGGAACGCAAGGTGCTTGCCATCTCCCCGGAAGGGCTGTCGCACCCTGACTGCCAAGGCACGCTTGACCAAGCGCGGGCAGCAGGGTTGTTTCATCCGAACTGCCTGCACTCTGTCACTGTGTACGTTCCCGGCCTTACCGACCGCACAGGCTCCAAAGAGCGCGCTGGGATAAGTGCAGAGGCCGATGCCGCCGGATACAATAAACGCCAGACGCAGCGGTACATGGAGCGCACAGTGCGCAAGTGGAAGCGCAGGCAAGCGGCTGCTATCACGCCCGAGGATGAACGCATGGCGCGCGCTTATGTGGTCAAGTGGCAAGGGAAGTTGCGGGAGCTTACGGGAGGAACGACCCTGCCGAGGAAGTATGACAGAGAGGGCGGCAGGGTAGTTTTGAGTGCGCAGGCCAAAAAACTGAAACCGTACAATGTCAGCTAGGAGGGTATATGGTACTGATTGACGAGACGACAGCGAAGGCGCTATCCCGCTTTGGTGAGGAAGTATTGAACATCGACGCTCGGGCGCGGTGTTCCGACAAATACTTCCGGCAGCACTTTGTGACGTTCGCAAAGAATCCGTTCATGCGCGATGCGTTTAACGCGCTAAAAAGGGCGCTGGACGCGCCTTGCGCGCATGATGATGTGGAGAATGAGCATCCACCTAAAGAGGCTTGAATGCACCTTTTAAGAGCTTAAAATCGACACTGTACCGACGAATGGAAAAATGAGCGAAAGCGAATAAACGCGGACGCTCTTTTTTTATGCCTATCCATGCGGGGCTGGCGCGTGGGTCGCAAGGGCTGGAGCGCGCGAACCAGCATAAAAAACGCGGGCGATGATACGAGAAGGGAGCTAAATACATGGATATGGATTTTCTCAAGGACGCTTTGGGGGACGACCTTTTTGCGCAGGTATCTGAAAAGTTGAACGGCAATGAAAGCATCCGTCTTGCGAACGTGGCAAACGGAAGTTACATCCCGAAGGACAAGTACGATATAGAGCGGCAGAACGTCCGTGCCCAGAAGCAGCAGATCGACGAATTGAACACCAAACTGACCGAGCTCACACAAAAGGCGGAGCTGAGTGAGACCCTGCGAGGGCAGCTTGCGGCGATGCAGCAGACCATTGCGCAGAATGAGGCGCAAATGCAGGCACAGCGTATGGAGTATGCTGTGCGTGACTTGGTGCGTGGTAGTGGTGCGCGGAATGCCGACATCGTTTATCGCATGCTGGACACCAGCAAGATCGCGGAACATGACGGCAAGTATATCGGTGTAGATGAACAGATCGAGGCGCTGAAAAAGAGCGACCCGTACCTGTTCGGCATTGAGACGCCGCTGCGCGCCGGAGCTGACCCGACGCGAGAGCCTACCGGCAGTCCGTCTGTGAACGCTCAAATCAATCAGGCTATCCGGCAGGCAGCTGGATATTGATAACGAAGGGGGAAATTTTATGGCGTTCAACATGATTAACCGCACGAATGCGGAAGGTCTTATCCCGGTTCAGACCGTTAATGAGATCATTCAGAACCTTCCGACTGAATCTATCTTTTTGTCGCTTGCCCGTCCGCTTCCGCGCATGACCAGCAAGCAGCAGAAAGTCCCTGTATTGACTGGCCTTGCCAATGCGTCGTTCCTTAGCGGCGATACGGCGAAAAAGCCCACGACCAATCTGACGTGGGACAATGTATTCGTTACTGCTGAAGAGCTTGCCGTCATTGTTCCCATCCCGGAGGCCGTGCTTTCCGATGCGGACTATGATATTTGGGCGGAGGTTCGCCCGCGCCTGACTGAGGCGTTTGGTCGCGCTATTGATGCTGCTACCTTCTTCGGCACCAATAAGCCCACCTCGTGGCCCGATGGCATTGTCCCGGCTGCGATTGCCGCCGGTAATGTGGCGATTCATAAGAACGGCGCTACCGGCACTTCGCTGTATCAGGAGATTGCTGGCACCGATGGCCTTATCGCGCAGGTGGAGGATAAGGGCATTGCTGTCACGGGCTATGTTGGCGCGCTTCAGCTTCGCGCGCTTCTGCGTGGCGCTGTTGACAACAATGGCCAGCCCATTTACCGCCCTGCCTACTCCAACGGCAACACTTCTGCAACGCCCTATGAGCTTGAGGGTAGCGCTATCCGCTTCCCGCGCAACGGCGCGTGGGATGCTTCGCAGGCGCTCTTGCTTGCTGGCAACTTCGACTATGCGCGCTATGCGATTCGGCAGGATATGACCTTCAAGATCTTTGACCAGGGCACTATCACCGATGATGACGGCAAGGTCGTGCTGTCGCTCATGGAAAATGACTGCGTTGCGCTGCGTGCTGTCATGCGCCTTGGCTGGGCGTTGCCGAAGCCTGTCAACCCGGTCTCCGGCACGAACTACTTCCCGTTTGCGGTGCTTCAGGCCACGAATGATGAGCTTGTGAGCGAGCTTACGTACTCCATCACTAAGCCCGCGAAGGGCGGTACGCCCGATTCTACCGTGACCGGCGGCACTGGTTACACAGGCAGCATCGAATGGCAGCCGACGGCGGAGACCTTTGCGGCTTCGACCGTGTACACGGCAGTAGTCACGTATACCGCGTCTGATGGCTACATCTTCGATGACATCACGGCCTCTGACATCTCCGGCCTGCCGAAAACGTCTGATGCTACGTCCGTGACCGTGCAGCGCGTGAACGACAAGACTGTGACCGTCACCGTCGTTTACAAAGCGACTGCTGCTTAAAGGAAGGGGGTGAAAAGGCGTGAAGTATGTGAGCTTGGCCGGGCTTGAGGAATACTTGGATGGCGCCGCCCCTGAAAACCAGAACAACCCCGAAGCTGAGACCAAATTCGCCTTGGCGGACTGCGAAGCGAGGATGCTTGCGTACATCACGCCGAACACCCCGCGATGTGATGAGCAGATAGAGGCGTTTTGCCAAGCAGTCTACGCGCAGTACAGGCATGAGCATAGCGCAGCAGCTTCGCAGATGGATGGAGTGCCGGAAGGATTGCGCAGCTTCACCGTAAATGGCTTCTCTGCGACGCTGGATGATACAGTGAATGGCAGCATGCTTTTTCGCATTGGCATAAGCCGTACCGCATGGGCGATCCTGCTCTACGCCGGACTGCTTTACAGGGGCGTTCCGCAGTGTGGATGTGACTGGGGTGAGCGGTTATGCTGATGCCGGATTTTGCCTTGCGACATACCATACAGCTCAAGCGCTGGCTGGGACGCGGCATAAATGCCGATGAGTATTCTTCGCCCGAAACACTCAAATGCCGTGTGAATTTCGCCCGCAGGAGGACGCACGGCGGAAATTCTTCCGTGCAAGAGGTGGTCGCCACTGGCACCATCTTTTTTTCTGCTGGTGTGAGGGTGCAGGCGAATGACGTACTTGTATTCGATGGCAGGGAGTATACCGTACTCAACTGCCTGCCCAGCTATGACATCTCTGGCAAGGAGAACCATGTGGAGGTGGACGTGCAGTGAGCTTGCGCATGACATGGGACGGAAGCAAGGTACTCGACGAGGTATCGAAAAAGGCAGAACGCGCAGTGCGTGCAGCCGCGAACTATGTACTTGATGAGAGCCGCAAACAGGTGCCTATCGACACTGGCGCGCTGTCACGGAGCGGAGCGGTTTCTTCGGAAGGGAACATTGCTGCGGTGTCTTATGATACACCTTATGCCATTCGATGGCATGAGCAACAGGCGAACTTCCAGCGCGGTCGCAAGAACAAGTACTTAGAAGACCCCATCAATGATGGAGCTGTGCGCGCGAAAATCATGAACTATCTGCAAAAAGAGATGAAGCTGTAGGAGGGCGGCAATGGAGCTTACGGAGTATGTTGCGGCGTATCTGCGGGCGAATGGTTTCCCGCAGGCCACGAGCGGAGCCATGCCGCCCGAACCAGACCGAACCGCGACTGTGTACGCCACTGGCCTGCGAACGAGACGCGACGATGAAGGCTCGCGCTTTCAGGTCATCGTTCGCAGCGCGAAGGGGGCTGACACGGCGCTTTCTGACGCCATGCAGATCATGGAGCTTTTGGAGGATTTCAGCGGCATCATGACCGTTGATTCGCCGTATTTCGGCCGCATCGTCACTGAGAGCGGCATTGCGGCAATGGGCGAGGACGATTCGCGCAGACTGCTCTACTCCATGAATTTCCGCGCATGGTATTGCTGACCAAATCCAACCACTGATGAGAAAGGATGAATTAGAATGGCGAGAAAAAACGGATGCCCGATGACTGTCCGAGACTGGGCAATCGACATCATGTCGCGCGCTTCTACCAAGGCCAACCCGACGTGGATTCGCATCAAGGGTCTTACGTCGCTTACGGTGTCCACGGACGGCGATACTGAGGATGGCTCTGCTGCCGAAAACCTGTGGAGCGAGCCGTATGTCACCAAGCGCAATGGCAGCTTGTCTATTGAGGGTAGGCCGGTCATTGACAGCGTTACCGGCGCGCAGGACCCCGGTCAGGCGGAGCTTGATTACTATGCCACGCAGGGTGGCTGCGATGGTGATGCTACTCTGCGAATCGCAGACCCGTATGGCCGCGCCCAGATCATTGACGTCGTTGTGACTTCCAGCGAACGCGGTGCGGATGATACCAGCGAGACGCGCACGTGGGATACTGAGATCGTCGGCGAGCCGGAAGAGCAGCCCTATGTGCAGGTGACTTCCATTTCCACCAGCCCCGCGTCTACTGCGAGTGTGACCATCGGCACCCCCACCAGTGTCACGGTCAACTTCACGCCCGCGACCGCGAGCAACCAGAAGTTTTCCGTCGCCAGTGCTGACACTACGAAAGTGCAGGTCGCAAATATTGATGGTCTGACCTTTGACCTTGTGGGCGTTGCGGCTACCGAGGAAGGGGAGCCTGTCAATGTGGTCGTGCGTTCGATGAACAACTCTAAAGAAGCGACCATCGCTGTTACTGTCACCGCAGGCACTTAATGACCAATGCACAGCCCTGCCCGGCCTTCTGGGCAGGGCATTTTTCGGATTAGGAGGTTAATATATGAGTGCATACAAAGATTTTGACAAGATGTTTCCTGAACTTGCGACCGACAAACCCGGCAAAGACGCTAACAAAGGCTGTATCAAGATATTCGGCAAAGAGTATTACTTTTCGCTCAATCCTCCCGCAGCCCTAATGCTGGCCATGGTGCGGCATACTGGCGAAGAAAATGTCCCTTGGCGAACGATGGTGAGAATCGCCTATGGAATCTTCGGCGAAAAAACGCTGGATGAGTTGAGCATGCACCCTGCGTTTTCTGCGAAAGTCCTTTCCGCGATGATAGACTACGCTATCCGCGCGATCAATGGCATAGATGATACGCCCAAGGAAGTCACTGAGGATGACTTTGGGGCAAGTGACACTAAAAAAAAGTAAGCATCCTTGACCTTTGGCCGTATATCGTTGCCGATTTTCGACGTGACTACAATATCGACATTGCAGATGCCATTTACACGCTTGGGTGGCATGAGTTCAACATGCTGGTTGATGGGCTTGACCCGTGGGGAGCGGTAGCTACGCATTACAAGAGTGTCCAAAAGCGTGTGAATGAGGCGCATGAGCGCAAAACTGGAAAACCGTCCACCAATGCGTCCAGTTTTTGGGCTGCGTTGGATGGCTTGAAAAAGTAACTCCCCTATCCGGGGGAAAAGCTCAAAGGAGGGGGAGACATGCCGCTCAAAGTCGGTGAGTTGTTCGCAACGCTTGAAATCGACGACAAGGACTTTTCCAAAGGCTTAAAGAGCGCAGAAAACCAGACGAAGGTGCTTGACGCAGCAATCAAAGCATCGGAAAAAACTGTTGAGCGTTACAGTGCTGCGCTTAAAAAGGCACAGTCGGCGTTACGGGAAGCGCAGCAAGGGCAGGATGCACTTGTTAACAAGCTTAACGCCGCAAAGCAGGCACAGGCTACGTTGCAGCAGGAAGTCGATAGGTTGAATGCTGCTTACAAAGCCCAGAAGAAAGCCACGGGTGAAAACAGTGATGCGGCAAATGAGCTTGGCCTTGAACTGCTTGAAGCGCAAAACGCGCTCAAAAAGAGTAGTGAAGAAGTTAAGAACCTGAGCAAACAGGTCGGGGATGGCGAAAACAACCTCAAAAAGCTGGGGAAATCTGTTGATGAGATCGCTGGAAATCTCGATAATGCCGAGCAGGAATTATCGGGCTTCCGCACCCAGCTTGGAAATGCCAACTCGCTGCTCAATTCCAATGCCGCACGCCTGAGCGCTGCTGGTGATGCGATGCAGAAATATGCGCAACATGTGAAAGAAGCGACAGAGTGGCAGCGAGAGCTTGGCAACCTGCTTACGCTTGGCGTCACCATGCCTATTGTTGGCGCTTTCGGCTATGCGGCAAAAGAGGCAATATCGTTCGAGGATGCGTTTGCCGGTGTTGAAAAGACGGTTGACGGCTCGGAGGAAGACCTTGCACAGCTTAAATCGCAGCTTGTCGAGATGTCGCACAATATCCCTGTCACTGATGAGGAACTATCCAACATCGCGCAATCCGCAGGACAGTTGGGCATCCAGCTTGATACTATCGGCCAGTTTACTGAAACGATTGCAAAACTGAACTCTGCAACGAATCTCGGAGAGGAAGGCGCGACCATTCTTGCCCGTATCGCAAACATCACTGGAATGGAGCAGACAGGCGAGAATTTTGAACGGCTTGGTAGTGCCATCGTTGAGCTGGGCAATACGTCAGCCACGACCGAATCCGAGATCGCAAATATGGCCATGCGCCTGGCTGGTGCGGGTGCTCAGGTAGGTATGTCCATATCGGATATTCTTGGCATTTCGGCTGCACTTTCGTCCTTGGGCTTGCAGGCCGAGGCTGGTGGCTCTGCAATCTCCCGCGTGCTGACGGATATGCAGCTTGCCGTTGAGACTGGCAACGCATCGCTGCAACAGTTTGCCGATGTTGCAGGAATGACTTCCGATGAATTTGTCGCCGCATTCAATGAAGATGCAGCTGGAGCTTTGGCGGCGTTCATTTCCGGTCTTGGTAGTGGGACACAGAGTGTGACGCAACTGCTCGACCAGATGGGCATTACCGAGGTCGTTATCACCGATACGCTAAAACGCGCAAGCAATGCGGAAGACCTTTTTGCTAGCAGTATTGAAAATGCGAATCGTGCTTATGAGGAAAACGTTGCACTGACGAACGAAGCTGAAAAGCGCAACCAGACCATGGCTTCGCGTTTGACGATGGTCAAGAATCGCGTTGATACTGCAGCCCGTTCGCTGGGCAACACGATCATGCCTGTACTTGAAGAAGTCGCGGAAAACGTGGGCGAGGCCGCAGACTGGTTTGCTTCACTTGATGAAGCAACCGTCAAAAACGTGGTACAGTGGGGCGCGCTTGCAGCGGCTGTTGGGCCGACGTTGAAACTGCTCGGCACAGCGAATAAAACTTTTTCGTCAGTCGCTGAAGGCATAGGCAGCTTGACCAAAGGAATATCTGGTGCTGGGTCGCTCGGAGGCGCACTAAAAGCGCTGGGGGGCAATATTTCGTCCCTTCTTGGCCCTGCTGGTATCGCTGCGCTTGCTGCGGCTGCTGGTTTTGCGGCCTACAAATTCATCGACATGGCTACTGGCGCGGCTGCTGCGCGTGAGGCCATTGCCGCGATGAATGACCAAGCGCAGGAATGGGCGGATACAGACGCTACGACGATTTATGATACTGGCACAACAGACCCGTTGGCGCGCTTTGGCCTTAGCGCGGATGCTTTCAGCACAGCAGAAGATTCCGTCGAAAGTTGGCTGAATGACCTTATCACTGTATGGACGGATGGAGAGGCCGAGACGAATGCGCAAGTAGACCAGTTTGTAAGCTCGTTCGTGGGCGCATCGGATTCTATCCGCGAACAAATTGAGGCGCGCGGAAGCCTGCTTGAAGGGCTGGGCGTGATGGATGAATCCACCAAAGCGCAGATGGAGAATGACCTTGCGCAGCTTGAAGCGTGGGACGCTGAAATCGAAGCGCTGCTCAACAAACGTCAAAATGGGCTGCTCACCGAAGAAGAGCAGGCGAGGCTTGAAGAGGTAATCAAACTCCGGGCAGAACTTGAGCTGGATTATACTAGCGCAGATACGTCTGGTTTCGACCAAATCATCACCAACATGCAGGCTGAGGTCGCTCGCATGAATGCTTCCGGCGAGATAGATGCGACCGTTTATGGAGACGCTCTGAATGCGTTGGCACAGGGGCAACAGGCGTATAATGATGCGTTGAATGCGAGTTACAACGCTCAATATACGCAAATACAATCCATACAGGACGCTGCTACCAGAGAAGCTGCACTTGCAGCGCTTAATGAACAATACAACCAGCAGCGCTTAGAGGGCGAACGCGCATATCAGCAGGCGGTGCAGGATGCTGGCACTGCTGCGATGGAGGCTAACAAGGAAAGTTTTTCTGAACAGTATGCGCAAATACAGGAAATTGCAGCGGCTATAGGTGATATTGACGGCATAGACCTTACAGCGCTTGAAAGCCTCACAGCGGGTCTTGATGAGGGCACTCTTGCAAGCATGGTCGCACTCATCCAGCAGCTTCAATCGTCTGGTTTATCAAATGAAGAAATATTTGAGCAGACCGGCATTGACGCAGCCAACCTGTTGAGCATCATACAGCAGATACGCGATACATCCGCAGAAGTTGAAGGGCTTGAGGGCCTCAACCAGATGTTTGGAGAAGCGCTGCCCTCCGAGGTCACGGACGTCCTCATAGGCCTTGACATGACGCAGGCTGCCTCCGACTGGGAAGCGTTCATGGAGGGCAAGGACCCGTTTGAGACGGAGGGAACCGTAAACATCAAGCTAAACCCTCTGGATGAAGCTGCCATCAATGCGTGGGAAACGCAGAATGCTGGTATAGAGTTGGATGGGCCGCCAGCACGCATTGGTTTGAAGCTCGGCGACAATTGGGAGAGCGAGCTTCAGCAGGCGTTGGAGGCTGGAAAGCTGCGGCTCTATGATAAAGATGGCATTGAGATTCCAGTTACGCCCGAAGCGATGGACTCTCTTTCGGCCAACGATCTTGTAATGGGTGTAGACGAAAATGGAATCTATCATATAACCATTGTGCCGGAAATTGGCAGCAAAGGAGCTGTTGATACGGCTTTAGCTAACCTTGACAGCAAACCTGATAACATCTTTACAACTTGGGGAATGACGGATAGCACAAATGATTCCATTGAGAAAATACAAACGTATGCAAAAGAGATAGAAAACCTTCAGGCTAAAATAGATGGACTAAAATCAGCAGGAGAAGTATGGACAGAAGACGGAACTGGCCTTGATGAGCTAGAAACTCAGCTGACGGGATATAAAACTCTTATTACCGATGAATTGATGAGCTTAAGTGAACTGGATTATGACGCAATCGCTGCTGGAATTGTAAATCTAACCACTGCTCTTAATAGTGGCACCCTTGATGAAGAGACGACCGCAGCTTATAATGCGCAACTTCAAAACCTTCTGGATGTAGTTTCTCTCGCTGATCAATTTTTTGGCACAGGAAATTCAATCTCTGCCGGCATTGCTGAAGGCATGATCGCTTACGGTTGGACTGGGGATGCAAATACGCTGAGAACAAATCTTGTAGGTGCTGTGAATGCATCGTTAGGAGTACACAGTCCGGCTATTTCGATGATACCTACCGGTTTCAATGTAGCCAGCGGCATTGGCGAGGGCATGAAGATGTTTTCCTTTGCTGAAGCAGCTTCTGTTGTCTCTGCGGCTATCAAATCCAGCGTTGCGATATTTGAAGATTCTCTCAAGTCCAGCGGCTACAACTTTTCGGCCGGGTTGGCAAGCGGTATCCGCTCTGGACAGTCCGCAGTTATTCGCGCGGCAACACAGGTGGCAAGCGCGGCGATACGCGCGGCAAACAATAAGCTAGAGATAAGCTCCCCGTCGCGCGTGATGATGGAAAGCGGCGAGTACGCAGGAGAAGGACTTGCCATCGGTATGATGCACGAGATAAGTACCGTTGAGGATGCGGCGCGTAGTGTAGCTGCGGTACTTACGGAGGCAAGTGCAGTGCGAAACCCTGCTCGGTTTGCTGGTGGTATAGGCGGATATTCTGGCGGTCGGCGCGCAGAAACCATTGACTATGCCATGATGCGCAGTGCAATGATGGATGCAGTTCGCAGCATCCGGCTTGGCATGGACATTGATTCTCGCAGGCTTGCAACGGCTACTGCTGATGCCAACAGCGTTGCTATCGACAGCAGACGCGGCAATATTGCACGTGGCTATGGATATAGGTAGCTTCCGTTGTAACGCCGTATACGTGCGTTAAAGCGCTTAAAACGCATATTGGATGGAGGTTGCATATGGCACGAACAAATGACCTCTGGTTTAGTTTCAACGGTAAAAAGTCTACGGATATGGGCGTTTCCCTGATGGAGATTCCAGTTCGGAAGCGCCCTGAACTTAAAGGCAAGGAGATAGACGTGCCAGGGAGAAACGGGAAGCTATGGCAATCCGAAGACGCATATGACGATATTGAGTTCAATATTCTTATGCGCACTGTTCCAGGCGCGGACTTCATAGCGATTCGTTCATGGCTCACTGGAACTGGCGACCTCATCATCTCTGATATGCAGGACAGGTTTTACCGCAGTGCGAGGCTCAATGCCGAGACTGAGTATAGTCGGTATTTGCCCAAATGCAGTATGTGGAAGTTTGATTTACGTGTAGTGGCTCCACCGTTTTTGTACCACGTACCAGCATCTGGCGAAAGCGGCGATGACATCACGCTGGATGGGAATCCGGATACGGTGACCAATCCCGGTACGTACAAAAGCGCCCCGCGCATCAAGATCGCGGGCACGGGGACGGCGGTATTGACCATCGGCACGCAGATCGTGGAGGTGGAGGATCTTGTGGGCGGCGTCATTATAGATAGCGAGTTGGGGGAGTGCTTCGACTTGACGGAGACGCAGCTTAAAAACAGCGTGGTGACGCTCATGGATGATGATTTTCCCACGCTCCAGCCGGGGGCGAACATCATCTCGTGGACGGGGACGGGCGTGACGGGGATCACGATCACGCCGAGGTGGAGGGACTTGTAAAACGTGACAAAACGCGAAATAACGACAGCAATTTGCAAATAACGCAACTTGCAACGCGATACGCAGTTGCGTTATTTGTATGGTTATTGCGCAAGCGTACGATTTTTTCGTACAGTTGGAGGACATATGCGAGTTGCGACACGGACGCGATGTTGCCAGTGGTGCTCAGGGCCATAAACCGCCTCGCGGTCTACGGCGTTAAACCGTATCGCGTATTTGTGTATCTGCTGGTACAGGACATCGATAGCGCAGAACGAAGGGCAACTGCATTGCGAGCGGCGGGGGCGGAGGTATTTGCGCAACCGTATCGGGATTTTACAAACAATATCGAACCTACAACAGAACAGAGACATTTTGCGAGATGGGTAAACCGCAAGGCGATTTTCAAAACGGTAAATCGTTTTGCAGACTATGCGCCGTAAAAAACAGGAGGCATGAACCATGATCACGATTTACGCGCCGGACGCTGTAGATTTTTCCACGCTGGGGCTGGGGGCTTTGGCCCCGTATGAATGTACCGTCGAGGAACAGGCGGGCGGCATGTACGAACTGACGATGACCCATCCCATGGACGCGGAGGGGAAATGGTTGAACATCGGCGTAGGCTGCATCGTCAAGGCCCCCGCGCCGGTGCGGGAAACGCCGCTGGTGGAATCGGAGATCGTGGGCGAGGGCGAGGCCACGGAGCCGGTGACGGTGACGCGCAAAATCTACAAGGTGCAGACCAACACCGGGGCGAATTTGCATCTGCGGCAGGGGCCGAGCACCTCGACGAAGATCCTCTCCAAGTACCGCCCGGGCACGGAGGTCGTGGTTCTCTCGCAGGCGAACGGCTGGGGGCAGGTCATCGTCTGTTCGTCCGGCGCGACGGGCTACATGAGCATGCAGTACCTCGTCTACGTCCGCGACGAGACGGAAACCATCGAGGGCGACGCGCCGGGGCCGGAGCGCGTGGTCTATCCCGTGCAGTCGCGCATGCAGCTGTTCCGCATTTTCAAGGTGGAGCGGGACGCGGCGGAGCGCGAGGTGCGCGTGGAGGCGCGGCACATCTTCTACGACCTGTTGGGCAACGTGGTCAAAAACGAGTACGCGCCCGAGAGCGAGGCGGCGGACGTGGTGGTGGAGGAACTGTTTGAGCGGGCGCTGAATGCGCACGATTTCAGCGTGCAGTGCCAGACGGCGCGGAGCGTAACAGGCGAATACACGCGGCGGGGGCTTGTGGAATGCCTGCTCGACCCGGACGACGGCGTATTGCCGCAGACGGGGGCGCGGCTGGTGCGCGACAATTTCGACGTCTGGCTGCTGCCGGACGCCACGCGCGAGACGGGCGTGACCATCCGCCACGGCAAGAACCTGCTGGGGGCGACGCTGACCACGGACTGGGACAGTCTGGTGACGCGCATTATCCCCGTGGGGCAGGACAAGGAGGGCAAGGCCCTGCTTTTGGAGGGCACGACCTACATGGACAGCCCGCACATAGGCGACTATCCCGTGATCTGCGCGCAGGCGGTGGAGTACGACGTCAAAATCGGGCAGGAGGGCATCGACAACGCCGCGCAGGCGCGCGCCAAATTGCAGGAATTGGCAGAGGCGGACTTTTCCGACAACGGCGTCGATCTTCCCACCGTGGGGCTGGACGTGGACTTCGTGGCGCTGGGAGAGACGGAGGAATACAGGCAATACGCCGATTTGGAGGCGGTACACCTCTACGACACGGTGCGGGTGATCGCCAAGAGCGCGGGCATCGACGCTGCGGTGCGCGTGACGGGCTACAAGTGGGACGCGCTGGGCCGCAAATACGAGGCGGTGACGCTGGGCGAGATCGCCGACCTCAAGACCACGGTGTATGGCTACGAGTTGCAGCGCGGCAGCGTCAAGACCATCAAGATCGCGCCCGGCGCGGTGGGGTCGGCGCAGCTGCGGGAGTTGGCCGTGCAGTACGCACACATCAACACCGCGGCGGTGGAACAGCTTTCAGCCAACAGCATCACGGCGCTGAAGGCGTACATCGCCGAGATCGTTGCCGGCAGCGTGACCACGGACGAACTGTACGCGGGCATTGCCAGCATCGCCCTGGCGCAGATCACCACGGCGAACATCGAAAAAGCGAATATCGACTGGGCGCAGATCGGCACGCTGTCGGCGGACATCGCCACCATCGCCAAGGCGCA
>UMHQ01024031.1_pt1 | contig 16101 bp, 14 predicted proteins | sample 1965531 | NCBI WGS metagenome assembly UMHQ01 (sample SAMEA4836098, study PRJEB28245) | human gut metagenome | biome: gut microbiome; material: fecal sample | place: Denmark | collected 2008
CCACGGCAAGGCTTTCGCCGGCCTGCTCAAGCGCTACTTTGGCTAAGCCAGCCGCCTGAGAGACAATCTCTAGCTCGATAAGGCCCGGACCGCATGGTTCGGGCCTTTTTCGTGGGCTTATTGCAGTTGTTCTTGAAGAACGCTAAGCGACTGAGGGCTCAGGTCGTCGTATTGTATGAGGACGCGAGATGGAGCGTTCTTAGTCGATACCTGATCACCCGTCCACAGGCAATCGGCGATGTTGACATAGGAAATACGAGCGTCATCGAGAGCCTCCGCGAAACTCTCCCCCGCCTTGTCCTCGACCAGGGCAACGGTGCAGTATAGGCCCGCGTCCTCATGCTCAATCGAAACCTCCCCTGCCGGAAACGCCTTCCGCACAAGCGCCGCCAGACCATCGCGCGCCTCGCGAGCGCGCACGCGCACGCGGTTCACATGTCGCTCGTAATCACCCGATTCCAGCAAGCGAGCCAAAGCGACCTGGTCAACAGAGCTCACCGACGAGGCGTAAAAACCAAGGTTGCGTCTAAACCGCTCCATTAGCTCATCGGGCAACACCATGTATGCTAGACGCAACGCCGATGACAGGCTCTTCGAAAATGTGTTGGTGTAGATAACCGACTGGGCGGCATCAATCGACGCGAGCGCGGGAATCGGTTTGCCGGCAAGGCGAAACTCACAATCAAAGTCATCTTCGATGAGATACCGATCTGGTCGCTCGGCGGCCCAGCTCAGCAGCGCATATCGACGCGCAATGCTCGTCACAAGGCCGGTCGGATACTGATGGGACGGCATCAGGTGAAGGACATCGGTCCCAGTTTTCTGCAGAGCGTTCAGGTCCACGCCGTCATCATCCAACGGGATATGTCGAACTTTGCAGCCCATAGCCTGATAGATGCGCGTCAGGCGCAAATAGCCCGGGTCCTCAACGGCATACACCTTGTCCGCGCCAAGCAGCTGAACCAACATAGTATCGAGCAGCTGGGCGCCCGCACCGATAACAATGTTGTTGGGGTCGACATTCATACCCCTTGTCCCGCGCAGATGGTGAGCAATTGCACGTCGTAGCCGAGCGGTGCCCTGTGCTGGCGCGGTCGAAAAGATTTCTCGTTCGTCCTCGGATGCCAGCGTCGCCCGTAGCGCGCTTTGCCAAAGCCGCGCCGCCTCCAAAGCGGAAGGAGAAAGCGCGTCAAATCGCTCAACCTGTCCGTTGACATCATGCGCGCTGGGGCCCACAGAGACGGCATCTCGGTCGATGCCCTCCGCAGCCGAAGCCAAAACCGGTGCATCCGGAAGCTCGCAAGCGTAGTAGCCACGACGCGGCATTGAGCAAATATAGCCCTCGGCAAGTAGCTGGCTATATGCATTCTCGATGGTAATGACACTGATTCCCAGATGACTGGCAAAGGCACGCTTAGACGGCAGATGCTCCCCCGCTGCAATACGTCCAGCAACGATATCGTCTCGAATTTGCTGGTAAACATACTCATAGAGCGATGCCTCGCCGCGTTTTTCCAAATTGTAGTCAAGCATGAGCCTATCACCTGACCTTATTAAGTCATTCAATCTGGTATTAGTCTGACCTTGTTATTATCTCGAAAACTGAGTATTTCGCCATACCCAGCTCCCCGATAGGATGTTCCGTCAAGCAATGCACATGCCAACCAAGGGAGCAACCATGGCAGAACAGACCAGCAAGGCCGATCGCGTCAAACTCAACCGCGAACTCGCGCAGATGCTCAAGGGCGGCGTCATCATGGACGTCACCACGCCCGAGCAGGCGCGCATCGCCGAGGAGGCAGGCGCCTGCGCCGTCATGGCTCTCGAGCGCATCCCGGCCGACATCCGCGCCGCAGGCGGTGTGTCGCGCATGAGCGACCCCAAGATGATCAAGGGCATCCAAGAGGCCGTCTCCATCCCCGTCATGGCCAAGTGCCGCATCGGTCACATCGTCGAGGCGCAGGTCCTTCAAGCCATCGAGATCGACTACATCGATGAATCCGAGGTTCTCTCCCCCGCCGACGATGTCTACCACATCGACAAGACCCAGTTTGACGTCCCGTTTGTCTGCGGTGCCCGTGACCTGGGCGAGGCGCTGCGCCGTGTTGCCGAGGGCGCCACGATGATCCGCACCAAGGGCGAGCCGGGCACGGGCGACGTCGTTCAGGCTGTGCGTCACATGCGCAAGATCCAAAAGCAGATCCGCGACGTTGTTGCCCTGCGTGACGACGAGCTCTTTGAGGCAGCCAAACAGCTGCAGGTTCCGGTCGAGCTGGTACGCGAGGTCCACGCCACGGGCAAGCTCCCCGTCGTGAACTTTGCCGCCGGCGGCGTAGCAACCCCCGCCGATGCCGCGCTGATGATGCAGCTGGGCGCCGAGGGCGTCTTTGTCGGCTCGGGCATCTTTAAGAGCGGCGATCCCGCCAAGCGCGCCGCTGCCATCGTTAAGGCTGTGGCCAACTTCACCGACGCCAAGCTCATCGCTGAGCTTTCGGAGGACCTGGGCGAGGCCATGGTGGGCATCAACGCCGACGAAATTGAGATCATCATGGAGGAGCGCGGGCGCTAGTCCAGCAGAAAGGATCGCACATGAGCGGTTACGCAGACCAGACGGTCGCCGTGCTGGCGGTCCAAGGTGCTTTTGCCGAGCACGAGGCGAGGCTCTCCGAGCTGGGCGCACGTTGTATTGAGCTGAGGCAGGCGGCTGATTTGAAGCAGGACTTTGACCGTCTGGTACTTCCCGGCGGCGAGTCTACCGTTCAAGGGAAGCTGCTTGATGAGTTGGGCATGCTCGAGGAGCTTCGTGCCCGCATCTCTGATGGCATGCCCGTCCTGGGCACCTGCGCCGGCCTGATTCTGCTGGCTCACGACCTTGCCGCCCATGACGATAAGGGCACGCCGCGTTTGGCAACCATGGACGTACTTGTCGAGCGCAATGCCTACGGCAGGCAGCTCGGCAGCTTTCGAACCAAGGGGCAGGTAGCCGGCATCGACGGTGAAGTGCCGCTGACGTTTATCCGCGCGCCCCGCATCGTCGAGGTCCACGGAGACGCCAAGGCCTTAGCGAAAGTCGACGGGCGCATCGTCGCCGCCCGCCAGGGCAACCAGCTCGGCGTAACCTTCCACCCCGAACTCGACGAAGACACCCGCCTCCACGAACTGTTCCTACAAATGTAGTCAGAAAACAAACGAGCGTGGATTTTCGGACGCATAGCAAATGAGAGTGGATAATCTCCCGCTTTGAGCTTGAATGCAGACTCAAACCGGGAGATTATCCACTCTCGTTCTATGTAGTCGTTGGGGACGTTCTTAAACGACTAGTCAAACAAGAACGCCCCCAACGACTACATAGCGATAGACGACCACGTTTGCCCAGATAAAACCGACCAAAATAAACCTGTCCCTTTTTGGCAGGTTTTGATTAAGGCAACGCCGATGTTTTGGTAACGACAGCGAGCGACACCCAGGGCGAACAAGTTGGCATGAAAAAGGCAAGGCATAGACCTTCTGGTCATGCCTTGCCTTTTGAATGACAAATTGTCGCCCTGGGCGGCGCGCAGCGTCAACTAGTTACGCGGTTCGTAGAACCGCGTAACCCCTAAAAGCGGTTGCCGCGGAAGCCGCCACCGTTGCGGCCGCCACGGTCGCCACCGCGACCGCCACGGTCGTTACCACGGTTGCCGCCAAAGCCGCCACGGTTGCCGCCGCGGTCGCCATAGCCACCACGGTTGCCGCCAAAGCCGCCGCGACCGCCACGGTCGCCGCCACGGTCACCAAAGCCGCCGCGGCCGCCGCGATCGCCACCGCGACCGCCACGGTCGCCGCCACGGCCACCGCGATCACCAAAGCCGCCGCGACCGCCACGGTCGCCGCCACGGCCACCGCGATCGTCACGGCCGCCGCGAGGACCGCGGTCCTCGTCCAGGCCCATGGCGACGAGCGGAGCGATAACCTTATCGAGAGCGGCCATCAGCTCGGTGGCCTCCTCGTAAGAAAGCTCGGGCAGGAGCTTCTCCTTCTTGTTGGCAAGCTCGACCAGGCCCTCAGCGGCATCCTCGGCAGCGAAGACGACGATCATGCGCATATCGCCCTCGGCGTCGTCGATGCGGCCGACCAGATCGGCAGCCTCAGCCTCGGCCATCAGGCCATCGAGCTCACGAAGGCGCATGCCCAGCAGGTCGGACATTTCCTTCTGCTCCATCTTGGGCTTGAGGTCAAGAAGCTTGATGGCGCGCTCGATGTTCGCCATGCGCTCGGCCTTGGCCTCCTCCTCCTTGGAAATAGCAAAGCGACGGCTACGCAGCAGGCGGGCGGCCTTCTGCATCTTGTCCATCAGCTCTTCGTCATCGTAATCAACGGCGGCCTCGGCAACCTCGGCCTCCTCCTCGGCGGAAACCTCGTCAGCAGCCTCAACCTCGGCAGCTTCGGTCTCCACGGTCTCGACTGCCTCAACCTCGGCAGCCATGGTCTCGTTCTCGGTCTCGTTCATGATCTCTTCGTTCTCAGACATGAGACTCCTTCTTGGCCCTCTCGGGCATCATCGCCCCATTCGCGGGGCCCGTCGCGCACTCTTTGCGCTTTAAACATTCATGCCTCTCGGCAAAACGTCCATTAGTTTATGGTGTCGCCATTCAATCTAGCTGCAGAATCTATGTGCACACATTAATGCGACATGTGCGACTCGCGACGAGCGTACACAACCGATACCACAAATCCGACCACGGCAATTACAGCCGCCACACGCACGGCTACCGCAAATCCAATCGCCTGGGCAACGTCGGTCGCAGTGCCAACGGCGCCGGCAGTCGCCGCAGAACTCGAGAGCAGGCCGATTAACAGCGACGGGCCAAACGATGCGGCAATCATGTTCCACGTGTTGAGCAATGCTGTTCCGTGAGGATGCTCAGCGACAGGCAGCGTCTCCAAGCCGGCCGTTTGCGAGGGGCTCAGCACCAAACCGACTCCGGCATACACCACAACGGTCAGCGCCACGACGACGCCGATGTTCATGCTTGCGGCCGTCATCGAGATGGCAGTCTGCCCCACGGCGATCAGGGCAAAGCCGACCGGCAGCAGCGGCCATGCGCCACGGGCGTCCATCACGCGTCCGCCCACAATCGAGGTCACGGCATTGCAGGCAATCGCCGGCAAAATGAGCAAGCCCGCAACAAATGCGGTCATGCCGTATGCGCCCTCAAAATAGAGCGGCAACAAAACGCTCATCGAGAACGTCGTCATCATCGATACCACCACAAGCAAGCACGCAGGCCAAAAACGAACACTCGCCATGGGACGCACGTTAAGCACCGGATGCTCGAGCTTGAGCTGGCGGGCCGCAAACAGGCCGAGCAGCACAATGGCGGCGAAGAGCGTCGCGATGCCGGCAATCAGATTGGTCGAGAACTCGCCTACGGAATACACAAATGCCGTAATACCGGCAGCGAGCAAAACCACCGACAGATTATCAAGCGTGGTGTTCGAACGCTCTCCGACATTCTGGACAAGCTTTACGCCCGCCGCAGCGACCACAATGCCGCCCACCAGCGGCACTACGAACACCGCCCTCCAGCCAAACAACGTGCACATAAGACCGCTGATCACGGGCCCAAACGCCGGCCCCAGCGTAATGCAGGCACCGCCCAGGCTCAGATACAAACCGAGCTTCTCGCGCGGGGCGCAAGACAGTACCACGTTCATCATGAGCGGAAACAAGATGCCCGATCCCGCAGCCTGCAGGATACGGCTTGGCAGCAAAACGCTAAACGACGGAGCGACCAGGCACAGGACTTCGCCGGCGACCATGCATCCGCATGCGAAAAACAGCAGCTTGCGCGTCGAGAAACGGCCGGACAGAAAGGCCATGATAGCCGTAAAGATCGACGTCACGATCATGTAGCCCGAAACGAGCCACTGCGCCGTGGTGGCACTCACCGAAAAGGCCGCCATAATGTCGTGCAACGCCACGTTAATGATGTTCTCGTTAAACGCAGCAACAAAAGCTGCAACATACATTACGACGAGAATTGCCGAGGTTGTCGACGGTGATTGAGTTTGCTTTTGGGATTTGGTCCCCATGCATTTCCTTCCTCTTGAAACGACAGTCGCATCGCCCCAGAGGAACAGTCCAGGGCGAAAATGAGCCCTAGACTTACGCCAGACGCCGTACACGACGAATCTAGCAACATGGTCCGACGTCGAAAGATTGTAACGCGGACGTGCAGCTTTCCTTTCGCGCTATTATTAAAAGTCCACGAAAGCATAAGACATGAGGAGCCCGCCATGATTAAGCCCATCATGAAATCCGAGTTCTTTTTGCGTCTGCCTTCCGAAGACGCAGGACCCGACGATGCCGCGACCGGGCAGGATCTCCTGGATACGCTCCACGAGCATGTGCACGAGTGCGTGGGCCTCGCCGCCAACATGATCGGCGTGCGCAAACGCATCATCTGCGTAAAGGACGGCAGCAAGTCGCTGCTCATGTACAACCCGCAAATTCTTGAGCAGGTCAATGCCTATCAGACGAGCGAAGGATGCCTCTCGCTGATCGGCGAGCGTCCCTGTACCCGCTATCGCCGCATTAAGGTTGAGTATTTGGACGAAAACTTCGTCCACCGCATCAAAAACTTCTCGGACTACACCGCCGAGATCATCCAGCACGAAATCGACCACTGCAACGGGATCGTTATATAGTTCCGCCGATTCAAGAAAGCTCCCCGCAGCAAAACAACTGCAGGGAGCTTTTCATAGTGCGGAGCTTCTATCCCACTAGCTCTGGCGGTAATGATCAAAGAAGTCGGCGAGGTCTTCGAGCGACTCTTTGAGCACTTCCATGCGCGGCAGGTACACGATGCGGAAGTGATCGGGCTCGGCCCAGTTAAAGCCGCCGCCGCGCGTGATGAGGATCTTCTTCTCGTGCAGCAGGTCGAGGGCGAACTGCTCGTCATCGGTGATGTTGAACTTCTTAACATCCATCTTGGGAAAGATATAGAACGCCGCGCGCGGCTTGACCACCGAGATGCCGTCAATCTTGTTGAGCGCCTCATACACAAAGTTGCGCTGCTCGTAGACACGACCGCCCGGGCGGATATAGTCGTTAACCGACTGATGGCCGCCAAGCGCCGTCTGGACGATCGACTGAGCCGGCACGTTGGAGCACAGGCGCATGTTGGAGAGCATGTTGATGCCCATGATGAAGTCGCTCATGCAGCGCTGGTTGCCCGAAAGCACCATCCAGCCAATACGATAGCCCGCAATCATGTGCGACTTGGAAAGGCCGCTAAAGGTGACGCAGGGCAGGTCGGGGGCGAGCGAGGCAATCGAGACGTGCTCGTAGCCGTCCATGCACAGACGATCGTAGATCTCGTCGGCAAAGATCATGAGCTGGTGCCTGCGCGCAACCTCAACGATGCCCTCGAGCACCTCACGCGGGTAGACCGAGCCCGTGGGGTTGTTGGGGTTGATGATGACGAGGGCCTTGGTCGCGCTCGTGATCTTGGACTCCATATCCTCCAGGTCGGGATACCAATCCGCCTGCTCATCGCACAGATAGTGCACGGGATGGCCGCCGGCAAGGGTTGCGCACGCCGTCCAAAGCGGATAGTCGGGGCTGGGGATCAGAATCTCGTCGCCATTGTCGAGCAGCGCGTTCATCGAAAGCTGAATGAGCTCGGACACGCCGTTGCCCGTGTAGATATGCTCCATCTGAACATTGGGCAGGCCTTTGATCTGCGAATACTGCATGATCGCCTTGCGCGCAGAGAACAGGCCGCGCGAGTTGGAATAGCCTTCGCAGTCGGGCAGCTGCTGGCGCATGTCCTTGATGACCTCGTCGGGCGTGCGGAAACCGAAGGGCGCCGGGTTGCCGATATTGAGCTTGAGGATGCGCTCGCCCTCGTCCTCCATACGGGCGGCCTCGTCGACGACGGGACCGCGCACATCATACAGGACGTTATCAAGCTTGGTGGATTTAGAAAAAGTACGCATGGTGGTGCTCCTTGGAATTTGAGCTGAGGGATGGGGTTCGGGCTTGGAAACGTTACGGGGCGATGATGCCTCGCCTTGATCGGCGTCACCGGCAAGCAGCCAGGTAACATCGACCTCCAAAACGCGGGCGAGTAGCTCTGCCACATCGCGCCGCGGAATCGTCTTGCCGCTCACATATTGGCTCATCTGACTCTTGCCGAGTTTTTTGCCGAGCATCTCCGATGCGCGGATTACGTCCGACTGGCGAACGTCGCGATCGGACATGGTCTGTCGCAGGCGATCGCTAAACGTCTCTTGGGCCACTAGAACCTCCTTGCTGGCAAAGTTCAATTTATAGAACACGAATTGAACCTGAGTTCAATTTAGGCAGCAGTATAGCGCGGCGCATTATCCGGAAGTTCAATTTCACAAGAAAATGTACCGAACCCCGAGAATTGTCCCAAAGCGGACAATGACGTGTACACGTTTAGAGGTATTCAAGGAATCGAGCGGCCGCGAGCGAAACGTCAGCGGTGCGGTATATGGCGTTGATCTGCCGATGGGGATGCCCCTCGAGCGGACGCACGGCAACATCGAACTGGCAGCGGCGCAAGATGAGCGCGGGAAGAATGCTCACGCCCAGGCCGTCCTCGACCATGGCCATAATCGCATAGTCATCCCAGGTCGACAGCCTGGAGCGCACTGTCAGTCCCGCCCGACGAAACAGCGGCGTAATCTCGTCGTCGCTACCGCGTTCCAGCAGAATAAACTGCTCGTTGGCCAAATCGGCAAGAGAGACGACCTCCGCCGCGGCAAGCAAAGAGCCCGTTGGCACTACCGCCATTAACTCGTCGCGCACCAACGGCCGCGACGCCATGCCGGCGCCGCGTGGCTCGCGCGGAATAAAGCCCAGGTCGCAGCGGCCCTCTGACACCCATTGTTCAATCTCTGAGTAATCGCCCATCAGCAACTCATAATTAACGTCCGGGTGATCGGCGCGAAACCGCGCAATCACCGGCGGCAACACATGGGTCGCCACACTCGAAAACGTACCGATACAGATCTTGCCACGCATGAGCCCTCGCATCTCGTCCACACGTCGCTGCAGGCGGCCAAACTCTTCGCATAACGCCTCGACTGCCGGCATGACCTGCCGCCCGTCGGCAGAAAGCACCACGCCCTCGCGGCTGCGATCAAGCACCTTAAAACCCCAGTCTGCCTCAAGGTCGCCCACCATGCGGCTCACGCCCGACTGCGAATAGCTCAACCGCTCTGCAGCACGCGTAAAGCTGCCGGCACGCACCGTCTCGAGCAGCACTTGCATCTTTTGGATATTGGTCTCCACGGCACGCCTCCACCTTTGCATGAGTTTTTGTCATGTTTGCCATGTATTATATTCGCTTTTCTTCTAAAGCCAGTTCACCCATAGTGAACATGCTCGGATATAGAGGGGATGTCAGCGCATGAACAACGGACTGTTTACATACTTAGCAGCATTGCTGTTGTTTGGCTCCAACGGCATCATCGCCGCTGCCATCGCGCTGCCGAGCTCCGATATCGTGCTCCTGCGCACGTTTTTGGGCGCCCTCTCGCTTGTCACCGTCCTCGCCATCACCCAACGCCATAAGTTGCAGGCGCCATCTCGCCCCCGCGAAGCCGCAGCCCTCCTCCTTTCGGGAGCCGCGCTGGGCGCCAGCTGGATTTTTCTGTTCCGCGCCTACCAGACGATCGGCGTCGGCATATCCTCGCTGCTGTACTACTGCGGCCCTATCATTGTCATGGCGCTCTCCCCGCTCATCTTTGGCGAAAAGCTGACCGGTGGCAAAATCGCCGGGTTTATCGCCGTCGCCTGCGGCGCTTTTCTCATTGCAGCGCAAGGTTTAGGCGGCAACATGCCCATTGCGGGCATCGTCTGCGGCATCGCCTCGGCATTTTGCTATGCGCTGATGGTCATCGCCAGCAAGGGTGCGCCGCACATCGAGGGTCTCGAGAACTCCGCGCTCCAGGTGAGCGCCGCCTTTTTGACCGCGCTGGTCCTTACGCTCCTCACGCAGGGCGCCCCCTCATTCCTGTCCGCCGGCGTCGCCGCCAGTATTGATTGGCGCGCCGTCGTCATGCTCGGCGTCGTCAACACCGGCATCGGCTGCCTGCTCTACTTTAGCGCCGTCGCCAAACTGCCCGTCCAGACCGTCGCCGTCGTCGGCTACCTCGAGCCGCTTTCGGCGGTCGTGTTCTCGGGCGTCCTTTTGGGCGAAGCCATAACACCGGTCCGTCTGATGGGCGCCGTGCTTATCATCGGCGGCGCGATCTTTTGCGAACTCGCCGGCAAACGCGCAAGCGCTAAGGCCGGCATCGCCCAGACAGCGCGTGCTTAATAGCCCCTGCTCTGAAATGCTACCTGCGTATATAAATAATCCCCAGATGGGGATTATTGTCTAAAACACCCCGATGTGCCAAACTGCTCTTATATGTATAAAGATGGCATAAAGGTCTACTGCTCGTGGCAGAGGCCAGATGTCCAAGGGAGTCCACGTGGCACACAACAAGCTGGAGGCAAGCCTCCAAGACCAGCGTAGTCAAGGCGGGCATGGAGCCATTCCCCTCTCCGCTGGCATGCTGCTCGTTACGCTCGGCGTCGTCTACGGTGACATCGGCACGAGCCCCATGTACACCATGAAATCAATCGTCGCCAACAACGGCGGCATCGGTACCGTCAGCGAGGACATGATCTTGGGCGCGCTCTCGCTCGTCATCTGGACCATGACACTCGTGACCACGGTCAAGTACGTTGTAATCGCCATGAAGGCCGACAACCATAACGAGGGCGGCATCTTCGCCCTGTTTAGCTTGGTGCGCAAAGTGGCGCCTTGGCTGATTCTTCCCGCCATGATCGGCGGCGCGGCGCTGCTCGCCGACGGCATCCTCACCCCCGCCGTCACGGTTACCACGGCCATTGAGGGCCTGCGCACTATCGAGTGGGGCCACGCGCTATTGGGTGACGGGCAAACCAACGTCATCATTATTACCATCATCATTATCTGCGGCCTATTTGCCATGCAGCGCGCCGGTACCTCGTCGATCGGCAAGCTGTTCGGCCCGCTCATGACACTGTGGTTCCTGTTCCTGGCAGGCGCCGGCCTGTTCAACATGCTCGGCAACCTGTCCATCTTGCGCGCGCTCAACCCCATCCGCGGCATCATGTTCCTGTTCTCGCCCATCAACCACTCGGGCATCATGGTGCTCGGCTTCGTCTTCCTGTCGACGACCGGCGCCGAGGCGCTCTATTCGGACATGGGTCACGTGGGCAAAGCTAACATTTACGCATCCTGGCCGTTCGTAAAGGCGGCCCTTATCCTCAACTATCTGGGTCAGGGCGCTTGGCTGCTCGCCAATAACTCCAACCCCCAGATGCTCGCGATGGATATCGTCAACCCGTTCTATATGATGCTCCCCGAGCCCCTGCGCCCCTTTGCCATCGTGCTTTCGGCCGTAGCGGCCATCATCGCCTCGCAGGCGCTCATCACCGGCTCTTTCTCGCTGGTATCCGAGGCAACCCGTCTCAACCTTATGCCGCATCTGCGCATCCACTACCCCAGCGACACCAAGGGCCAGCTCTATATTCCGCTCGTCAACAACATCATGTGGGTCGGCTGCATCTTCATCGTGCTGCTGTTCCAAAACTCCGAGCGCATGGAGAGCGCCTACGGCCTCGCGATTACCGTGACCATGCTCATGACCACGACGCTTTTGACGAGCTACATTGCCGGCATCCTCAAGCACAAGCTGGGTGCCTGCGTCTTCGCCCTGCTCTTTGGTGCCATTGAGCTATGCTTCTTCGCCTCGTGCCTCACCATGTTCTTTGACGGCGGCTACGTCATGATCTTCCTGGCCGCACTGCTGTTCGGCCTTATGTATGTGTGGCGTCGCGGTACCGCCATCGAGCGCACACAGACGATTCTGCTGCCCGTCTCCAAGTACATTGACCAGCTCAACCGCCTGCGCAACGACGAGACCTACCCCGTACTCGCCGACAATCTGGTGTTCCTCACCAACAGCCCCGATCCGCTCACACTCGACCGCGACGTGCTCTATTCCATCCTGGACAAACATCCCAAGCGCGCCAAGGCATATTGGTTCATCAACGTACACGTTACCGACGAGCCCTATACGCACGAGTATTCCGTTGAGACCTTTGGCACAGACTTCCTGTTCCGCGTGCGCTTGGACCTGGGCTTTAAGGTCAATCAGCGCATCAACGCCTACCTGTGCCAGATCGTTGGCGACCTGATGGCATCGGATGAGTTGCCGCCGCAGCATCACACCTACTCCATCTACGAGACACGCGGCAACGTGGGCGACTTCCGTTTTTGCATGCTGCGCAAGATGCTTGCCCCCGAAACGGACATCAACCGCAACGACCATCGCGTCATGGCCATCAAGTACGCCGTCCGCCGCGCCTGCGGAAGCCCGGCACGTTGGTACGGTCTCGAGAACTCGGCCATCATCATCGAGTACGTGCCGCTGTTTGCCCGCATGCGTCCGGCAGTCAAACTCGTTCGCACCCAGGTGCCACTTGAAGTTCAAATCGAGGAGGCCGAGGAAATGGAAGTCGACATCTTCTCGGACGACCTGGTCAACGGCAACGAAGCCGGTAAGGACATGAACGTCGATCCCACCGAGTTGCTCGAGAGCGTCGCCGATACGCCCGAACAGCAACAGCTCGACGGCCTCGAGAGTGAACAACTCAACGACGCCAACTTCTAGCGACGCCACCAGCCATTGACGATAGCGGCCCTGCACCTCGCGAGAGATGCAGGGCCGCTTTGCATTGCAGTAAAGCTATCGGCTACGAACGGCGCGGCTCGGGAACCACGAGCCTATCGGGGCTCGCGCCCTCGGCATCCATCAGGCTCACGTAGCGAATTGACGGATCCCCATACATCGCGTAGTAATAATTGCCCGTGCGCGCGCTAAAGCATCCGGTGTAGATAGTCTTCTCGAACTTGCCATCGCCCATCCTGGACGCCCCCTCGATCATCACCACGCCCTCGAGCGAACGGAACATGCGGACGACGTTTTCGGTCTCGTTCTCCTTTTGCGGGTAATTGGCATTGAGGTACGCCGCCTTTACAAAACGGCTCGGCGAATAGCAGTCACCCGGAATACCGCGCATGCCGGCACCCGCGCCATAGGGCTTGAGCTCGGCGCCACGCCATGTCGCCGTCTGCGGAAAGTCGCTTGTGGCCGTGATATAGGTGCGCAGGTTTTCCATGTGCCACGGGAAGGTGGGCTGATTGGCAAGGGTGTCGACCGGATCGTCGTATACATGCAGGCCGTCAGCCATCATCTCGACCACGATGCTACGCTGGCTGTCGCCGATAATCCAATGGAGCAACGACACGCCCAGCCCCTCTCCGGCAGATTTGGCGACAATCACCGTATCGTGCAGCGCAGCCTCGACCTCGTCGACCGTCGAGAACGTCGCTGCCACCCACAGGGGAAACTCATAGGCCGCGATATTGGTCTTGCCGTCGACAGGGTCATCGGCATACTCGGCATAACCCGGGAAATTGAGGCCCGCCACGGCGAGGCCCGCATCGTTGCCGCAATCGAAGAACATAGGGTAGTTCTTGTAATCGATGCACATACCGATCACCGCGTGTGCCGCTGTCGCGTCGTCGATAAACGAATACGGAATGTGAAACCCGCGCGGCATCACGCGAACCTGTTGGCCGTAGTCAAAGCTCCAGTCGAGGTTGCGGCCCAGATACATGTGACCAGAATTATCGGTAAATCGAATACTCGTACACATAGCGCCTCCTAGCTTTATGTTCTTGCTAAGCTTATTGTCACCAAACAAAAAGGCGCTAAACACAAAAGCCCGGACATGACAACAATGTCACGCCCGGACTATTCAAGCTGGATAAACTCAACCAAGTTAACCCCGCAGGTCGTCTAAGGGGTCAAAGTGCCGCAGATTGCCACGAAAGAGGAGCGCCGCGTACTAACGGTATGCAAGCGACGATTGAGCGGCAAGGTGCGGTGCTTTGATCCCCTTAGACCAACTTGCCGAGACAGTGGTCGATCATATGCTGGACCATTTGCGCCTCGAAGCCCACAAAGTCCTGCTTGTGCTCGCGCATCTTGCCGTCGACGATCACGTCATAAGCGACCTTGCACTTGATGTAGCGCGTGGACTTGGTGACCTCCTCGTGCGTCAGGCAGCTCTCCTCCATCTTGCTGGCGCCCAGGCCAAACACCAGACGGGGGTTGTAGAGCCGTGGGGCTCGCCGGCATCGTCCAGGTAGACGCAAACCTTCTTGGTAACGCCAATCTGGTTAGCGGCAAGGCAGCCGGCATCGTCGAGCGACTTGATGGTATCGATCAGGTCCTGAGCAACCGACTCGTCCTCGACGGTCGCAACCTCGCAACGCTGGGACAGGATAGCCTCGTCGTGGCAAAGCTCTTTAATCATACGTTCCTCCATAGGGGTCGTTGTAACCGCTTAAGTATACGGTACCCACACATTTTCATGCGAAAAATACCGTCCGTCTGCTACAAAGCGCCGAACATCAACATGCGAGGAACAACAGCCTTTCAAAGGCGATATAGTAGTTGAGTTCGTGTCAATCGGCCTAAACTCGGGGCCGAACAAGGAAAGGGTATGCATGGACGAACTATTTCACGTCAGTGAGCGCAAGTCCACAATCGGGACCGAACTCCGCGCTGGACTGACAACGTTCTTGGCAATGGCCTACATCATTGCCGTCAACCCCGCGGTGCTCTCGGGCGCCGGCATCGATGCGGGAGCGCTCGCCTGCGCCACCTGCCTGGGCGCCGGCATCATGACCATCTGCATGGGCATCTTCGCCAACCGCCCGCTCGCCTGCGCGTCGGGCTTAGGCGTCAACGCGATGATCGCCGGAATCACCACCACCGTCTGCGGCGGTGACTGGCACGTGGCCATGAGCGTCATCTTCCTTGAGGGCGTCGTCATCTTGCTGCTCGTGCTTTGTGGCCTGCGCGAGGCCATCATGGACGCCATCCCGGTTGTCCTGCGTCACGCCATCTCGGTGGGTCTGGGCCTGTTTATCGCCATGATCGGCCTGTGCGACGCTGGCATCATCACCGCTGGCGCCGGTACGCTCGTCGGCCTGGGCGACATCGCCTCCCCCACCTTTATCGTCGGTATCATCTCCATCGTCGTGACGGTTGCCCTGGCTTCCCGCAACGTGCCGGGCTCGCTGCTCATCGGCATCATCGTCGCCGTTATCGCCGGTATCCCGCTGGGCGTCACCCACGCCCCCGAGGGCCTCATCGCCCCGCTCGACTTCTCGAGCATCGGTGGCCCCATCGCCGACGCCGGCGGCGTGCCCGCCATCGTCAAGGTCCTTACCGACCCCACGCTCCTCGTCATCTCGTTCTCGCTGCTCATGAGTGACTTCTTCGACACCATGGGCACCGCGATGGCCGTGGCCAAGCAGGGCGAGTTCCTCACCGACGACGGCAACGTCGAGAATATCAAGGAGATCCTGATCGTCGACTCCGCCGCCGCTGCTGTGGGCGGTTTCATGGGCGTCTCCTCCATCACCACCTTCGTCGAGTCCACCTCTGGCGCTGCCGACGGTGGCCGCACGGGCCTCACCTCCGTCACCACCGGCGTGCTGTTCATTCTCGCCGCGTTCTTCTCCCCCATCGTCACCATCGTTTCCAGCGCCGCCACCTGCGGCGCCCTGGTCTACGTCGGCTACCTCATGATGAGCGAGGCCTCCGAGATCGACTGGTCCGATGTCTCGCAGGGCTTCCCGGCGTTCATGATTGTCGCCGGCGTGCCCTTCACTTACTCCATCTCTGCCGGCATCGGTCTGGGCTTTATCGCCTACGTGATCGTCGCGCTCTTTAAGGGCGAGGCTTCCAAGATCAAACCGCTCATGTGGATCGCAGCCCTCGCCTTCCTCGTCTACTTCTTCGTGGCGTAGCGGCAAAGCTGCCAAAGCAGAACACCAAAGCGCGGAGTCGCATCGAGCGGCTCCGCGCTTTTCTTTTAAAGCCAGGCAACGCACGGACGCGCGATGTATTGCTTCCCAAGTTTTGGACATTTTGCCCTCCAAACGGCACTACCGCCGGCTACATCCTGCA
>UMHQ01061890.1_pt1 | contig 15991 bp, 10 predicted proteins | sample 1965531 | NCBI WGS metagenome assembly UMHQ01 (sample SAMEA4836098, study PRJEB28245) | human gut metagenome | biome: gut microbiome; material: fecal sample | place: Denmark | collected 2008
CGCCACCGCAGAGGCCGCGGGAACGTCGCCCTCCCTCTCGTGGGCCCCGCGCTGCTTCTCGGGAACGTGGCAGCAGGCAACGAGGGCCATGAGCGTCGAGGCCATCATCGGCAGCACGACATGCAGGCGCACCCTCGCCCTGAGCGCAATGAAGACGCAGCCCACGAGGGCCATGAGGCATATGCCAAGCGCAAGGGGCAGAGCTCCGCGCCCCGCCCGGGCGCTTGCCAGCAGGGCGCGCGCCATGACGGCAAGCAGGGCAATCGAGGCGATGAGCAGCCACGTCGTCTTGGCCTTGAGTGCCGAGACGAGATAGGCGGCCGTCATGTGGGGACGGCTCTGCCCCAGGTCCTCGAAGAACTCGACGTCGAAGGGGTCGCTCTGGATGAAGATCCACTTGTTGAGGATCGAGGAGCTCGCGTCGGTGATGTCCTCGTTTATCTCGCGCATCTCGTCTGCCGTGAGCTCGGGATAGTCGAGAGACGCTCGGCCCGCCTCCAGATAGGCGCTGTAGCGCTCCCAGCCCGGCGTCGTGTCATAGGCGACGCGCCCCGCCACGGCGATTGCCGCAACGGCCGCGACCGCCACGACGCCCCTCATGATGCAGGCCACGTGGCGGTTGCACGCGAGCACCCACACGGCAAAGGGAGCAAAGATGGCAAACGCGCCCATGCCAGACTCGGGACGCAGGGCAAAGCCGAGGCAGACCAGGGCAGAGCCGAGAACATCGGAGCCCCTAAGGCCCGTTCGGGGTCCCATGGCCCTAATGACGAGCAGGACGAGGCCAGCCGCGGTGGCCACGAACGCCACGACCGTATAGGTGAAGTACAGCACCGAGAGCGCCTCGAGCGTCGCGAGCAGGGCCAAAACGCAGACGAGGGCACGGGTGCCCAGCCGAGACCGGAGCGCGGACACGGCGCATACCCAGAAGGAGATGACGATGAGGACGAGCAGCGTGATGACATACCAGGGGGTCGCGGGCGCCACCTGGTAGAGCACGGACAGCGGCCAGCTCACGAGCGACAGCGTGTAGGGCATGAGGCGGCACGTGCCGCACCCCAGGATGCGGCCGCTCGCGTACAGCTGCTGCACGTAGTCGTCCACGAGGGGGTAGCGGGGGCGCACGAGGGCGAACAGGCCCAGGGCAAGCACCAGCGCGGCGAGCAGGGCCAGGCCAGACGCGAGCGCGGAGGCGCGGCGACCATGCGGGGTCGAGGGGGTACTGGTATGCATCTCATGCTCCGCTCGTCGGGGCCGGCCGGAAAGTCGAGCGTGAGCCCCACAAAAGAGGGACCCGGCGCCACATGGCACCAGGTCCCATAATAAATCTAACCTGTCGCTTGCGTCAGCCGCCGAGGTAGGCCTGCTTGACGCGCTCGTCGTTCGCGAGGTCGGCGGCGTTGCCGCTCATGGACACGTGACCCGTCTCGAGCACGTAGGCGCGGTCGGCGATGGAGAGCGCCATGCGGGCGTTCTGCTCCACGAGCAGCACCGTGGTGCCCGTGTCGTGCAGGCTCTTGATGATGTTGAAGATCTCCTGCACCAGGATGGGCGCCAGACCCATGGAGGGCTCGTCGAGCATGAGCAGGCGCGGCTTGCTCATGAGTGCGCGCCCCATGGCCAGCATCTGCTGCTCGCCGCCCGACAGGGTGCCGGCGCTCTGGCCCTCGCGCTCCTTGAGGCGCGGGAAGCGGTCGAACACCATCTCGAGCGAGTCGGCGACCTCGGCCGAGTCCGTGCGCGTGAAGGCGCCCATCTCGAGGTTGTCGCGGACGCTCATCTGCAGGAACACGCGCCTGCCCTCGGGGCACAGCGCCATGCCGCGGCTCACGATCTTGTGCGGCGGGATGCCCAGCAGGCTCTCGCCCTCGAACTCGATCTTGCCCTCGCGGGGCTTCAGCAGGCCCGCGACCGTATTGAGCGTCGTGGACTTGCCGGCACCGTTCGCGCCGATGAGGGTGACGATCTCGCCCTCCTCGACGTCGAAGGAGATGCCCTTCACCGCGTGGATGGAGCCGTAGTAGACGTTGAGGTCCTCAACGTGAAGGATGCTCATGGGTTAGGCCTCCTCATCCTGCTTGCCGAGGTATGCCTCGATGACCTGCGGGTTGCTTTGGATCTGCTCGGGCGTGCCCTTGGCGATGATCTTGCCGAAGTTGAGCACCGCGATGCCCTCGCAGATACCCATGACGAGGTCCATGTCGTGCTCGATGAGCATGACGGCGATGTGGAACTCGTCGCGGATCCTACGGATGTTGTCCATGAGCTCGGCCGTCTCAGACGGGTTCATGCCGGCGGCCGGCTCGTCGAGCAGAAGCAGCTTGGGGTTCGTGGCGAGCGCACGGACGATCTCGAGCCTGCGCTGGGCGCCGTAGGGCAACGAGCCCGCCGTGTGGTTGGCATACACGCTCATGTCGAAGAAGTCGAGCAGCTCGAGGGCGCGCTCGTGCATCTGCTTCTCGGCCTTCCAGTACGAGGGCAGGCGCAGGATCGCGGGCGCCGTGTGCTCCTTGACCTGGTTGTGCAGGCCGATCTTGACGTTGTCCTCAACGGACAGCGACGAGAACAGGCGAATGTTCTGGAAGGTGCGGGCCACGCCGGCACGGCTCGCGGCGGCGATGTCCATGCCTGCCGTGTCCTGGCCGTCGAGCATGACCATGCCATGCGTGGGGTTGTAGACCTTGGTGAGCAGGTTGAACACCGTGGTCTTGCCCGCGCCGTTGGGGCCGATGAGACCGGCGATCTCGGTCTTGCCCACCGTGAAGTTGAAGTCGTCGACGGCCTTGAGTCCGCCGAACTCGATGCCCAGGTGGCGGCACTCGAGGACGGGGCGCTCGTTGACGTCGCGCTCGGGGACGATGGAGTCAGAGGGCAGGGGCACCATCTTGGTGTGCTCGCGACGCTCGGCCGCGTGGCGCTCGGAGGCGGTCATGTTACTCATCGGCCTCGCCGCCCTTCTCGGATGCGGGCTCCTCGATCTTCACCGGACGCTTGAACTTGCCCTTGAGCGTCTCGACGAACTGACGGAGCGTGGGGTTGTTGGAGACGATCATCACGAGGATGAGGACCACGGCGTAGATGAGCATGCGCCAGTCGGCGATGGCACGCAGCATCTCGGGCAGGACCGTGAGGATGGCCGCGGAGATGACGGAGCCGCGGACGTTGCCCATGCCGCCCAGCACGACGAAGACCAGCACGAGGATCGACGTGTTGAAGTCGAACTTCTTGGGGACGATGGAGCTGTAGCCCATGGCGTAGAAGCAGCCGGCGGCGCCAGCCAGGGCGGCGGCGACCACGAAGGCGATCATGCGGTACTTGGTGACGTTGATGCCCACGGACTCGGCCGCGATGCGATTGTCGCGCACGGACATGATGGCACGGCCCGTGCGGCTGTTCACGAGGTTGAGCACGACCGTCACCGTGATGAGCACGAGCACGATGCCGATGGCGAACGTCGACATCTTCGTGATGCCGGCGGCACCCTGCGGGCCGTTGATGAGCAGCGACCCTCCCTGCATGCCAAGCGACTTGGCGTCGGCCAGCGAGAAGTGCAGGCCGTTGGCGTCCAGGCCCACGTAGAGGTTGTTGAGGATGTTCTTGATGATCTCGCCAAAGGCCAGCGTCACGATGGCGAGGTAGTCGCCGCGCAGGCGCATGACCGGGATGCCGATGAGGAATCCCGCGACGGCGGCCAGCACCGCAGCGATGAGCATCGCGATGACGTAGGCGAGAAGCCCGTTGCCCACGACGCCGCCCACGACGGAGAACGCGACGACGCCCGAGAAGGCGCCCACGCTCATGAAGCCGGCGTGACCTAGCGACAGCTCGCCGGAGATGCCCACGACGAGGTTGAGCGAGACGGCCATGCACACGTAGGCGCAGATGGGCACGAGCTGGCCGGAGAGCGAGTTCGTGAGGATGCCCGTGACGTCGAGCACGGTCATGATCGCAAAGAATCCAACGATGATGCCATAGGTGACGAGGTTCGACACCAGGCGCTTGCTCATGCGGCGAGGGGCCGCGGGAGTAGAGGTGGTCTTGTCTGCCATGTCACTACACCTTCTCCCTGACGGTCTTGCCGAGAAGGCCAGACGGCTTCACGAGCAGCACGACGATGAGCACCGCGAACACGATGGCGTCGGCGAGCTGGGTGCCCACGTAGGCCTTGGCGAAGATCTCGATGACGCCAAGCACGAGGCCGCCCACGAAGGCGCCGGGGATGGAGCCGATGCCACCGATGACGGCGGCCGTAAAGGCCTTGATGCCCGGCAGCGAGCCGGTCGTGGGGATGAGCGTGGGATACGCGGAGCACATGAGCACGCCGGCGACGGCGGCCAGGCCGGAACCGATGGCGAACGTGAGCGAGATCGTCGAGTTGACGTTGATGCCCATGAGCGTGGCGGCGCCGCGGTCCTCGGAGCAGGCGCGCATGGCCTTGCCCATGCGGCTCTTGCTCGTGAACATCGTGAGGCACACCATGACCACGATGCCCGTGACCACCGTGACGATCGTGATGGCGCTCACCACGAGCTGGCCGCCGAACAGCGAGACGGACGGCAGGTTCACCACGGACGGGAACGACTTGGTGTCGGAGCCCCAGATGAGAAGCGCGGCGTTCTGCAGGAAGTAGCTCACGCCAATGGCGGTGATCAGGACGTCGAGCGAGGGAGCGTTGCGCAGCGGCTTGTAGGCCAGGCGCTCGATGACGATGCCCAGGACGGTGCAGGCAACGATGGACAGCACCACGCCGATGCCCGTGGGCAGGCCCAGGTAGTTCACGGCACAGAAGCACACGTAGCCACCGACCATGATGATGTCGCCGTGGGCGAAGTTCAGCATCTTGGCGATGCCGTACACCATGGTGTAGCCCAGGGCGATGATCGCGTACACGCTGCCGAGTGAGAGACCGTTGATGAGGTTCGTCAGAAAGCCCATGTCTTGCCGCCTCCTTTCCTTTCATGTTGCGAGAAACGCTCCGATAACCGCTTGGAAGCGCGCCCGCAACCTTTCTCTCCTACCGACGAGCGGGGACCATCAAGCCGATGGCCCCCGCTCGCGTATTGGTGTCTTATGGACGACGCATCGTGGCTACGCGCTGCGAAGGCACGGTGCCACGCACCTGCTGGCTAGTCCAGCGGCTGGTACACGCCGTCCTTGATGACCATGCCCTTGGGCTCCTTGGAGACCTCGCCGGTGCCCTTCCAGCTCATGTTCTCGCCGGTGAGGCCGGAGTAGGTGTAGCCATCGACGATGGCGGCCTTGAGCTTGTCGCAGATGTCGGAGGCGCTCATGTCGGGGGTGCAGCCCGTCTTCTCGAGCAGCTCCTTGATGACGTAGACGCAGTCGTAGGCGTCGGCGGCAAACTGAATGGGCTCGTCGCCGTAGGCGTCCTTGTAGGCCTTGGTGAAGGCGGACGTCTTCTCGTCGGTGGCGGTGGCGACGAACGGGGTGAGGAGCATGAGGCCCTCGGCGAGCTTCGTGTCGAAGCCCTCCACCGTCAGGATGCCGTCCATGCCGTCGCAGCCGAAGAAGTTCGGCGCGTAGCCCATGCCGTTGGCCTGCGTGAGGATCAGAGCGGCCGGCGTGTAGTAGATCGGCAGGAAGACGAGGTCGGCGCCGTTGTTCTTGGCGTCGTTGAGCTGCACGGAGAAGTCCGTGGCGTTGTCGTCCGTGAACGTGGAGGTCGAGACGATCGAGAGGCCCTGGTTGGCAGCCTCGGCCTCGAACTTCTTGTAGATGCCCGTGGAGTAGGCGTCGGAGTTGTTGTAGATAACGGCGATCTTGGTGCCGAGCTGCTTCTTGGCCAGGTACTGAGCGGAGGCCGTGCCCTGGTTGGGGTCGGTGAAGCACATCTGGAACACGTTGTCCTTGCGGGAGGTCGTCACGTTGCCGTCGGCGTCCGGCTGGCCACCGATGACGTCGTTGGACGAGGCGGACGGCGTGAGCTCGAAGACGTTGTCGGAGTTGGTCTCGGCGGAGACGGACACGCAGGGGTTGGTCGTGGTCGGGCCGACGAGGACCTGCAGGCCCCAGTCCTTGAGGTTGTTGTAGGCGTTGACGGACTTCTCGGAATCGTGCTCGTCGTCCTGGCAGTTGTGCTCGAACTTGATCGAGCCGCCAGCGGCGTTGATCTCGTCGACGGCGAGCTGGGCGCCGTTCTTGGTGGCGTTGCCGTAGATGGCGGCGGCACCGGTCAGCGGGCCGATGTTGCCGAGCTTGAAGGTGGAACCGTCGCTGCTGCTGGAGCTACCGGCGCTCGAGGAGCCGGAGTTGCCGCAGGCGGCGAGGCCAGCGACGCTTAGAATGCCCGTGGCACCAGACAGCTTCACGAAGTTCCTACGGGACATGCCAAAACGCTTGGACTCCATCTTTCATCCTCCTCGTGCGGGCCTTTAGCTATTGACGGTCACGCGTGGGGAAGGCCTACCCCGCTCGTGGTGGTTGACCACAATAACGGGTCATTTTCTTGAAATGTCAGACTTTTTACACTCGGAATCACGTTTTAACAGCGCCGAAATAAACGTACTTGGCGGCGGACGGCCTGTGGGAAGCGGCACCGTGGCTAGGCAGCCGAGAAGCTCCAGACGCCGTACTCGATGGAGCCCGAGCCCATGCCAAGCGACTCATCCATGTGAGCCTGGACCTGGGAGCCGGAGTGCTCCGTGAGGTAGGTGGCGAGCATCTGCGTCTGCTCGGCGTTGGCCACAGCAACCATGCGGCTCCCGTCCAGGAGGTTCATGAACAGGCCGTCGAGCTTGAGGTTGTTGGCGGCAAGGAAGGTCTGCCAGGGTGCGGTGTACTGCTCGTAGCCTCCCACGAACATGACGTTGGAGGGCATCCTCCAGCTCTCGAACGAGAGGCAGTCCGTGTTGGTGATGAGGCCCTGCGTGTGGGCGAACATCACGATCTTGTCGGGATTCTCGTCTACGTAGGCCTGGGTGGCGGAACCGGCCTCGACGTACATGGACGCCTGGTTGGGGCGGGCGTACTTGAGCTCGACGAAGGCCGCAACAACAAGGACGCACAGCGCGAGGACGGTCGGCGCGACAAGGCCGCACTTGCCCGCGCGGGTTGCCTCCGCCTCGCCCTCATCGTCGCTACCGCGCGGCGCAAGGCAGGCGACGACGAGCACAAAGATGGCCACGGCGAAGGCCGGGAGGATGACGTGCACCTTGGGGCGGGCGCGCAGGAAGACGATGAGGTACTCGAGCGCGAGCATGACGGGGGCGGACCACATGAGGGCACGGGCGCCGCCACGAAGCCGCAGGACACGGGCGAGATAGGCAGCGAGCGCGGCGACGATGGCGACGAGGCCAGCCACGAACGCAGTGAACGACTTGCGGGAGAGGACGGCGTTCATGAGCGTGGAGATGCCATAGCTGTGCACCTGCGCGTCGAGGGCGGTGAAGGTGTCGAGGTCGTAAGTCGAGGTGTCGGCAAGGAGGAATTCGTAGATCATCGAGAGGTCGTTGTCTGACATCGCCGGGACCACCTCGCGGGCCTCGTCGCCCGTGAGGTGCGGGCAGTCGGCGACCTTCTGGGCGGCCTTGAACGTGGCCTCGTAGGTCTCCCAGCCCGGTGTGACGCTGTAGGCAATGTGTCCCGTGAGGTAGGAGACGCCCATGAGGCCCACGACGGAGAGGGCGAGCAGCGCGGTGCGCACGTTGCGGTTGCGCAGCAGCGCCCAGACGAGGAGCGGCGCGAACATGAGGGCGGCGCCAACGCCGGACTCGGGGCGCAGCGAGAACCCCTCGAGCACGAGGAGGAGGGCGAGCGCGGTTGAGGGGCGGAAAGCCTCCGGGCGCCTGAAGCAGCCCTGCTCGAGCACGAGGGCGATGCCGGCCGCGCAGGTAACGAACGCGACGATGGTGTAGCTGAAGTAGACGCAGGTCATGGACTCAGAGGAGGCCAGGGCAACGAGAAGCAGGGCTCGGGCCGGCTTGGGCACGCGCAGCCTGCAGACGATTGTCGCCAGCGCGGCAAAGGAGGCCGCGAGCATGAGGAACATGACGACGGGAAACCACGGGATGGCCGGGATGAGGCAATAGAGCAGCGAGACGGGCGCGGTGAACAGGAACATCGAGTAGAGGTTGAGCAGGCTTGGCGTGTCATAGAAGGCGCCGCGCACGTAGAGGTCCTGGATATAGTCATCTGGCGTGGCGTACTTGGGGCACTGGAGCAGGCAGACTGCGATGGCGATGAGCGCGGCAAAGAGCGCGCAGACGAGCGCTGCGCGAGCGGGGGGGGTGCTGGTCCTGGCGTCATCGGAGGACTGAGCCGTGGGTGCGCCCGTTTCTACCTTGAGGTGTCTTGCTACCATACGTGTCCCCCAGCCTATCCGTAGCCGTCTTTTAAGCCTAATGCGGGGGCGACTAGGACAAGACTGGCGGAAGCTTCCCTATTTATCGCTAGCTTGATGTAAACAGTATCACTAGCTTGGTGTAAACAACCTGTCGGCACTATACAGCTAGTTCGCTCGCTTCCCAAACCTCACTACAAGACGGTTGACGATTCCGGACACGAACGATGCCTCCGGCATATTGAGCTTTACTGCCAGCCCAAACGTAACGAGAACGGCGGAAAGGCCGCCGCACACAAGCACCAGGAGAGCATGGCCAACCGTAAGGGAGGGCTGCAACCCTCCCAGGGCACATGCGATCGCGCCACCAACGGCAGCGCCAAGGACCCCAAGTCCCAGCGCGCGGGCCGAGGAGACCAGCAGGGAGCGCACCTCAATACCATCGACGGCACGCGAGACCTGTACGAGCGAGATGACGTCAAGCAGAACCATGTACAGCACGCTGCCAAGCGACACCGCATGTATGCCAAGCATGGGTGTAAGCGTCACCGTAAAAACGACCTGAGCAACGGACGCCACGATGTTGGAAAGCGCAAAGAGCACCATGCGCCTCATGGACGAGAAGACTTTCTGGAAGAAGGTCGACAGGCCATAGAACGGAAGCGCCAGGGAGAGCGTCGAGAGGTAGGCCGCCGTAAGCGAGGCGCTCTCGGCCCCGAACTGTCCTATCCGCAGCAGCGACATGAGGGGACGCGAGAACACGATGAGGAAGAGCGCAAACGGGATGAGCACGAACATGACCTGCCCCATGCCCGAGCTCACCTGCTTTGCGAAGCGCCCGAGCCTGCCCTTGGCGAACGACTCGGACATCTCCGTGAACAGGGCGACCGTGATGGGGACGGCGAACACGGCGTAGGGAAGTGTGTACCACAGGCGCGCGTAGTACTGGATGGAGCTTCCCTGCTCGGGAACGGCAACAAGCGACATCGAGGTCATGACCGACGTGGTCACAAATGAACAGACGGTGACGATGAGCGTCGGCGCACCGATGGAGAGCGTCTCGAGGAGTGCCGGGTCATGCAGGTTGATGTCAAACTTCAGACGCACGCCATGGCGCCTGAGGCACGGCAGTTGCATGATCACCTGGACGGCAACGCCAAGCGGGTTGCCAAGCGCGAGCGCGAGGAACGCCACGCCGGGATTGCTGGTCCTGAGCAGGGCATAGAGCAAAAACGAGGAGATGGTGATGACGTTGTTGAAGATGGGGGCGGCGTTGCTCCAGAAGTAGTCCCTCTCGGCGTTGAGCACGCCCGAGGCGACGCTCGAGAGGCAGTAGAGGACCACCTCGATCGAGAAGAACCTGAACAGCGTCACGCCGTCTGTCATCTGGGATTGGTCGGTCCCGGCAGATTGCACCCAGATGAGAGGGGCCGCAAACACCAGGCACAGGACAAAGCAGATGCCAAGGATCACTAAAAGGATGGACAGCAGGTTCGAGATGTAGTCATTGGCGCCCTTGCGTCCCTTGCGCTCGCGGACGTCAAGGTAGACGGGCAGGAACGCCGTGATGAGCATGCCGCCGACGACCAGCTCGTAAAGCTGGTTGGGAAGGTTATTGGCAACCGTATAGCAGCTGGAGAGCAGCGTGGTTCCCAGCGCGAACGCCTGGCCCCAGGTGCGGACAAACCCCGTGAGCCTGCTGATGATGACGAGCACGCTCATCATCGCGGTGTTGCGGCCGACAGCCTCGTCGGAGGCGCCCGGCTGGGCGGCCTCCTCGGCCACGGCGTTTAGTCCGTCCGGTTCTTTAGAGCCGTCTGTGGAGTTGGGTCTAGTCGTCATATGGTCCTTCTTGAACTGGGTGAGACTCGAGATCTACGACCGGCAGATATCGACAAGCGTGGCACCGAGGAAGGCCGAGAGCTCGTCGGGCGCAAGCTTGAGCGTGAGGCCCAGGCGGCCGCCGGAGATGTAGATGTGGTCGAACAACTGGGCCGTCTCGTCGATGAGCGTGGGGAACTGCTTCTTCATGCCCACGGGAGAGCAGCCGCCGCGCACGTAGCCCGTCGTGGGCTCGAGGTCGCGCACGTGCATGAGCGACAGGGACTTCTCCCCCGCCGCCGCGGCCGCCTTCTTGAGGTCGAGCTCGTCTCCGGAGGGCACGCAGCACACGACGTGGCCACCGGAGGGCGTCACGCACACGAGCGTCTTGAAGCCCTGAGCCGGGTCGTATCCGAGCATGGTGGCGATGCGCACGCCCAGGTCGCTCACGCCCGTGGGGTCGGGCTCGTCGAACTCGATGGCCTCGTAGTCCACGCCGCCGCGCTCGAGCTCGCGCATGGCGTTCGTCTTCTGCACGCGCTGTTTCTTGGCCATCCTGGCATGCCTCCATACAAAACGGGTCATGGCCGGAATAACCGGCCACGACCCAAGAAGTCTATCTTACCTGTGGCAGACGGCGTGGAAGAGGCGTGAAGCCTCGCTCGACCACCCGGGATGCAAGGCCCTACTCGCCCGTCTCCTCTCCCGGCATGGCGATCGGGGGCACCCACTCGCCCTGGCCGCTCTTGTCCAGCCGCTCCTGCAGCTCGCGCGTGCGCTCAAGCACGGGCGCGAGGAACCTGCCCGTGTAGCTCTCGGGGCAGGCGGCCACCTGCTCGGGCGTACCGGAGACCACGACCGTGCCGCCGCCGTCACCGCCCTCGGGGCCCATGTCGATGAGACGGTCTGCCACCTTGATGACGTCGAGGTTGTGCTCGATGACCAAAACGGTGTTGCCGGCGTCCACGAGGCGCTGCAGGACGTCGAGCAGCTGGCGGACGTCCTCGAAGTGCAGTCCCGTCGTGGGCTCGTCCAGGATGTAGAACGTGCGGCCCGTCTGCTGGCGGTGCAGCTCCTTGGCGAGCTTCACGCGCTGGGCCTCGCCGCCCGAGAGCGTCGTGGCCGGCTGGCCCAGGCGGATGTAGCCCAGGCCCACGTCATAGAGCGTCTGGAGCTTCTTCTTGATGCGCGGGATGTTGGCGAAGAACTTGAGTGCCTCGGTCACGCTCATGTCCAGCACCTGCGAGATGTTCTTGCCGTGGTAGGTGACCTCGAGCGTCTCGCGGTTGTAGCGCGCGCCGTGGCACACCTCGCACGGTACGTAGACGTCGGGCAGGAAGTTCATCTCGATCTTGATCTGGCCGTCGCCCTTGCACGCCTCGCAGCGGCCGCCGCTCACGTTGAAGCTGAAGCGCCCCGGGCTGTACCCGCGCGCGCGGCTCTCGGGCGTGCTCGCGAACAGGGCGCGCAGGTCGTCCCACAGGCCGATGTAGGTGGCGGGGTTCGAGCGTGGCGTGCGGCCGATGGGGCTCTGGTCCACGTCGATGACCTTGTCGATCTCATCGACGCCCGTGAGCCTCTTGTACTCGCCCACCGGGCGCTGCGAGTTGTGGATGGCGTTCGTGAGCGCGGGGGCGATCGTGTCGGTCACGAGCGAGCTCTTGCCCGAGCCCGAGACGCCCGTCACCACGGTGAGCGTGCCGAACTCGATGCTCGCCGTGACGTTCTTGAGGTTGTTGTGCGAGGCGCCCACGATCTTGAGCGCGCCGCGCCCCGGGCGGCGGCGCTTCTCGGGCACGCGGATGAGGCGCTTGCCCGTGAGGTAGGCGCCCGTCGTGGACTCAGGGCACTCGCAGATCTGTGCCGGAGTTCCCGCGGCCACGACCTGGCCGCCGAGCTCGCCGGCGCCGGGACCCATGTCGATCACGTAGTCCGCCGCGCGGATGGTGTCCTCGTCGTGCTCGACCACGATCACGGTGTTGCCCTGGTCACGCAGGCGCTCGAGCGTGTGGATGAGGCGGTCGTTGTCACGCTGATGCAGGCCGATGGAGGGCTCGTCGAGGATGTAGAGCACGCCCATGAGACCAGCGCCGATCTGCGTGGCCAGGCGGATGCGCTGGGCCTCGCCGCCCGAGAGCGTCGCCGAGGCGCGCGCGAGCGTGAGGTAGTCCAGGCCCACGTCCACGAGGAACCGCAGGCGCTCCACGATCTCCTTCACGATGCGCCCGCCGATGAACTCCTGGCGCTCCGTGAGCTTGAGGTTGCGGAAGAACTCGAGCGACTCGCGGCAGCTCATACAGCACACGTCATAGATGGACTTGTCGCCCACCGTCACGGCGAGCATCTCGGGCTTCAGGCGCGCGCCGTGGCACGTGGGGCACGGGACCTCGTGGATGTACTTCTCGAGGCGTGCCCGGAGCTTGTCGTTGGCGGTCTCACCGTACTTCTCGAACAGGATGGAGCGCACGCCGGCGTAGGTGGTGAGCCAGTGGGTGTCACGGCCGTCCACCGTGTGGTAGTCCACGCGGATCTTCGTGGCGCCCATGCCGTCGAGCAGCGCCGTGCGCACCTTCTTGGGCAGCTTCTTCCACGGGGTGTCCGGACTCTCGCCAAAGTGGCGGCACACGGCGGCCAGGATCTGCGGGTAGTAGTTCGAGCGGCCAAAGAAGCTGCCGAACACGCCGTCTGCCACGGAGAGCTCGGGGTCCTCGATGAGGGCCTCGGCGTCCACGACGCGGCGGAATCCCAGGCCGTCGCAGTCCGGGCAGGCGCCATAGGGCGCGTTGAACGAGAAGTCACGCGGCTGCGGGTCGTCCATGGAGTGGCCGTGCACGGGGCACGCCAGGGCAAGCGAGTACTGGAGCAGCTCGTCGGGCATGCGCTCGGGGTCATCGCGGTCTGCGAGCAAGAAGACGCCCACCTTGCCAGCCGCGAGGCGCGTGGCCGTCTCCACGGCCTCGGCGATGCGCCCCAGGCTCGTCTCGCGGATGACGATGCGGTCCACGACGACCTCGATGGTGTGCTTGAGCTTCTTGTCGAGCTTAATGTCCTCGTCGAGCTGACGCACCTCGCCGTCCACGCGCACGCGGCTGAAGCCCTCGCCGCGCAGGTCGTCGAAGAGCTTGGTGTACTCGCCCTTGCGGCCCACGACCACGGGCGCCAGCACGAGGGCGCGGCGTCCCTGGCCGGCGGCGAGGACCTTGTCTGCCACCTGGTCGGTGGTCTGGCGCTCGATGACCCGACCGCACTCGGGGCAGTGGGGCGTGCCCACGCGCGCGTAGAGCAGGCGCAGGTAGTCATAGATCTCGGTCACGGTGCCCACGGTGGAGCGCGGGTTTTTGCTCGTGGTCTTCTGGTCGATGGAGACGGCCGGTGATAGGCCGTCGATCGAGTCGAGGTCGGGCTTGTCCATCTGGCCCAGGAACTGACGGGCATAGCTCGAGAGGCTCTCCACGTAGCGACGCTGGCCCTCGGCGTAGATGGTGTCGAACGCCAGGCTCGACTTGCCCGAGCCCGACAGGCCCGTGATGACGACGAGCTTGTCGCGAGGTATGGAGACGTCGACGTTGCGCAGGTTGTGCTCGCGCGCGCCGCGGATGACGATTGCGTCGGAGGCCATGGACCGCTCCCCTGTCGTGTGCTGTTCTCGGCCTCCCAGTTTAGAACATTCGTTCGAATGTTGCTAGGGCGCCGAAGGGTCGACCGGCGCGACGAGCGCGCAGGGCAGGGCCCTGCCAGCGGAACCCGTCCCCAATGGCAGGGCCCTGCCAGCGGAACCCGTCCCCAATGGCACAATGGCATGCCAACGGAACCCGTCCCCAATGGCACGGCTAGGCGCCGTACTCCTCGCGCAGGCGCCTCGTGAGGGCCATGTTCTCGGAGTAGTCAACGCGCACGACCACCACGCTGGGCGCGTCGTCGTGGGAGAAGGCGTCCTCGAGCGTGGGCACGAGCTCGTCGGCCGCGCTCACCTCGTAGCCGTGGCAGCGCATGGCCTCGGCATAGGCCCTGAAGTCGGGGTTGGAGAAGCTCACGCCGAACGTGTCGCCGAACTGCTCCTCCTCCTTCCAGCGAATGAGCCCGTAGTGCTCGTCCTCCCAGATGAGGACCACGATGGGCACGCCCTCGCGCACGGCCGTCTCGAGCTCCTGCGAGTTCATCATGAAGCCGCCGTCACCCGTGACGGCCAGCACGCGGCGCTCGGGATGGACGAGCTTGGCGGCGATGGCGCCGGGCACCGAGAAGCCCATGGAGGCAAAGCCGTTCGAGATGAGGCAGGTGCGCGGCTCGTAGCAGGGGTAGTCTCGGCCGATCCAGATCTTGTGGGCGCCCACGTCGGAGACGAGGATGTCGGAGCGGCCGAGCACCGAGCGCACGTCTGCCAGGATGCGCGCGGGCTTCATGGGGTAGGCGTCGGAGGAGGAGAGCTGCTCGAAGTCCTCGCGCAGGCGTTGGCCCACGGCGAGAAGGCCGTCGGGCTCGGGCTTGTCGTCGCGGCGGGCCGTGCGAAGAATCTGGTAGATGCTGTCGGAGATATCGCCCGTGACCTCGACGTCGGGCTCGTAGAGCTGGTTGACGTCGGCCGGCAGCCCCGAGATGTTCACGATCTTCATCTTGTGGGTGTGCCACTTCTTGGGTGCGCACTCGATGAGGTCGTAGCCCACGCCGATGACGAGGTCTGCCTGGTCGAACGCGTCGATGATGTAGTCGTGCTGGGGGATGCCCACCACGCCCAGGCGCCACGGGCAGTCCCACGGCACGATGCCCTTGCCCATCATCGTCTGCACCACGGGGATGTGGAGGCGCTCGGCCATGGAGCGCACGGCCTCGCCGGCACCCGCGCGCACGGCGCCGGCGCCGGCGCCGGCGAGGATGAGCGGGTTGTTGGCCTGCGAGATGAGGCGGGCCGCCTCGATGACGCTCGCCGGATCGGCATAGAGCGCGGGCGGCTGCTGGCGGCGCAGCGGGCGGGCGGGGCTGGGCATGTGGGCCACGTTCTTGGGCAGGTCGATGTGCGTGGCGCCGGGCTTGGGCGCCTCGGCGTACTTGAAGGCCAGGCGCGTGATCTCTGCCACGGTGTCGGGGCGCATGACGACCTTGCTGCGCTTCGTGATGGGCGAGAACATCGCCGAGAGGTCGAGGTACTGGTGGCTCGTGAGCTGCATGAGCTCGCTGGAGACCTGACCGGTGATGGCCACGAGTGGGGCTCCGTCGAGGAAGGCGTCGGCCACACCCGTGACGAGGTTCGTGGCGCCCGGGCCAAGCGTGGCCAGGCACACGCCGGCGTGGTCCGTGAGGCGGCCGTAGACGTCTGCCATGAAGGCGGCGCCCTGCTCGTGGCGCGTGGGGATGAAGCGCACGCCCGCCTTCTTGAGCGCGAACATCAGGTCGAGGTTCTCCTCGCCCGGAATGCCGAACACGATGCGCACGCCCTCGGCCTTGAGGCAGTCGACGAGCACCTCCGCCGTGGTCTTCTCGGTCGTTGCGTTCTCGGGCTTCTCGGCCATGTGAGCTCTCCCCCACGTTCGCTGTCCGCTTTGTTCCGCCCGACAGTATGGGACGAGGCGGACGCGGCGGGCCGAGCCGTTACCTATTCGTCACGCGCGCGAAACGTGCCATTGGGGACGGGTTCGTTTGGCACGGCGACGCCGGGTCCTGCCATTGGGACCCGTCCCCAATGGCAGGACCCGTCCCCTTTGGCACGAAGCTAGTGGAGCAGCGGGTTGTCGAGGTGAAGCTCCGGGCGCGGGGCGCGGGTGGGCGCGCAGGCGTCGGGCGCGCTGGCAACCGGCTCGCAGGAGACGGGGCGCAGCTCCCACGCGCTTGCGACCTCGGCCGTTGCGCGGCCGGCGCGGGCACGGACAAGGGCGG
>UMHQ01039523.1_pt1 | contig 15924 bp, 15 predicted proteins | sample 1965531 | NCBI WGS metagenome assembly UMHQ01 (sample SAMEA4836098, study PRJEB28245) | human gut metagenome | biome: gut microbiome; material: fecal sample | place: Denmark | collected 2008
GCGGCCCGAAACGGGCCGCTTATAAGCCGGAATCTCTAACTGTTTTGCCTCGTCATATCCCGGATGCAGCCTACCGGGCATACCTTGGCGCAGGCCCCGCACCGGCTGCACAGGCTCTGATCGATCACCGCGCAGAAATCCTTGACCTGGATCGCCCCGGTGATACAGGCTTTGACGCACCGGCCGCAACCAATGCAGGCATTGGTGCAAGCTCCCCGGGCTTCCTTTGGCGAATCATGATTTTGACACGCTACAAATACCACGCCATTCGCCGGTGCCAGATGGATCACCCCTCTTGGACAGGCTTTTACGCATTGGCCACAGGCCACGCAACGATCTCCGGATATCTTAGCGATGCCGTCCTCCAGCTGAATGGCCCCGAACGCGCAGGCCTTTATGCAATCGCCAAGGCCAATGCAGGCGTTGGCGCACTGTTTGGGTCCCCCTGCAAGGGTGGCGGCCATGGCGCAGCTCTCAATGCCCTCATAGGCATACCGGGCTTTGGCCGCTTCGCAGGTGCCCTGGCAATAAACCCGGGCGATCTGATCCTCTTTCGCATCCCCTGCATCCAGCCCCATGATCTGTGCGATTGCCGCTGCGCCTGCCGCGCCGGAAGCCGGACAGCCATCGGGCTTGGCTTCTCCATTGACCACCGCCTCTGCAAAGGCGTCGCAGCCGGCAAAACCGCATGCGCCGCAATTAGCGCCCCCCAGCACTGCCCGTACTGCGCTCACCCGCGGGTCCACTTCTACGGCAAACTTTTTATCCGCAATGCTTAATACCACGCCAAAAACCGCTCCTAGCACCCCCATGATGCCCAGGGCCGCTACGATCATCATCCAGTTCATCCTAGCCTCCAATCCCGCTGAAGCCCATGAACGCTATGCTCATCAGGCCCGCAATCACGATGCAGATGGGAAAGCCCCGAAAGGGCGCCGGTATGTCCGACGTTTCCAACCGCTCACGGACGCCTGCCATCAAGACGATTGCCAGCAGAAAGCCCAGGGCGCCGAAAATGCCGTTGAGCACCGCGTAAAGCAAATTATATCCCTCGGATACGTTCAGCACCGCCACGCCCAGCACCGCGCAGTTGGTGGTGATCAAGGGCAGATAGATGCCCAGGGCCTTGTACAGGGACGGGCTGCTCTTTTTGATGAACATCTCCACAAACTGCACCAGCGCCGCAATGATCAGAATAAAGGCGATGGTATTCAGATACTGAAGCTTCAACGGAACCAGGGCCAAATTATATACCAGCCAGGTAAACAGGGAGGCTAGCCCCATCACAAAGGTGACCGCCACCCCCATGCCCACCGCGGTCTCCACCTTGCTGGATACCCCCAGGAAGGGGCAGCAGCCCAGGAACCTGGAAAAGATGAAGTTGTGGGTGAACACGCAGCTCACCATGAACAGCAGGATCCGCAATACCTCGTTCATCCTTCAACGACCTCCTTTTCCGCCTTTTTCGCCGCGGTTTTCTCCATGATGATGTTGGCGATGCCCAGCACCAGCCCGAATACGATAAAGCCGCCGGGGGCCAGCACCAGGATCAGCATGGGCTCATAGCCCGCGCCCATCACCTGCAGCCCAAACAGGGTCCCGCTACCAAACAGCTCCCGGATGCAGCCGATCACCGTAATGGCCAGGGTAAAGCCGATCCCCATGCCCAGGCCGTCCATTACGGAAGCCATAGGTTTATTTTTGCTGGCAAAAGCCTCCGCCCGGGCCAGAATGATGCAGTTTACCACAATGAGGGGGATGAACAAGCCCAGGCTATCGTATAGGGCCTCAAAATACGCCTGCATGAGCATCTGCACCATGGTCACGAAGGTGCAGATCACCACGATAAAGGCCGGGATCCGCACCTTATCCGGAATGATATTCCGCAGCAGGGAGATCACCAGGTTGGACCCCACCAATACGAACGTAGCCGCTAAGCCCATGCCGATGCCGTTGGAGGCGCTGGTGGTCACCGCAATGGTGGGGCAGGTTCCCAGCACCAGCCGGAAGGTTGGGTTTTCCGTAATGACGCCGTTCATAAAGACGCCAAATAGGGATTTCTTTTTCTCCATGGCTATTTCTTCCCCTTTCCGTATACCCGGCCCGCTCCCATATATTTATCGATCAGGGGCGTGGCGATGTTCATCAGCAAAATGGCGAAGGTCACGCCCTCCGGGTAGGAGCCGAAGTTGCGGATCACGCAGGTCATCACGCCGCAGCCGACGGCATATACCGCCTGGCCCTTCTTGGTCATAGGGCTGGTGGTATAGTCCGGCGCCATAAACACCGCGCCAAATAGGATGCCGCCGGAGAGCAGGGCGCTCAAAACGTCATTCCCCAAAATCCAGGATAGCAGGGCAAAGCTGCCAACGTAGATCACCGGGATATGCCAACTGATCACCTTGCGCAGCAACATATATACCAGGCCGACCAGGATGGCCACCTTGCTCACCTCGCCGATGGCCCCGGGGATCATGCCCAGGAACATGGCCATGGGGGTGGCTTCCAACCCCCCCAGCACCGTGGCGGAGGATACCGCATCCACCCCGGGCATTAGGGAATATACCGGCAGGGTATAGCTGGTCATAGCCACCGGCCAGCTGATCATCAGGATGGCCCGGGCTGTTAAGGCCGGGTTCATGAAGTTGCCGCCAATGCCGCCAAAGAGTTCCTTTACCAGCACGATGGCCGCCACGCTGCCGATGAGGGGCAGCCACAGGGGCGCCGGCGCCGGCATATTCAATGCCACCAGCATCCCGGTGACGATGGCAGAGCAATCCCCGATGCGTACCGGCTTACCCGTCAGCCGCTGATAAGCGTATTCCGCCGCCACCGCCGACGCCACGCCGATGACCAGGTGCAGCAGCGCCCGCAGGCCGAAAAACCATACCCCTACCAAGGCGGTGGGCAGCATGGCGATGACCACATCCAGCATCAACACCCGGGTGGTGTCCCGGCTGAAAACATAGGGCGCGTTGGATACATGCAGTCCCATCTTATTTTGCCCTCCTTGCTTCCCGCGCGATGGCGTCCTTGGTGTTTTTGAATATGGATGTGAGCTGCCGCTGCGCCGGGCAGATATAGGTGCAGCAACCGCATACCACACATTCCATCACATTGGCCGCTTCCGCTGCTTTCAGGTCCCCTTTGTCGCAGAGCTGGCGCATCTTATAGGGCTGCAACCCCATGGGACATGCCTCGATGCACCTGCCGCACCGGATGCAAGGGCCCTCCGCTTGGGTTTTGGCCTCCTTTTCCGTCAGGGCGATCACGCAATTGGTGCGTTTGCCAGTGGGTACGGCGTCGTTGGGCGTACATAGGCCGGTCATACAGCCCCCCATCACCACCCGGTAGGGCTCCTGGGTATAGCCCCCACAGGCCTCCACCAGTTCGGAAACCGGGGTCCCGATCCGGGCCAACAGGTTGGCCGGCTCCTTGACGCAGCCGGTCACCGTGGTGACCCGCTGAATGAGCGGCTTGCCCCGCAACACCGCGTCTGCAATGGCTGCCGCCGTCCCTGCGTTGAGCACCACAACCCCCACGTCGATGGGCAGGCCTTTGGAAGGCACTTCCCGCCCGGTGGTGGCATAGATCAGCTGTTTTTCACTGCCTTGGGGGTATTTGGCCTGCAGGGATACCACCGACAGGCCGGCTATGCCCGCCACCGCCTGTTTCATGGTGGCGATGGCGTCCTTTTTGTTGTCCTCGATGGCGATGATGCCGGTTTCCACCCCTACGGCCCGCATGGCCAGCCGCAGCCCATCCACGATATCCTGGGCATTTTCCAGCATGAGCCGATGGTCTGCCGTCACATGGGTCTCGCATTCCGCCCCGTTGACGATGATGGCTTCACACCGCTTCCCCTCAGGGATGGTCAGCTTCACATGGGTGGGGAACGCCGCGCCGCCCAGGCCGCAAATGCCCGCTTCCTGGATGGCCGGGATAATGGCCGACGGCTCCACGCTGTCCACATCCTGACCCAGGGGCGTAAGGTCGATCCATTCGTCCTGCATGTCGTTGCGGATGGTCACGGTCATTTCCGGCCGGTCCATGAGCATCATCTGGGGCTTTACGCTGATCACTTCCCCGGATACGCTGGCGTGGACCGGCAGGCTCACAAAGCCGCCGGATTCACCGATCTTCTGGCCCAACTTCACATAATCGCCCACCTTGACCAGGGGCGTGCTGGGCCTGCCCAAAAACAACGACATGGACAGCTCCACCACACTGGGCGCATGGGGCCGAATGGCTACGCTGCTAGTGCGCGTCTTGCCCCCATGGCAGTTTTCCAGTGGATGTACGCCACCCCGGATGGAATATTTTGGCAAAGCCAACACCTGCCTTTCAAACTTTATAAAAATATGGTTGCATAGGTTTTTCCGCGTAAAGGATTGTGAATATTTTACCAGCCGTTTGGAACAGTTTCCCATCTAAAAGCACACAAAGAAAACAGGATCCCCATGCCGGCGATCCATATCCAATGGCTGCCTGGCCCCTGAATGTCCCAGGATCCTTGTTTTTTTTGCCCTTGCAGCCATGCCTAAGAGATGGTTTTAATTGGACATGGCAAAGCCCGGGATCGGCTGCCTATGAATCGGATGCATGTATTATAGCATAAATATCCCGAGATTACATCTATGGATTCGGCAATTTTGCAATGATATTTTTTTTGGCGATCTTTCTTATAAAAGTCCGCCGTCAATTTTCCCTAATGCGAAGCCGTCTGAAATGTAAATATGTAAAAATCTGTCTATTCCCTATCAATTTCGGCCCGAGGCTGCCTTCCCCCGTTTCCACTGCAACAGGCCCAATACCATAAGGAACAACCCAAACAGCCTTTTTAGCCAAGCGGTCTGGATCCAGCCGGCGGCCAAAGCCCCCAGGGCAGATCCCAGCACACCCAAAAGCAGCATCGGCCAACAGCCCTTGAAGGAAACACGGCCCGCCCGCTTATGGACCCACAGGGCCAAAATGGCCCCCGGCAAAAAGGCCAGCATATTGACCCCCTGGGCCTCCTGCTGCCCCACCCCCAGGGCCAGGGTAAGCAAAGGGATCAACAAGGTCCCGCCTCCCATGCCCATCCCAGCCAGGACCCCAGCTGCCAGGCCGGACAGGGCGTACCACAGCCCGTTCACAGAAGCATCCACCCGCCTGCCACCAGCATCAATGTGCCGAAAAGTCGGCACAACGTCCTATCCGACAGCTTACCGGTAAGCCTGGCCCCCACCAGGCTGCCAATTGCCAGGCCTGGAGCCACAAAGGCCAATGTTCCCCAGGGGATGGCCCCTTGCATGGCGTAGACAACGCTGGATACTCCAGTCAGCGGCAGCATGATGGCAAGGGCCGTGGCATGGGATTCCTTTTCCGATAGACCGCATAGGCCCTCCAAAGCTGCCACGGCGATCATTCCCCCGCCAGCTCCTAGAAGGCCATTGCATATCCCTGTTATTAGCCCCGCAAGATAGGGCATGTGCTTGCTACGTTTCATACTGGGAGTATGCGCAGCTTCGGGCTGCAATACCCCGTTTTTTCTCAATCTGCCAGCGCTACAGTCAATCGCACCGGGTTGTGATCGCTATACTGAAATTCCTCCGCCAGGGTCTCTACGCCAAGCAGGGTCACATTGGGGGAAAGGATAAACCCATCGATCACATAAAACTGATCTTGCTCCCCCGCCCCCAGAGGATGGTCCAGCAGCCTACAGGTAGGCAAGCTGGCGTCCACCGCCCACTGAAATCCCGCCGGTAGCGCCGCCCCGTCGATGACCCCGGGCACATAGTTATCCGTTGATAGGATGGGCCACGCCGCCGGGTCCACCACCGGGAAGCTGCAATTGAAATCCCCCCCGGCGATCACATAGTTGCCCGCCGCATATTCTTCCTGCAATAGGTCCATCAGCATGGCGGTCTGGGCGGCCTTGCCCGCCCCGTCGTCATAGGCCTCCAGGTGCAGGTTCACCACCACCAGCTCCCGTTCCGTCCCCGCCACCGGGATCCGGGCCACCAGCAGGCAGCGCTTCAGATTCGCCGTGCGCACCGGCCAGGAAAAGGGGCAGGGCAAGGCATACCGGCTGGCCCCCGCCCCCTCGGCAAGGGAAAAGCCGCTCATGGTATATAGCCCGCTATGCACCCGCCCGATGGGCGGCCATGGGAAAGGCACAAAATCGCAGCTATAATTCAAAGCGTAAGCCGTATCCATCCCTTTCCCCTGCGAAAGGACTGCCCGCTGGTCGATCCCATAGCTGCGCTTGGCGTCCGCGTCCACCTCCTGCAGCAGGTAAATGTCCGCGTCCGCTTCCTCCAAAAGGGCCGTTATGCCGGCCAGGTTCTTTTCCACCAGCGCCTGGGACAGGGGCTGTACCTGCGACCCTCCATCCATAAAGAAGTCGCTCTCCGCCCCCAGGCCCCCATAGCCGATATTAAAGGTGGCCAAGGTCAGCTCCATTCCTGGCGCCAGCTCCCGCCCAGGGTCCGCCCCCCGTTCCACCTCCAATGCCTCCACCGGCGCCGGCCGGTATTCCGTCAGGGTGAGCCAGGCCACCAGTCCCCCAACCAACACCAATAGTACGCAAAGGGTCGCCAACAATCCTTTTCCTATCTTTTTTCCCATTTAGATTCCTGCCACTCTTTTTCCCTTACAGCAAAAGCCGCCCCAAGGGCGGCGGTACTCCCCGCACCCACCGCCTGCAACGTGCCCCTTTGGCCAAGATATGCAAAGCGGTACATCCTTTGGGCAGGGTTCCCTGATCCTACCGGTCTGTTGGATATCATTCCGCTTCCGTTAATTCCGTTATAGCGGCATCCGGCGCATTGCGGCGCACGCTCTCTATGCCATTTTTGCAACTGGCCTTGGCCTTATAGCCTTCGGAAACAGCGACGATCTCCCCATTGCGCGCCTTCAGCCGGAAGCGAAACTCTCCAGCCTTATCCTGATAAATCTCAAACTTGGGATGCTTTTGCTCCAGATATCCATCCACCGTCTGATCCTCCAGGGCGGCGTGCGGCGCATTTTTGCGTACGCTCTCCACACCCTCCAGACAGAAAATCTTCCCTGCATAGGTCTGGCTGGTGGCGATAATTTCCCCATTTCCAGCCACCAGGTTAAACCGGTATCCGCTCTTGGCTTGTTTTACGACGAATTTTCCCATAGAGCCCTCCTTGTTGCCAAACGGCAATTTGCTGTGTATCCCTGCTTCCATTTTAAGCCATTTCCCCACGCCCTGCAAGGGACGCCGCCGTTTCCCAAAGCCCTCGCCCGTCCCAGCAAGCGAAAAAGCGGCATAAAAGCCGCTTTTCCTTTCCGATCGCCAATATCCGCTACAGGCCCTGCTCCTTGCGGGCCCGCTCCCGCTCCGCCCGGCGCTGGGCAGCCCGACGCCTGCGGCGGGCATTCTCCACGCTGCGGGAAATGATGAGGATGATCACCAATAGCAGCAGGAAGCCGCCTGCCCCGCAAAGGGCGTAAAACTGCCAGGTTTCCAGGGTTACCCCTTGCGGCTCCTGGGGCGCGGGCGTGACCTCCGGCACCGCCGGGGCTGGCGTGGCCACCGGCGCTAAAGTTGGCTGCACGGGCCGGGCCGGCATCACCGCGTAGCGTTGCAGGGATTCATCCAGGGGATTATATACGTAATAGCCCACCTCCCCATCCGGGTTCCGGGCATACAGCAGATAGATATCCCCTTGGGCATCCTGGGCCTTCCAGGCCTTGTATTCCCGCTCGTCGATGGTGATGGTGGTCTCTTCAAACCCCTCCGGCAAAGGCACGCTGCCGTCCGGCTCCAGGATGATATAGGACTTGGATACCGAGGAAATGGTCATATAGGGATAAAGCAGATCCTGGGCCGCGTCGTAGATATAATAGCCCCCCTGGTCCCCCGTCTGGTTGGACAGGTATAGCAAGGTAGGGGCGTCGCTATCCGGCACCTGCACCGCCGCCACCGTTTCCTCGTGGTATTCCAGGGTGGTCTCGCTATAGCGGGAGGGAATGGTGACGTTTTCCAGGTTCTTCCAAATGTACATGGTCTCGGAAGCCCCCTGGACATTCTGGGCCGGGACCCCTTCTTTGGCATAGTCCAGGGGCTCGGGGGTGGGGGTGGGCGCAGGAGCGCTCACCCCAATGGATACGCTGGCTTGGGCGCCTTCCTGTTCTTCCCCGTCATAATCCAATACCTTCTCGATCTTTGCCTCCACGTTGGCGGTCCCTTCCCCGGCCGCAGTGAATACGATCCGGGCCTTAAGGGTATCGGTACCCCCCTGCTCCACGGAGACCAGGTTCAAAAACCCATCGGAAGCGCCGCCTTCCCCTTCGGTAAAGGTCAAGACCGCCGGGTCATAGGTAAAGGAACCTTCCGCAATGGACATATCCTCCCCCTGTACGGTGATCACCACCTCCACCGTGTCCCCAGCCTGGACGCTGGTCTTATCCGCCACCGCTTCCACGGTGGTGGCAAACGCCGTCGCCGGCAGCATCAGCAGCGCAAGGGCTAGGCCCATTGCCAGCTTCTTTTTATTCATAATCCAACCCCTCATGCTCGTTTAGTCCTCTTGGGATATTTTCGCGTCGCCGTTCACATATTGGATCAGCCGGAACAGGTCCTGCAGATCCACTTCCCCGTCATGGTTCACGTCCGCCGCCCGCAAGCGGGGGCCGGTCAACAGGCTGGCCCGGATCAGGTGGTTTTGCAACGACGTTACGTCCTCCGCCGTGATCGCCCCATCCCCGTTCAGGTCCCCGAACAGGACGATGGGTAGGTCGAAGAAGGCGGTGCCGTCCTCATAGATGGTGCGCACATAATAGCCGGTGCACACCTTTCCCTCCGCCTGCCGGCCCTTGCCGGTGACCACCTGTAGCTCCCCTTTGGAGGAAAGGTTCTGGAGGAGGCTGTCCACTTCCGTGTCCAGCTTAATGCCGCTGACACCCCAAGATTTAACGGTATAGTCCTCTGAGGACAGCTTGGGCGCCGTTTCATAAGAACCTACGGTGTGCAACGTGGTATCCGTATAATAGAAGGCCAGGATCTCCTGGTAGCTTTCCCCGGCCCGGGCCCTCTCCTGGGCTCCCCGCTGGGATAAGCCTACCCCATGGCCATACCGTCGCTCGGTGATATACCAGCCGGGATATGTGGTATCCCCCGCCATGTAGACGCCTCGCTCCGCGCCCCGCAGCCGCAGCCGGGTCTTGCTGGCGTTGAGCCGGCCCAGGGTGTTTTCAAAGCTGCCGTAGCGCAGGCTTTCCAGCTCCAGCTTCACGGTGAGCTGGCCGGTGGTTTCCGCCTCGCCCTCCCCCATGCCCCGCGCCAGCAGGGTCACCGCCACGGTCTGATAGCTGCGGCTGGGCGGGTCGTATTGGGGGTCCTGGGGCTCCACCGACACCGTGGCCACCAGCTCCACCTCCTGGCCTGCAGCCTCATAGGCCGCCTGCTCCAAGGCAAGCAGCACAAAGGGGTCCATCAAGGCCATGGTCTCGGGCGTATAGGTCTCCGGGATGAAGCTCTTCTCCTCCAGGCTGGAAGCATTGGCCAAATCAAAGGGATCGTCCTGGTTAATATAATAAGGTAGATCGTTTTCCCATACGTTGCCGGTGCGCTCCGTCTGGCCCCCGTTGGAGGCGGAATAATAGGTTTCTACGATCTCCCCGTCATAGGTGAGCACCTGGCCCTTGGTGGCGTCCACCGCGGCGATGGCCCGGGTATTCTTGCTGGCATAGCCCCGGTAAACCTGGTCGCTGGAGGTGTCCCCCAGGTCATAGGCCCGGCTGCTATAGCTGGAACACTTGGCCACCGCATAGCCCCGGGCGCAGATGGCCTGGGCCTTCAGGGCTTCGATGGGGAAGCTATTGCTCATCTCATGGGGCACCACCCCATATAGGTACTGCTCCAGGGGCAAGGTGTTGATGGCCCGCACATAGCCTTCGTATACGTCGAAGGTCAGGTTCCCCAAATAGGTGCAGGTGCCGTGGTCGTCATTATACAGCCGGATATAGTCGGTACGTTCGCCATAATTACCGCTTAAAAAGGTGAGGGACGGCTGGGTCACGGTTTCCCCGTCCAATTGGATGGAGATCTGCCCACCTACCACCGTCACCGTTAATTCATCGTTGCCAACGGTAAGCTCCGGCGCCTCTTGTAGGGTAAACTCCCCCACCGGGGTAAAGGAAAACGACGTCTCCTCCCCCAGGGATAGCCGCACCCGTACGTCCGAAGTAAATACCGCACCCTGGACCGCCAGCCCAGGGCATAGGACGGCCAGCGCCAGGCACAGCGCCAGGATGCGCTTGGGTCTATTCATGGTCCACCTCCGTTTCAGCCCCGGAATCGGGGCAAATTCGACATGCTGTTCCATTTTCCTTTATGATACCTTTTTCTCTGTGCCCGGTCAATGGCAGTTCCAGCGAATTCCTCTTCCTATTGGCCCATATCCCATGAACATTTCGTAAATTTCTCCGTTCTCCGCCCCGGTTTCTAGTAAATCGGAAACCGCCTATGCTGGAAACGGAAATAGGCGTATAAACCGGCAGGCTGTCAAAATTCACAGCCGGGCCGCGTAAAGTAATGGAACCGTTCGCCTCGCCGCCCCCGCAAAGGCCGTCGCCCTTGCCGCCGCATAGACGCCCCCACGTAAAACGCGGCGGATATCCATATCCGCCGCGTTAATCCATCCCAAGCAAGTCTTCCACGCGCACCCGCAAAACCTTTGCCAAATAGAGCAGCTCATAATCCGCCACCACCCGCTCCCCGGTCTCGATGCGGCTGATGGCCTTTTGGTTGATCGACAAGCCTTCCAATTGCAGCCAGGCCGCCAGCTGCTCCTGGGAGAGCTTCTTTCCCTCCCGGATGCGGCGCACGTTTTCCCCGGATGCGTTACACCTTCCTTGGTATTTGTATATTTTCGTAACACATCACCTCCCTTCTTACCAATCTTTGGTATAAATTCATGTTGATTTTAGCGCGCCCCCATGCTATTCTTATCCCAAAGATGACTAAACTATAACTTTATTTTTTGTAACCCCTTTCATTATCGATTTTCAGGAGGGCTGATTATGGCAAAAAGAATCGCTAGCACCTTATTGACAATTATCATGTTTCTATTCTCATTTTCTTCTATTGCTTTTGCCTTACCCGCCAATGTTGCCGACAAAACCATCGTTGTGGATTGTGCTAAAGACGGGAAAGATGGCATCCAGAAAGCCATTGATTCCATTTTGGCGGAATCGGATAAGGGCGGCTGGACCATTGTTGTAGAGGGCGGAACCTACGATCGCTTTACCGTACCTTCTGCGCTTACGGATTTAACAATCCAGGCAGCGGAGAACGCACAGGTTATCATTCATACCCTGCGGCAGGAGGAGCCTCCCGTTTCCCGCAACGATGGAGGTGGAATCAATATCTTTGCCAAAGGGACCACCCTAAAAGGCTTGACGGTTCAAGCAGGAAAGAATACCCAAGGGCTATGGTATGCTGCCGCTATCAACACCCACCATGAGGATTCGGGAGGCGCAAATATCTCCTTGGCCGTGGAAAACTGTACCATTTCAGGCAGCGGCGTGGGATTTGGCATTATGCAGGATTGTCCCGCATTTTCGTTAAAAGGCTGTACGATTTCCGACTTTGCGGAAGGCCTTTCCTTCTATGGCGATAATTGGGCTGTGCCGAAACAAGGCATTCAGATTACCGGCAACCAATTTCACAATTGCGGCTTTGCCATCCATGGTTACTTTGGCGGTTCTACCGAGAACCCTGGGACGATCACCTTTGCGGACAATATCATAACGGGGACCAAAACCTTACGCAGCAAGGTCGTGATCCAGGATGATAGCTCCAATAACAGCTCCATGCAGGTGTGTATTCAAAACAATAGTCTGGAGCACGGGCTGATTGGCCTGGTCATGCTGGACGGTAAGGATGAAATTGTTGTGGACGTATTGGAGAACAACACTTTTGGCGAAAACAGCTTTTACGTGGAAGCCATTTATCCTGGCACCATCGATCTGTTTACAACCTACCAATCTCCCCCAGGAAGCACAGGCCACTGGGAGTCCTATCTAACCGCCGGCGATCATATCTCCCAAGAGCAGCTAGCGTATATTGAACGCGTCATCGCCGCGGCGAACGCCAGCGGCAGCACATGGCTATCTATTACAGGCATTGACGCTGAGCATTTGGTGGAAACCTTTACCCGTTTCAAAGACGGGATCTATTGGGTTAGCGAACCCCCTCCCTCTATTCCCACGCCCTCGCCTAATCCTGCCCCAGGGGAAAACCTGCCTTCCCCCAGTACCAGTAGCCTGACAGTGACAAAAACCATGGCCGATGGAGACCAATCCAGGCAATTCACCTTTATTGTGACCCTGAGCAGGCCGCTCAACGGCGTATATGGCGGTATGCGCTTTGAAAACGGCGTGGCGACCTTTACCTTGGGCCACGGCCAATCCGTCCGGGCCTCCGGCCTGCCGGTGGGCACGACCTACACCGTAGAGGAAATCGGGAACGCTGGATACCAGGCCATCGCCACCGGCAATGTGGGAACCATCAGCTGGTCGGGGGCAACCGCCAGCTTCCAGAACATCCCCCTATCCATTCCTTCAACAGGCGATATGCCTCGGGCGATTCTGGGAGCTACCCTCATTGCTCTATCCCTTTTGGGCTTAGCCGTGTATCATAGCCGGAAATCCTTCATCGGGTAACCGCATCCGCTTTCCTAGGGCCTGGGCAGCGCGTCCCAGGCCCTTTTTCTCCGGCCCGGCCTTCCTTTCCTTATATAGCCATTTTTCGGATGGATATGGGTGGCCTTTGCTTTATCAAATATTTAAGAATCTTTCGTTTTTTTATTTTCTTCCTCATTATCCTTAGAGAATACCCTCCGTAGGACTTTATTTTTGCAGGCTATACTGGCTGCACCAACGGACCCATGCTTTCGCAAGAAAGGCTTCCGTTGCAATATTGCTACATTAAGGAGGGTTTTCCATGAAAAAACAACTTTTCCCCATATTGCTTTCCCTTGTCATGGTCCTTATGCTTTTGCCAAGCCTGGCGCTGGCGGCGGACGGCGAGGGAGCGTCTTCCCTGCTTCCCGCGGCTCCCACAACGGATAAGCTGCCGGAGATTTTAAGCGGTCCCGTGGTGCAGGTCTCCTGTTTCAACGGTAGCCATGCCCATGCGCCGGCTTCCTATCCCCTCAAGCCCGGCAGCTATACCGTCGGCAAAGTTGCCGGCGATGCGGTAGAGGGCTATACTTGCCCGGTGGTTATCCAGGCGAGCGCTTACATCGCGGCCTATAATGACGAAACTTCCTCCAAGCATAGCCTGTCCCCCCAAGCCTCGGTCGCGCAAACCGTCGTCCTAACCTGGGACAGCGCCGCGAAGCAATGGAAAGCGCCTGTAGATAAGCTGCCCGTGGCCTTTCCCCTGGCCTGTGAAGGCGGGCAGCCTGTCACGCCCCGGACGCCCGTTTCCCCCAGCGTCCCCACCGACGGCCAGCTTCCTGGCATCCTGGGGGAAACCGTGGTGAAGGTGGCCTGCGCCAATCCCAAGGCCGCCCACGGGGAAAAAACCTACGGCCTGCTCCCCGGTAGCTACGCCATCGGCAGCGTTGCCGGCGATGAGGCCGCAGGCTATACCTGCCCCGTGACCATCCACAGCGACCCCTATGTGGCCGCCTATAATGCAGTGGCAGGCGCCGCCCACACCCTGCAGCCCGACGGGCAGGCCGCCAAGTCCATCACCCTTTCCTGGGACGGGGCCAACCAGGCCTGGGCCCTGCGGGATGGGCTTCCCCTCGTATTCCCCGTGCTCTGCAAGGACCCGGCAGTCCCCCCCCAAGCCCCCGCCGTTGACCAGCTTCCGGGCATCCTGGGCTCCGTGGTAAAGGTGGCCTGCGCCAATTCCCGCGGCTTCCACGGGGACAAGACCTATGCCCTGCTCCCCGGCAGCTATACCATCGGCAACGTTGCCGGGGATGGGGTAAAAGGCTATACCTGTCCCGTGACCATCCACAATGCCGCCCCCTATGTGGCCGCCTACAATACGGACATAGGCGCCGTCCATGCCCTTCAGACTGATGGGCAAACCCCCAAGGCCATCACCCTGACCTGGGATGGGAAGGCTTGGCAGAAGCCTATAACCGGCCTGCCTATAACCCTTACCGTGTCCTGCCAAAAACAACCGGTCTCCACCCTGCCTACGGCCCCCACCAAGGCTGAAACGCTTCAGCTCCTTGGCGCCGCCAGGGTACAGGTCAACTGCTCTGCCGGCCGCCATGGGGCCCGCGCCTATGTCCTGCGGGAGGATTCCATCCAGCTTAGCAGCGTGTACGAGGTAAACAACCAGCCCCGGGTGAACCTCACCCTTTCCGGCAACCCCTATGTGCAGGCCTACAGCTGGGATGTGGGCAAAACCCATACCCTTTCCTACCCCACCGCCTATACCGTCACCCTGGTCTGGCAGAATGGCTGGCGTCTACAAGAAGCCCTTGCCTCGGCCAAAACCTACGCCTTCAACGCCGCCTGCAACCAGGGGAATGTGGGCGGCGGCTGGTACCCCCGCATCAGCGGCGGCCGCAACCCCGGAGGCAATGCGCCCATTACCCAGCCGGGAACCGTCGCCAGCTTCCCCAATCCCGCCCTGTCCATCCCCCGTACCGGCGATGCGCCCCAGATGGGCCTGGGGGCCGGTCTAGCGGTTCTGGCGCTATTGGGCTTGGCAATGTATTTCGGCCGTAGAGCCTCCGCGGACTAGCCGTCCCCAGCGTCTTTCCCCGGGCCGGGGGCAACGCGCCCCCGGCCCGTTTTTTGTAAGAAAACCGGCTGTGGCTTGCTCCCTTTTGTTTTGGCGGGTATAATAGAAACATACGCACCCCCATATCCAAGGATATGAGGGCATACTTGCGTGGAAGGAAGGTTGCGTTATGTTTATCATCGTGGGGCTGGGAAACCCCGGCCGGGAATATGCCGGCACCCGGCACAATGCAGGCTATATGGCGCTGGACATACTGGCGGACCGGTTTGGCATAGAGATAAAGCGGCACAATTTTCAGGCCGTATTCGGGGAAGGGTTTGTGGCGGGGCAAAAGGTGGCCCTGGTCAAGCCCCTCACCTTCATGAACGAGAGCGGAAGGGCTGTGCGGGATATCATGAACTGGTACAAGTGCCAGCACGATCAGCTGCTCTTGATCTACGACGACATCGACATCCCCCTGGGGGATATCCGCATCCGGGCAGGCGGCAGCGCCGGCACCCACAACGGAATGCGCAGCGTGATCTATCAGCTCCAATACGATGATTTCCCCCGGGTGCGGGTGGGCATCGGCCAGGCCCAGGGCCAGCGGGGATTGGTGGCCCATGTGCTGGGGGCGCCCCAGGGCGAGGAGCTGGAAGCCCTGCGCCATGGGCTGGCCCAGGCCGCCGACGCTGCGGAGCTGATCCTAAACGGCCAGCTTTTACAGGCCCAGGCCCAGTTTAACAAGCGGCCCAAGAAAGAAAAGCTCCCCAAGGCAGACCCCCCCGAGGGGGAAAGCCTGGGCGATCCGGAGGTGCTGTAGGAACCATGGAGCAACAGCCACATCCCCTGCTGGGGGTCCTTTCCCAACATCCGGAATATCAGCGGCTCTGTGAGGCCCTCGCAAAAGGCGAGGGCCCTTGCGGCGTATTCGGCCTGGCGGAGGGGAACCGGGGCCACATGGCCGCCGCCCTGGCCAGCGCTTTGGGCCGGCCTCTTTTGGTGGTCACCGCCAACGAGAGCGCCGCAGAAAAGCGCAGCGAGGAGATCGGCCGCTTTTTGCCCTGCCAGCACTTTCCTGCCCGGGACATTCCCCTTATCGGCGCCTTTACCAGCTCCGAGGGCTTGGAGGCCCGCCGGGTGGCCGCCCTATGCCGCCTGGCCGGCGGCCAGGGCCGGGGCGCGGTGCTTTGCGCCTCCATGGAGGCGTTGAT
>UMHQ01061717.1_pt1 | contig 15917 bp, 14 predicted proteins | sample 1965531 | NCBI WGS metagenome assembly UMHQ01 (sample SAMEA4836098, study PRJEB28245) | human gut metagenome | biome: gut microbiome; material: fecal sample | place: Denmark | collected 2008
GTTGAGCACCGGGAAGTCGGTGGCGCTGCGGCGCACGGCCGCAAAGCTCGCGGCGTAGTCGTGCTTGCGCACGACGATGTGGGCAAGGATGTCTCGCTCGTAGGGCATGTTGGCAAACGTGGCGAGGCTCACGGTTCCGGCGCCCACGAGCTCGACCTTGCAGTCAAGCGCGAGAAGGGCCGTGAGGACGTCCGAGAAGCCAAAGCGGCCAAACACGCTGCCGCCAACCGTGGCGCAGTTGCGCATCTGGGTGCCCACGATGTCTCGGACGGCATGCTCGAAGACGTGGCACGTGGCGTCGTTGAACGCCTCGTGGGTCTCGAGCTGGTGAAGCGTGACCATGGCGCCGATCCGGAAGCTGTCCTCGGTCTCCTCGATCTTGTCGAGCCCACAGGCCGACAGGTCGATGACGGTCGAAATGCGGCGGTCCTGCAGGCGCAGCCACACGCCGCCGCCCAGAACCCGGTTCATGCGCCCCTTGCGGAGGAGCTCGTACGCCTCCTCGACCGTCTCGGGGCGGGCGTAGTTCTTGAACTGAAGCACGTCTCTCCTTCGCTCGCGCGTATCCGGCGGCGCCGGACCAGCCGACGCGCGGACGGGCCGAATCCGCCGCGCGTCAAGGACCCATCACTGGGGCCGCGCATCTCAAGGTTGGGATTACACATGAATCCTAAAGCAAAACGCGCAGGTACGCGATACCTGCGCGTCTAATTCCACAGCTTCTGGGCCACAATTCGTTGTCCTATTTGTGCGATAACGACGCGAAGGTTTGATGACACGCAAGCGCCCCGTCGTTCTCGGACGCCCCGTGAGCCCGTATAGGCCCCTTTTTTCAGGTTCCATGCATTACAAGCGTCGCATCGACAAAAACGCAAACGCATTGCTCCAAATGCAATGATGCTGAAAATGAAGGACGATCTCAAGACCACCCACCGTTACTTCCCAAGGAGAAACGCACGCGCCGCCGTCTCTCCCGCAATGACGAGAAGATCGCGGGTACGTGCCATGCACTCATCGAGCGAGCACGGCCCCAGCGGCAGGGGAATCACGAGGTCGATGCCCGCATCATAGACGTCATCGAGATTCTCGGCTCGACTTCCCACGACCGCAATCGCGGGCACGCCGCGCGCCTTCGCGCGCCTTGCAACGCCCACGGGCGCCTTGCCGCGCGCGGTCTGCGCGTCCATCCGTCCCTCGCCCGTAATCACGAGGTCGACGCCCGCAAGCTTCTCGTCCATGCCCGAGGCGTCGAGGACCGCGTCGACACCATGCTCGGCCCTCGCTCCGAGAAATGCCATGAGGCCAAACCCCAGGCCGCCCGCGGCGCCCGCGCCCGGCATAGCTGAGAAGTCGCGGCCCACCGCAGAGGTCACAAGCGCTGCGTAACGGCCGAGCGCGCCGTCGAGGCAATCGAACTCCTTCTCGGCAAGGCCCTTCTGAGGGCCAAAGACGCGCACGGCCCCATCGGGACCCGTCAGCGGGTTCGTGACATCCGTGAGCAGGACGACCTCCACGCCGCCAAGCTCCGGAGCAAGGCACGACGCATCGACGCGGGCGACATCAGCCAGGCCCAAGGCCCCGGGACCCACCTCGCGGTCACGGGCATCGAGCAGACGCACGCCGAGCGCCTGGGCAGCACCCGCACCCGCATCGCTCGTCGCCGAACCGCCCAGGCCCACATAGACCTTCCGCGCGCCATGGCGCACGGCGTCCAGGATGAGCTCGCCCACGCCACGCGTCGTCGCCCGCGCCGCGTTGACCGGCGTAGGCGCCACGAGGCCAAGGCCCGCGGCACGCGCCATCTCCACGATGGCCACACCGGAACCAAGATCTCCCCAGCTCGCGGCAACGGGACTCCCAAGCGGGCCCGTCACCTCGCAGGGCACGATCCGCCCACCGCGCGCCGCAACGAGCGCGTCGAGCGTCCCCTCGCCCCCGTCCGCAACGAGCATGCGCGTCACAAGTGCATCGGGGACCGCGCGCCTAACCCCGCGTTCAAGGCACTCGGCAACCTCGGCACTCGTGGCGGAGCCCTTGAACGAATCAGAAGCGATGAGCACGGAAAGGGGCATACGTCCTCCCATCGAGGCGTTTTTCGCAAGCATAGCCCTCCTCGAGCACGCAGCGCCTCGCCCCACGGCCCGCCTACACGTGCCACCTGCGGATGGCAAACTTGCGCAGCTCATTCTGCCTTCGCTGGAAGCCATCGTCCATGTTGACGTGCAGACGCAGCCGGTCGGCAAACCAGACAAGCACGCGATGAAGCTCGAGCTGGCGCGAGAAGTGCCGCGCGGTGACGTTGCGCACCTCGTAGCCCATGTCCCCCAACGCGCTCGCACGGTCGACATCGTGCGTACGGCGGTCAAGCCTCGCGTGCTCGTCGCCGTCATACTCGAGGCCCGCATTGTGACGCGGCGCAAACACGTCGAGTTCAAAGTAGGGCGACGAGTAGTGTCTACGCAGCTCACGAGGCACGTCGACGCGCTCGTTCATGACGGCCCCGGAATACCCCAGGCCACCAAGCGAGCGCGGTGCCATGACCATCATCGCCAACGCCGTCTCCATCGGGGACCTCGAGCCCTCGCACGCCCTGCTCAGCGCACGGCGGGCCATGGCCACGCCGCGGACGCCCGCCAGCCCATCAAGCGCGACAGCGAGCGACTTCTTCGTGTGCCGTCGTGGGCGCTCAACATATGTCCAGCCGTTCTCGCCCAGAATCTGTTCGTAGTCTCCGACCAGCTCAAACGCGTACTCGAGAAGCTCCAGCTCGCTCATCCACGTGGCCGCCTGGACAAGGCACAGCGGCTCGTCGGCTACGTAGACATCGGGCGCCGCATGGACGAGGAGCCCCTCCCACGACCTCCCGCCCAGCACATGAAAGCGAAAGTCCGTGCCCGTCCCGCGCTCGTACGTCCGAGACGAGAGGACGTCCAGCACGCCAAGCTCGCAGCCGGGGACGCCACAATCGAGGAGAAACCTTCTGATGCGAACGGCAACGCCCCTCTCGCCCAGGCCCTCGTCCCACGTCCCATAGCTATCCACGCGCCGGAGCACGACCTCACGGCCCGCCGAATGGTGATAGAGCCAGGCGATTCTATGGCTCAAGGCAACGGGCGTGATCATGGTGCTCCCTTCCACGGCGTGGGAGCAGTATGGCAGCGCCCGTGCACGGTAGAGACACAAAATCGGGGGACGGCGCTTCTCACCTCGGACGCCCGCGGCGCCAGTTAATGTCCTTTACTTTCAGGTTCCATGCATTACAGCCGCTTCGTTGCCCAAAGCGCCAACGAGAGGCGAGAAATGCAACGAAGCTGAAAATAAAGGACAACCGCGCGAGCCCGCGATTCGCATCCGCAAACGTTTCATCTTTGTGTCGCACTTTGCGCGTTTCACTTTAGTTTGCTAAAGTACACGTCAACGACTTTAGCAAACTAAAGTGCGCGAGAAGCCCCTCGGTCGTCGCGCACGCAAGGAGGATCCCATGAGCGCCAACAGCATGTCTCGTCGTCAGTTCCTCTCCCTCGCCGGCGGCCTCGCCGCCGTCTGCGGCCTCGGCCTCGTGGGCTGCGGGGGCACCGGCACCAGCGCCGCAACCACCGCCGCCGCAAGCACGGGCACGGCCGCGGATGACTCCGCCAACATCACGCAGCTCACCGTGGGCTTCGACCAGGCCTACCCGCCCTACGGCTTCGTGGGCGACGACGGCCAGTTCACCGGCTTCGACCTCGACCTCGCTGCCGAGGTTGCCAAGCGCAACTCCTGGGACATCCAGCTCGAGCCCATCGACTGGGACGCCAAGGACACGCTGCTGAGCTCGGCCGCCATCACCTGCATCTGGAACGGCTTCACCATGGAGGGCCGCGAGGACAGCTACACCTTCTCTGAGCCCTACATGCTCAACGGCCAGGTCGTCGTCGTGAAGAAGAGCTCCGGCATCGCGAGCCTCGCGGATCTCGCCGGCAAGGCCGTCATCACCCAGACCGACTCCGCGGCGCTCGAGGTGCTGCAGGGCGACAAGGCAGACCTCGCCGCCACGTTCGCCTCGCTCGAGACGATCGGCGACTACAACACCGCGTTCATGCAGCTCGAGAGCGGCGCCGTCGACGCCGTGGCCTGCGACCTGTCCATCTCGCAGTACCAGCTCGCCGCCAAGCCCGACGCCTACGTCCAGCTCGACGAGGCCCTCTCCAGCGAGCACTACGCCGTGGGCTTCAAGAAGGGCTCCCAGCAGCTCGCCGACAAGGTGACCGAGACGCTCAAGGCCATGGACGCCGACGGCTTCGTCAAGGACCTGTGCGACAAGTACGCCAGCTACGGCATCTCCTACGACAACTGGCTGCTCAGGTAGCACCCTCCCCGGCGGGCGCGGACAGCCCCTTCCCGTCCGTGCCCGCCATGCGGGCATAGCGCCTGCAACCCACCACAAGCAACAAGCAAGGAGACCCACGTGGACCTCGCCACGATGACAGGAATGCTGCTCACAGGCTTCGGCACGACGCTCGCCCTGTTCGCCCTCACGCTTGTGGGCGCGATCCCGCTCGGCGTGCCCATCGCCCTGGCGCGCATGAGCCGCTTCCGCCCGCTGTCGCTTCTCGCGCGGGCGTTCATCTCGGTGCTGCGTGGCACCCCGCTCATGCTGCAGATGTTCGCCATCTACTTCGCGCCGTTCTACGTGCTCGGCATCGAGCTCACGCCAGCGTCCAAGTGGCAGGCATGCGTCGTGGCGTTCATCGTGAACTACGCGGCCTACTTCGCAGAGATCTACCGCTCGGGCATCCAGTCGGTGCCGCGCGGCCAGTACGAGGCGGCCGAGGTCCTGGGCTACTCGGGCACGCAGACGTTCTTCCGCATCGTGCTCCCGCAAGTAGTCAAGAAGGTGCTGCCCTCCATGGGCAACGAGGTCATCACGCTCGTGAAGGACACGTCGCTTGCGTTCTCCATCGGCGTGGCCGAGATGTTCTCCACGGCAAAGGCGCTCGTGGCCTCGCAGGTGAGCATGACGCCGTTCGCGATTGCGGCCGTGCTGTACTGGGTGTTCAACTTCATCGTCGAGCTGGCGCTGGGTGCCATCGAGAAGAAGCTCGACTACTACCACGACTAGGAGCGCGCTATGAGCACACAGGCACAGGCGGGCGGCCAGGCCCCCGTCTTCTCCATGCGAGACGTCAGCAAGTCGTTCGGCAGCACGCAGGTGCTGCGCGGCATCTCGCTTGACGTGGCACCCGGCGAGGTCGTCGCCATCATCGGCCCCTCGGGCGGTGGCAAGTCGACGCTGCTCAGGTGCGCCACCACGCTCGAGCGCATCGACGCGGGCTCGGTGGCCTTCGGCGACCTCACCGTGGCCGAGACGGGCGCGGATGGAACCGTGACCTACGCGGGCAAGGACAAGCTGCGGCAGGCCAAGAGCCGCTTTGGCCTCGTGTTCCAGAACTACAACCTGTTCCCGCACATGAGCGTCATGAGAAACGTGTGCGACGCCCCCATCGCCGTGCAGAAGCGGCCCCGCGCAGAGGTGGAGGCCCAGGCACAGGCCTTGCTCGCCAAGATGGGACTTGCGGGCTGCGAGGACAAGGTGCCCTGCCAGCTCTCTGGTGGCCAGCAGCAGCGCGCGAGCATCGCCCGGGCACTGTGCCTCAACCCCGACATCCTGTTCTTCGACGAGCCTACGAGCGCCCTTGACCCCGAGCTCACCGGCGAGGTCCTCAAGGTCATGCGCCAGCTGGCCGAGGAGGGCATGACGATGATCGTCGTGACCCACGAGATGCAGTTTGCCCGCGAGGTGGCCACGCGCGTCGTGTTCATGGACGGCGGCACCATCGTGGAAGAGGGCTCGCCCCAGCAGGTGTTTGGCGCGCCCACGCAGCAGCGCACGCGGGAGTTCCTCGCACGGTACAGCGGGTAGACGGGGCGCAGCGGCACGATGGGTCGCTCTACTCCCCGCTCGTGACGTTGGAGTAGAGCGTCTTCACGCTCACGCCGGGAAGCGCCCCCACCTTGCCAGACAGCGCGGCGATGGTGTCCTGCGGCGCGTCGAGCACCACCGAGATGACGCTCACGCCACGCTCGCGATATGGGATGCCCATGCGCCCGATGATGTGCCGGCCATACTCGTGAAGCAGCTCGTTGAGCGCCTCGACGCTGCCCATGTCCTCCACGATGACGCCCATGATCGCAACCCTCGTCATGCGCCGCTCCCCTCTCGATCCGCCGCCGATACGCCCAGAAAACGGGCATCATATGCAGTGACACGGAGACGCACTTATCGCTTGTGGTGAAGCGAGCGCCCCGCAGTTACAGTTTCAGTGGGCCAGGCCGCAAGGCCCGGCATCCGAAGCCGCCCTGGCCGGGGCGGCTTCATTCATTCTATCGGCTCCTTCTTCAGCCAAATGCCAAGCATCATCGCGAGCTTTGCCGTATTCTGAATATGTATGTGCCTACAATGCCGCAGCGTGGCAACCACGCGGGCGGCCGCGCGCGAGGGGAGCCTTCATGGAGGCCTACAAGGAAGAGTTCATCAAGTTCATGGTCGAGTCCGACGTGCTCAAGTTCGGCGACTTCACGCTCAAGAGCGGCCGCAAGTCCCCGTTCTTCATGAACGCCGGCGCCTACGTCACGGGCTACCAGCTCAAGAAGCTCGGCGAGTACTACGCCCGCGCCATCCACGACAACTTCGGCGACGACTTCGACGTCCTGTTCGGGCCGGCCTACAAGGGCATCCCCCTGTCCGTCGTGACCGCCATCGCCTATCACGACCTCTACGGCAAGGAGGTCCGCTACTGCTCCGACCGCAAGGAGGTCAAGGACCACGGTGCCGACAAGGGCAACCTGCTGGGCGCCGAGCTGCACGACGGCGACCGCGTCGTCATGGTCGAGGACGTCACCACCTCCGGCAAGTCCATCGACGAGACCTACCCCAAGGTCACGGCCGCCGCGAACGTCCAGATCAAGGGTCTCATCGTGAGCCTCAACCGCATGGAGGTGGGCAAGGGCGGCGTCACCACGGCCCAGAAGGAGATCGAGGCCCGCTACGGCTTCCCCGTGGCCTCCATCGTCTCCATGGCCGAGGTCGTCGACGTGCTCCACAACCACGAGATTGACGGAAAGGTCGTCATCGACGACGAGCTCAAGGCCCGCATCGACGCCTACTACGAGCAGTACGGCGTCAAGGAGTAGCCTCCCGCAAGCCCGTCGTGCCCCAGCACGTCGCACGCGCATAACGCGCCGGCCGCATCGGCGCCGCGCCCACCCGGGCGCCACCACAAGAATCACCGCGGGCGCTCGCCAATGAGGCGGGCGCCCCTCTCATGTAACGGGACACAGCATGCTCAACCCGCTCATCATCGCCATCGTCTGCTTCCTCGCCTCCACGCTGGGGCCGCTGTGCGGCATCGGCGGCGGCGTCATCATCAAGCCCATCGTGGACTCGTTGGGCGTCATGGGCATGGCCACGACGAGCTTCCTCTCGAGCCTCACGGTGCTCACGATGTCGCTCTCAACGCTGGCGCAACAGGGCTGGGGCCGCATGAGGCACCCCGAGAAGGCCAGCGAGCCCTACCCGCCCACGGCCATCCCGCTCTCCATCGGCGCGGCTACCGGCGGCGTCGCCGGCAAGATCGCGTTCAACGCCATCCGCGGCTCGCTCGGCAGCGCCGAGACGATCGGCGCCCTCCAGGCTGCCGTCCTGTTCGCCCTTGCCGCCGCAACCATCGTCTACACGCTGCTTCGCTCGCGCGTCCACTCGCTGCACGTCACCGGTGCCGCCCCCAGCGCGCTCATCGGCGTGGTCACGGGAGCGCTGTGGGCGTTCCTCGGCATTGGCGGCGGACCGTTCAACCTCGTGATCCTCACGCTGTTCTTCTCCGAGGGCACAAGGGCCGCGGCACGCGAGTCCATCCTCATTATCGCGTTCTCACAGGTAGCAAGCCTCATCTACACCATCGCGAGCGGTAGCGTTCCCGAGTTTGCGCCGCTCATGCTCGTCCTCATGGCGGCCATGGCCGTTGCGGGCTCGGTCGCGGGAAAACGCGTGACGTCTCGCATCACCGACCGCGGGACGGACGTCCTGTACACGCTCACCCTCATCGTGGTCATGCTGCTGTGCGTGCGCAACTTCCTCGTATTGCTGTAACCGGGCACGCGCCGCGTCCCGGCGCGCTCCCCGCGCCACCGCGCCGCACGCCACACCGCACTCTTTGCCCTACCGCACTCCTTGCCCCACCTGACAGACGCGTTACCAAAACGATACGTTCACGCTACGGAAATGTGGGTATAAGCACCTAAAGCGAGAACATCGTTGGCGCAGGCGCTCAAGCGCGGCGCAAGGGGGTTGTCATGAACTATTCGGTTGTCTTCTCGAGCCAGACGGGCAACACCGAGCTCGTCGCAAAGCGCATCCGCAGGGACCTCGGCGAACAGGTCTGCGTCTACTTTGGCGCCCCCGCAAACGCTGGAGATGAGGCTCGCAGCGCAGACGTGGTATTCGTAGGCTCCTGGACCGACAAGGGCACCGCGTCACCGGACGTCATCGCCTTTCTCGGCACGCTCGACCACGCGCGTGTCTTCCTGTTTGCTACCTGCGGCTACGGCGAGTCCGAGGAGTACTTCAACACCGTGCTCTCTCGCATTCGCGAGGAACTGCCCGACAACTGCGAGGTAGTAGGCTCGTTCATGTGCCAGGGCAAGATGCCCGAGACCGTCCTTGACCGCTACCGTGCCATGCTCGTCGCCGCCGAGCCGGGTAGCGTGGAGGCCAAGCGCGCCGAGCTGTTCGTCAAGAACTTCGAGGCCGCACGCCCCCACCCCAGCAGCGACGACCTTCGCGCCCTCGACGCAGCCCTTCGCGAGGCCAGCCTTTCCTAGCGCCCTCGCGCAAGCTTACGCCCTGCAAACGAGCTTTGTAACCCCATCGGACCCAGCCCTATGCCAGCCTATATGCTCGCATGGGGCTGTTTCTTGCCTCCGACCCGTTCAGAACCACTATCACCCCCCTCTCGAGTAGCTTTTTGAGTGCATAGGACACGGTGCTTCGCGGCAGCCCAGACTCGCTCGCAATCTGCGCCGGACGAGCCTCGCCCATCTTGCGAATCGCCTCGTAGACGACCAGCGACGAGCCCGTAGGATGCCAAGCCATGTCGGCACGATGCGAGAGGCCAGCGGCGGCGTCCCTTGTCCGCGATTGCAGCCCGGACCATGCCGCGCGCTCCGTCGTTCTCATGCCCTCGGCAACATGCCCGCGCCGCCACAACGTGACCGAGAAAAGACTTGGACGGTCCACGATGGCCGGTGGCTCCATACCGGCGGCACGCAGCTCCTCCTCGACGAGCTGAAAGCCCGTTCCACGATTCTCGGCAACGAAGCCTCCGCCCTCATATGGGGTCGACTCCAGGAGCTCCGCAAGGTAGCGGTTGCGCGTTGATGACGCACCCACCTCGCCCAGCGAGTCAACCGTAACCGCCCCGTATAGTCCACCCGGACTTAGGACCTCAAGCCTGTCTTCGTACATGTTGACCTGAACCTGGGATCCACAGCCCACGGGCGAGTAGTCGCGATGCATGAGCGCGTTGCACACGAGCTCTCTCACGGCATCGAGGGGATAGTCTGGCACGTCGTAGCGAAGGCCGTTCTGCAGTCTGCCCCCCGTGCGCATGTTCCTTCTCACCGCGGCCATGGTGTCAACCAACACCGCGGGAATCGGTCCCGCCATGCTCTGGGAGTCAAGAAACTTCACGCCCGCATCGGATGACTTTCTCGTTCCGGGGTAGCAGGCAAAGCTCACCGTAAGCCGGGGATAGAAGTGCTGAGGATACGTACCGAGGGCCAGCAGACCCGCCAAGGTCACGCCGCTCTCCCCCTCTTGAGTCCTTCTCAGGACATTCAGCGCAAACAGTGCCTCCTCATCTGAGAGCCTGGCAAAGATGCGAGGATGCGCCTCTCTCTGCCGAGCCAGAAGGCCGTCAACGAGCCGCTTGTCCAAGTCCTCGAGACGAGCCCCCTCAACGATCTCAAGGTCATGCTTTGGTTGGGAGCGCTCCTCAGCCAGCCGATCGATCTCATATCTGGTGAGCAACCGGTCTCCGTCCCCCGCGCGGATGAACGAGCCAGCATACATGCCCTTAGACGCAACATAGCAGGGCTTGTCCTGAGGAGAGAGCTCGGGAATCTCTCCCACCACAACCTCGGCACCCTCGAACTCCACGACATCGATGTGCGCACGCACCGGCGGCACCACGCGGTCCGCGCACAGCTCAGACAAGGCATCGTAGACGGGACGCGCCTTGAAGCCGGGAGCCGGAACAAACCCCAGCTTTTCCGACAGCCCGAGGACAACAAGGCCGCCAGACCCATTGGCCAGGGCTGAGATGGAATCACCCAGGGACTTGGGCATGCCACCAACGGCCTCCTTGACTTCAACGTCCTGAAGGTCACCGCCAAACCGGCGCATCTGGTCGACGATCTTTGAAAGGCTGTAGGCCATACCAAGCTCTCCAATCTCTCTATAGCTACTTTACAACTACTATCCAATACTTGTAAAGTAGCAATCCAACAGTATTGGAAAGCTTGCAGAGTTAGATGGGAGGAACACAAAAAGGGCGCCTCCCCGCGGGAGACGCCCCCAGACAATCGCATATAAGAGACGGAGACGACCTACTTGCCGGCGACGCCCTCGGCACCAGCCTCGCCGGTACCGGCAGCCTCGGCCTGCTTCTGGCCCATTGCGGCAATCTGCGTGGCAGCCGCGATGCCAGCGACCTTCTCGCGCTCCAAGCGGCGCTCGGCCCACACGCGGTTGGGCAGGCCAAAGAGGTCCATGAAGCCCTTGGCAGCCGTGCGGTCGAACGTGTCACCCTTGTCGTAGGTGGCCAGGCCAAAATCGTACATGGAGCTGTCGGCGCGAGAGCCGGTGACGGTGCAGTTGCCCTTGTACAGGTGCAGGCGAACCTCACCGGTGACGGTCTTCTGCGTGCTCGCGAAGAACGCATCGAGCGCGTCCTTGAGCGGCGAGTACCACAGGCCGTTGTAGACCTGTCGGCTCCAGTCGTGCTCGAGCTGCAGCTTGGTGTGCAGCACGTCGCCCGGCAGGCACAGGCACTCAAGCTGCTTGTGCGCCATGATGATGGCCAGCGCGCCCGGCTGCTCGTAGCACTCGCGGCTCTTGAGACCCACGAGACGGTCCTCGATCATGTCGATGCGGCCAAAGCCGTGGCTGCCAACGATCTTGTTGAGCGCGGCGATGAGGTCATAGAGCTTCATGCTCCGGCCGTCGATGGAGACGGGCAGGCCGCCCTCAAAGCCCAGCACCACGTCGCGAGCCTCGTCCGGAGCGTCCTCAGGGTCAACCGTGATGGCCCAGGCACCCTTGGGGGCCTCGTTCCAGGGGTCCTCGAGCACGCCGCACTCGATGGCGCGGCCCCAGACGTTCTCGTCGATGGAGTAGGGGTTCTCCTTCGTGGCGTCCACGGGGATGCCACGGCTCTGGGCATACTCGATCTCGCTGGAGCGGGTCGTGAGCTCCCAGCTGCGCACCGGGCCCAAGATCTCGAGCGTGGGGTCAAGCGCCTTGCACTCGAGCTCGAAGCGCACCTGGTCGTTGCCCTTGCCAGTGCAGCCGTGTGCGATGGCAACGGCGCCCTCTGCCTGGGCAACCTTCACGAGGTGGCGGCAGATGGCCGGGCGGGACAGGGCGGAGAGCAGCGGATACTTGTTCTCATACATGCCGTTGGCAAAGATGGCCTTGGCGATGAAGTCCTCGGCGAACTCGTCGCGGATGTCAACGTCGTAGGCGGCGACGGCACCGAGCTTCTTGGCCTTCTCGTTCACAGCCTCGATGTCGCAGCGCTCCTCGGACGGCTGGCCCAGCGCGGCGATGCAGGAGACCACGTCATAGCCATCGTCCTGCAGGTACTTGAGCAGGCACGAGGTATCGAGACCGCCGGAATACGCGAGAACGACCTTACCCTTTTCAGACATGTGAGACTCCTTTTGCTTGAGTTTGCAGATGGTTTGCGGCTCGATGGCCTGGTGTTACTCGTGGACGTTTCGCAGCTTGTTGACGAGCTGCTCAAGGCTCGCGGCCTCTTCGTCGGTCATGCAGACAACCATGATGGTGTCGTCGCCCGCGATGCAGCCGGCGATGTCGGGCAGGCTCGCATCGTCGATGGCGGCGGCAACGCCCTGCGCCGTGCCCGCCTGCGAATGGATGACCACGATGTTGTTGGCGCGAACGACGCCGGTGACGAGCGTGGACACCATACGCTGCAGGTGCAGGTCCTCGGCGAGCACGTACACGCCCTCGGGCAGCTTGCGAAGACCCATGTCCGCGATATCGCGCGAGATGGTGGCCTGCGTGCAGACGAAGCCGAGCTGCTCGAGCTCCTCGACGAGCGCGCGCTGGGTCTTGATGGACTTCTCGCGCACGATCTGCCTGATGGCGTCCTGTCTGTTGAAGCGCTTCTTCACGTTGGTGTCCTCCGTGCTGATATACTTTTGTTGCGCATCACTCGCAATGGAATGCATATTAGCACGCTTTCATGCGTTATTTCCGCAATTAATCGTTTCTTTAAACAGTTTTGTGACATTTTGGTCGCCTCTGTGGGAACCGCGTTGCATGCCGCGTCGCACTCCTTCGGCATCTGCAAAAGCGCTAAGTGAGCGGGCAAACGTGAACATCCCAAGTAGGCCCCGGTCCGCCGTCACTAAAACTGCAGGTAGAAAGATCGCTCGAATTCTGACTACTCCATCGGTGCACATTTGCCCGCTCACTTAGGCAATTGCACCCAACGCGCCAAGTCCCATAGCTCCCCCATGCGCGAAAATGACTCTCGACAACACAACCGAGGAGAACAACATGGTCGTAGGCATACTGGCGCACGTTGACGCGGGCAAGACCACGCTCGCCGAGGCCATGCTCTACGATGCGGGCCGCACCCGCACGCTTGGACGAGTTGACCGTGGGAGCTCGCACCTCGACACGGACGCCATGGAGCGCGAGCGCGGCATCACGATCTTCTCCGCACAGGCCGAGCTCGAGCACGAGGGGCAGCCCATCACGCTCGTGGACGCGCCGGGCCACGTGGACTTCTCGGCGGAGGCCGAGCGCACGCTCGCTGCCCTGGATTGCGCAATCCTCGTCGCGGGCGCAAACGATGGCATCCAGGGGCATACCGAGACCATGTGGCGGCTCCTCGAACGGCGCGGCATCCCCACACTCATATTCTTGAACAAGCTCGATCTGCTGCCAGATGCGGGAAGCGACGCCGAGAAATCGCAGCTCATGGACGTGCTCCAAGCGCGCCTCTCCCCCGCCTGCATCGACGCGGCCGCGCTGACTTACGACTCCACAACCCAAGAGGCCGCCGCCATGACGGACGAGGCCGCACTCGACGAGTACCTCGAGAACGGCATGCTCGCCCCCGCAACGCTCGCGCGCCTTGTAGGCGAGCGCCGTATCTTCCCCATGCTTTTTGGCTCGGCGCTCAAGAACGGGGGCATCACCCAGCTGCTTGATGCCCTCATCGCACTTGCGCCCGCGCGCACCTGGCCCAGCGCCTTCGCGGCACGCGCGTACCGCGTAAGCCACGGCACGCGAGGCGAGCGCCTGTGCTGGCTCAAGGTGACGGGAGGCACGCTGCGCGCAAAGCAGCAGCTCACGGGCATCAACGCGGGGAAACCCTGGACCGAGAAGGCCAACGAGCTGCGCATCTACACCGGCGAACGCTACGAGCTCGCAGATGAGGTGCCAGCAGGCCGCACGTGCGCCATAACTGGCCTCTCCCACCTGCGCCCGGGCGACGTCCTGGGTGCGGAGCCCGCCTCGCCGGCACCGGCGATCGCCCCCGTCCTCACCTATGGCGTCTTGCCGGGTGACGCGGACGCCCACACCGTGCTGTCGGCACTGCGTGAGCTCGCAGACGAGGACCCCATGCTTCGCGTCTCCTGGAGCGAGCGGCTTCAGGAGGTTCGCGTCCAGCTCATGGGCGCCGTTCAGCTCGAGGTGGTCCGCGAGCTGCTGCGCAGCCGCTACGGCCTCAACGTCGAATTCGGACCGGGCGGCATTCTCTACAAGGAGACCGTGAGCGAGGCGCAGATGGGCATCGGCCACTTCGAGCCGCTTCGCCACTACGCCGAGGCGCACCTGCTCGTGGAGCCCGCGCCCCGTGGCTGCGGCGTCACGTTTGGCACGCGCTGCTCTACCGACGAGCTCGACCTCAACTGGCAGCGACTCATCCTCACGAACGCTATGGAGCGCGACCACCTGGGCGTGCTCACGGGTGCGCCGCTCACCGACGTGCGCATCACGCTGTGCGCCGGACGTGCGCACGCCAAGCACACGGAGGGCGGCGACTTCCGGCAAGCGACGTATCGGGCCATCCGCCAGGCGCTCATGTGCGCTCGCGAACGCGGAGCCTGTGTGCTGCTCGAGCCCTGGTATGCCTTTGAGCTCGATGTTCCCGCAGACAAGGTGGGCCGCGCCATGGCAGACCTCACGCGCATGGCAGCCCGCTTCGATGCGCCGTCAACGCACGGGGACATGGCGTGCCTCACCGGCAGCGTCCCCGCCTCCGAGCTGGGAGACTATGCCATCGACGTTGCCGCCTACACGGGCGGGCGCGGCCACCTTGCACTAGAACTCGCAGGGTACGAGCTCTGTCACAATGCCGAGAAAATCATCGAGGAGGCAGCCTATGACCCCGAGTCCGACCTCCCCAACACGCCCGACTCCGTCTTCTGCAGCCACGGCGCCGGCTACACCGTGAAGTGGCAAGACGTCCCCGCCCACGCCCACGTCACCGACGATCCCGCGCTCCTCCGCCCCTGGCGCGCCGCCGACGCCTCGTTCTTCTCCCGCTAGGGACCAAAGGGGACGGGTTCGTTTGGTCCCGCCGCACAGCTCGCTTCGTCTACCGACAATTCGAGACATACACCTGACGGCCGTGGAACTGCCCACGAGAGCCCGACAGCTCACGAAGCCGCGCCACGTGACGCTCGGCCTTCCCTCGACCAAGATCGCCAAAGCGGAGCACAAGCTCATCGGCAAGCTCTCCCACACGCTCGGCCGCAAACGCTTCATGGCCCTCTTTCCGCAGCCCGGGCAACGAAACGGGTAAGGACCGGTAGCAAGCTCCTCGAGGTTCAGCGTCTTTCCACAAACGCACTCAACCGACGCGCCCTTGTACACACGCGCATAGACCTGCTCGCACGTCTCAGGCAGCACGCTCACCGCCACGCGCTCGTGGTGGCGCCTCTGGCTGTGCAGCTTCTTGACCGTCTTGCCCATAGCCCGCATCCCTCCCAAGACGAACTTGGAAGGGATGCTACAGCCATTAGCGGACAATAAGTAAAACGCGAGAAAGGCCTGCTATAAGCCAATACGTGCCAGTGAGGCGTCTTTTTTCCCGCCGTTCGCATTCGTATAGCGCCATATACGCAAAGCCGCGTTTATTGAACCTTGCATAACGAAATATCGCGCTATATACGCTTGTATACGCTTATCGCGAGAATATCGCTCCGTCGCGCCGCCGGCGCCCTACATTCCCTGCGCCCTGTAGCGCGCCTCGGTGGCCGCCTTGGCCGGGCGCCACCAGTCCTCGTTGTCGCGGTACCACCGGATGGTCTGCCTGAGCCCCTCGGCGAAGTCCGTGTGGGCGGGGCGCCAGCCCAGCTCGCGGCACAGCTTCGTGGGGTCGATGGCGTAGCGGCGGTCGTGGCCGGGACGGTCGCGCACCCAGTCGAAGTCATCGGGGTCGCGGCCCATGGCCTCCAGGATCATGCGCAGCACCTCGACGTTGCTCCGCTCGCCGTCCGCGCCGATGAGGTAGGCCTCGCCCACGCGGCCGCGGGTCAGGATGTCCCAGACGGCCGAGGAGTGGTCCTCGGCGTGGATCCAGTCGCGCACGTTCTCGCCCTTGCCGTAGAGCTTC
>UMHQ01037985.1_pt1 | contig 15816 bp, 8 predicted proteins | sample 1965531 | NCBI WGS metagenome assembly UMHQ01 (sample SAMEA4836098, study PRJEB28245) | human gut metagenome | biome: gut microbiome; material: fecal sample | place: Denmark | collected 2008
ACGGTCCGCGCCCGCACACCGCGCGCTCGCAGGGTCCCATGCGCCCGCTCATGGGCAACGGCCCCAGGCCCTCGCAGCACGGCGGCGCCGGCAGGCCGCGCCTTCAGGGCAACGGCCCGCGTCCGTCGCAGTTTGGCGGCGGCCACCGCGGCCGCAACGACGGTCCCACCGAAGGCGGCAGAACCAACCGGTAACAGGGCAAATGCAGCGCGTACACGCCACCGCCGCCCACCCCACACACGGTAGGCGCAATAATGCTAATTGAGGCTGCCTGGGCTCGGCTTTCAGTCAGGCCCAAGCAGCCTTTGCATGCGCGCGGGCGCTCGTTCAGAATGGAGTGAACGCCCCGCCACGCGAGGCAAGCCCAGGTCCACCCGATTCCAAAGGCACGGGGTGCAAGCCCCCGTCTCAAGGAGAGACACGAACATGGGAGTTTCCCAAACGGCAGAGAGGACCGCTTCTAAGAAGCGCTCTCCCAAGGGCGGCATTCCGCTATCCGCCGCAATGATCCTCGTCACGCTCGGCGTGGTGTACGGAGACATCGGCACGAGCCCGATGTACACGCTCAAGGCCATCATGAGTGGCAACGGTGGCCTCACCACGATGAGCCAGGACGTCGTCATCGGCGCGCTGTCGCTCATCATCTGGACGATGACGCTCATCACCACGGTCAAGTACGTCCTCGTGGCCATGAAGGCCGACAACCACAACGAGGGCGGCATCTTCGCGCTCTACAGCCTGGTCAAGCGCTGCGGCCGCTGGCTCATCATACCTGCCATGGTGGGCGGCGCCGCGCTTCTCGCAGACGGCATCCTCACGCCGGCCGTCACGGTCACCACGGCCATCGAGGGCCTGCGCACCATCGACTTCTTCCACGCCATCATCGGCGACAACCAGGGCATCGTGGTGCTCATCACCATCACGATCCTGTGCGTGCTGTTCGCCATGCAACGCGCCGGCACCTCCACCATCGGCAAGGCGTTCGGCCCCGTCATGACCGTGTGGTTCCTCTACCTGGGCATCACGGGCCTCGTGAACGTGGGCGCAGACCTCAACGTCTTCCGTGCGCTCAACCCGCTGCGCGGCATCACCTTCCTGTTCGACGGCAACCTCAACCGCGCCGGCCTCATGGTGCTGGGCAACGTGTTCCTGTGCACCACCGGCGCCGAGGCGCTCTACTCGGACATGGGACACGTGGGCAAGTCCAACATCTACGCCTCCTGGCCGTTCGTGAAGGCGTGCCTCATCCTCAACTACCTGGGCCAGGGCGCCTGGATCCTCGCGAACAACGGCAACGCCACACTCGCGGCCATGCCCGAGCTCAACCCGTTCTTCCAGATGCTGCCCGAGAGCGTGCGCGTCTTTGCCGTGGTGCTCTCCACGTTTGCCGCCATCATCGCCTCGCAGGCGCTCATCACGGGCTCCTACTCCATCATCTCCGAGGCCATTCGCCTCAACCTCATGCCGCACATGCGCATCGCCTACCCGTCCGAGACAAAGGGCCAGATCTACATCCCGCTCGTCAACAACATCATGTGGGTGAGCTGCATCGGCGTGGTGCTGTTCTTCCAGACCTCCTCGCACATGGAGGCGGCCTACGGCCTGGCCATCACCGTCACGATGCTCATGACCACGCTGCTGCTGTTCACGTATCTCTCGCGCATCCGCAAGAAGCCCGTGGTGGCCGTTCCGTTCATCGTGTTCTTCGTGGCGATCGAGGCGGCGTTCTTCTTCTCGAGCCTCACGAAGTTCATGCACGGCGGCTACGTGACCGTCATCCTGGCCGCGCTCATCTTCGCCGTCATGTACATCTGGCGCCGCGGCACGGCCATCGAGCGCACGCAGAGCGTCTACCTTCCCGTGGGCGAGTACATCGGCCAGCTCGCCGAGCTGCGCGCCGACGACGAGATCCCCTACCTCGCCGACAACCTGGTGTTCCTCACGAACGACTCCTCGCCCGACCACCTCGACCGCGACATCCTCTACTCGATCCTGGACAAGCGCCCCAAGCGCGCCCGCGCCTACTTCTTCCTGAACATCCAGGTCACCGACGAGCCCAACACCCACGAGTTCACGATCAACACGTTTGGCACGGACTTCCTGTTCAAGGTGCAGATCCGTCTGGGCTTCCGCGTGAACCAGCGCGTGAACGAGTACCTCTACCAGATCGTCGAGAAGCTGGTCGAGGACAACATGATCGCCCCGCAGCACCACAAGTACTCGATCTACAAGAAGAAGAGCTCCGTGGGCGACTTCCGCTTCTGCCTCATCCGCAAGGTGCCCTCCAGCTCCGCCGACATCTCCACGGTGGACCGCAACATCATCATGGCCAAGTACATCATCCGCAGGTTCTGCGGCTCGCCGGCCCACTGGTACGGCCTGGAGAACTCGAGCGTCATCTTCGAGTACGTGCCGCTGTTCGCGCGCACCAAGCGCCAGCACGTCCTCAAGTACGTCGAGCTGCCCGACGCCGTGAAGCGCGCAAACAAGGCGCTCGAGAAGGCCAACGACGAGTACCTGAGCCAGCAGAGCGGCAGCGAGGCCGTGCTCGAGGAGGGCGGCAAGCTCATCAACTCCGATGAGGACGAGGACGTCGACCTGTTCGACGCCGCGGTCCGCAAGGCCCACGACGACGAGGCCCGCTACGTCGAGGACAGCATCATCGGCGGCGACACGGCCGTGTTCCACCCCATCGTGCTCGACGACGAGGACAGTGAGCAGTAGCCGCCTCGCGCAACGCTCCAAACGCAAAGCCGCCCGGCAGCCAATCGCAGGCTGCCGGGCGGCTTCTTTTCTCGCGGGCCCAAAGGGGACGTTGCCCTTTGGGATGCCTAGCGCCTCTCGAGCGGCTCGTACTCGTGCGGCTCGATAACCGAGTTGTACGCGGGGCGGATGATGCGGCCGCTGCCGTAGAGCTCCTCCATGCGGTGCGCCGTCCAGCCGGCGAGGCGCGACATGGCGAAGATCGGCGTGTAGAGGTCCGCCGGAATGCCGAGCATGGAATAGACGAAGCCCGTGTACAGGTCGATGTTGGCGCAGATGGGCTTGCTCGTGCCACGCGCGGCGCGCACGATGTTGGGGCTCAGCCGCTCGATGCCCTCGATGAGCGCGAGCTTGTCCTCGCAGCCCTTCGTTGCCGCGAGCTTGCGCGCGTAGCGCTTCACGAGGCGGGCGCGCGGGTCGCTCTTGGTGTAGACGGCGTGGCCCATGCCGTAGACGAGGCCCGTGTGGTCGAACGCCTCGCCCGCCGCCACGCGCTCGAGGTAGCTCGCAAGCTCGTCCTCGTCGTCCCAGCGGGAGACGTGGGCGGCGACGTCCTCGATCATGGCGCCCACCTTGGCGTTGGCGCCGCCGTGCTTGGGGCCCTTGAGCGAGCCCATGGCCGCGGCGTAGCACGAGTAGGCGTCCGTGCCCGAGCTGGAGAGTACGCGGCACGTGAACGTGGAGTTGTTGCCGCCGCCGTGCTCCGCATGCAGCATGAGCATGACGTCGAGCATCATGGCCTCCTCGCGCGTGAAGCCCTCGGCGCCGCGCAGCACGTCCAGGACCGTCTCGGCCATGGAGTAGCCCTGGCGCACGGGCGGCACGAGGAGCTTCTCGCCATGGCGGGCCGAGACGGACGCCTCGTGCGCGATGGCGGCAATGCGCGGCAGGCGCGCGAGCAGGGACAGCGCCACGTCCACCTCATGCTGGGCGCCCGTGTCGTCGGGGTTCTCGTCGAACGCGTAGAGCAGGAGCGTCGAGCGCGCAAGCACGTTCATGATGGAGCTTGACTCGGTGGTACGCGGGAACAGGCTCAGGTAGCCCGTGGGCAGCTCGCGACGCGAGTCGATGCGCGCGTTGAAGTCCGCGAGCTCGGCGGCGTTGGGCAGGCGGCCCGAGATGAGCAGGTAGGCGATCTCCTCGTAGCCAAAGCGGCCCGCCCCGTGGGTCTGGCCCACGAGGTCGTCGAGGTGGTAGCCACGGATGACGAGATCGCCCTCGTCGGGCACCACGGCGCCGTCCACCTTGTTGTAGCCGTGGACGTTGGAGATCTTCGTGAGGCCCACGAGCACGCCCGAGCCGTCCGCGTTGCGCAGACCCCGCTTGACGTCGTACTCGCGGTAGAGCTCCTCAGGCAGGCGGTCTACCTGGGAGAAGCCGTCATACAGGCCGTCGCTCACGGCGGGACGGCCCAGGGCCTCGTCGCTGGAGGGCATGGGCGTGACGTCCGTGGCCGAGAGCAGGGCCGAGGTGTCACGCGAGCTGAGGATGCGCCGTGCCACGCGCTCGCGGGCGCTGCGCGGCGTCAGGTGCGAGTTGAGGATTGCCATGCGCGCGCCCTACAGGCGGTACATGAACTTGAAGACGTCCTCGCGCTGGATCGTGATCTGCACGCCCAGCTGCTTGGAGAGCGCGTCGAAACCGTCGTGGATGGCCGAGAAGTCGGCGCCAGCGAGGTCGACGAGCATCGTCATCGTGAACATGCCCTGCAGAATCGTCTGCGAGATGTCGAGGATGTTGACGTCTCGCTCGGCGAGCAGGCTGGCGACCGCGGCAACGATGCCGGAACGGTCGGCGCCCAGGACGGAGATGATGGCGCGTTCGGTGGACTTGGTCTCGTCGCTCATGTGCTCCTCGCAATCCGTGGCGCGCGCCGGCGGCGGCGCCACACGCCTCCTATGAGTTAGCGTGACATTGTAGCGCAGCAGGGTTTCCGTCTCGTGACGCCCGGACAATAGAGCCAGGCCCTATTGTCCGGCTTCCTGCCCGCCGGTGTCGCCGAGAATGAGATTTGAGACATTCTCGGCCCCATCTTCCCGCGTTTTGTCAGGCCATTTGTCCCAAATCTCATTCTCGCGAGCTGGCGACATGGCGCAGCCGGCCTCATTCCGCGCGCAGGGCCTCGATCTGCGGCAGCGTCATGAGGCGCGTGCCGCTCGCCCAGGCGTTGAGCAGCACGAGCGAGTGGCGCCGCAGCTTGCACGCAACGACGCGCACGAGAAGCGCGACCGCCCACGCGGCCCATATGCCCCAGACGATGGCCTGCAGGCTCGCGATGCGGATGCCGTCCACCGAGCCGCCGGGGAACAGGCGCAAGACCCAGCAAGGCAGCAGGTACAGGCCCCACCACAGCATGGCCTGGCGCGCAAGCACACGGGCTCGCGGCGCGTCGGCGCCGTTCTCGCGCACGACGCGCATGCGCAGCAGCCGCTGCCCCGGGGTGGCGCCGCGGGCCAGCAACGGGCAGACGACGAGCGCGAGCGTCATGGCGAGCGTCTTGGTGCCGAGAAGGACGTCGGCGCCCAGGGCAACGCCACAGGCCACGGCCACGCGGCGCATCGCCCACGTGAGGACAGCGCAAGCCACAAGGTCGATGCCCAGCGCCAGGGCACGCCGCGTGACGCTGGGATAGGAGCGGCCGCGCTCGCGGGCACGCGCGTTGACGTCGTCGATGCTCGGCAGCAGGCGGCAGGCGGGCAGCGTGCAGACGTAGCCCACGAGCGCGCCCGCGGTGTTGACGATGAGGTCGTCCACGTCGAAGAGCCGGTAGGGGTGCGCATAGATGCCATACAGGCCGCTCAGCTGCGTGAGCTCAAAGAACAGCGAGGTGAGAAAGCCGGCGAGCGTCGCCTGCCACCAGCGCGCGCCGTACAGGTAGCGGGCGTAGAACCCCACGGGAAACGTGAGCAGCACGTTGAACAGCGTCATGTAGACGTCGGGCGTGGAGAGAAACGCACGCCAGGTAGCGGGGCTCGCGAGCGAAAGACCGCACGTCTGGGCGGCTTGCACAAAGTCGCCCACGAACGAGAACGGCTCGAGCTTGGGCGTGGCGGCGTAGGCCACGAACGCATCGCGGCTCTCGGGGAGCGGCAGAATGACCAGGTAGTACGCGCACAGGGCGTACAGCAAAAGCGAGAACACCACGAAGCTCTTCCACGCGGGAATTGCACCGTAGCGGCGGTACTCGTAGATCATGTACGGGACGAGCAGCACGAGCGCAGCGGCCGGAAACGTCACGGCGCCCGCCAGCACAACCCGCACGTACCCACTCATGACGCTCGCCTCCCCTCGCGGCCGTTCTTGCGCGTCTCAAGCATACGCTTGGGCTCGGACGGCAAGGGCGCAGGGCAACAATGGCAAAAGGTGAGCAGGCAAAACGAGGACCTTCCGAGTAGACCGAAAACGGCCAACCCGTCTACCAGGCGTTTTGGCTGCGGGCTTTCGCCAGCTACTCGGGCGACCGCATTTTGCCTGCTCACCTTTTGGGATTGTCACCTCAGCGCACGCGTAAGTGAGCGGGCAAAACGCGAACCCGCGAGTAGACCGAAATTCGTCAACGCATCTACCTGGCATTTCCCCAGCGAGCGATACGCGTCTACTCAAGAGGCCCCGTTTTGCCCGCTCACTTAGCCGCCCCGTCCGCGCCAACGAAACGATTCGAACAATCCGGACGCAAATCCGCCCCGAAAACGTCCAAATAGTTCGCATCGTTCGCAGCGCAGGTGACAAACGACCCCGGCACCGTTGCCATCGGTGCTTTTGGGCCCAGCAAAACAAAAGCCGAGGGATAAGCCCCCGGCACTTGGAGGTAGCATTTCAAGCCACCAATTGGCTTATACCATGGCGCTGCAGATTCGTGCAAGGCTCTATTTCAGACAACGAAGCCAGGGGGGTCCGTTGCCCAGCCAGCCCATGCGGAAAAGAGCAGGCCCGAACATAACAAGGGCGCATCCGATTTCGCGGACACGCCCTTACAAAGCCAATCGGTATTCCAGCCAAATAAAAGAAGCTGAACAAGAACGGAGCCGCGCCCGGTGACGGTTCGACCCCATCCCCAACTGTCACCGGTACGTCGTCTTCACGTCGTACTCGAGGTCGGGCTCATCCAGTGCCTCGAAATGCTTACGCGCGCAGCGAATCTTGGCCGCCTCGGCCGGGCGAGTGTTGATGCCGTTGTTGCCACCGCCCTTGGTCTCCGTCACGAAGTAGACGCGACGCTCGCCCTCCACCTCGCGAACGTAGGCCCAGTCGGGGTTGTAGCTGCCCAGGGGCGTGTCGATCTTGAACCTGCTCGGCAGCTTGGCGAACACCTTGACTTCCTCGGCCTGATCCAGGTCAACGGCAAAGGGTTTCTCGACCGTGGAGGAGTCGTAGACCACATAGCTGTAAAGGCTCTTGTGGTGCAGGGGCGCCCAGGCGTTCTGCCCCACGTAGGCACGCAGGTCGCCAGGCTCTAGGTCCTTCATGGTGTACCACTCGTCCGCGGGCAGCTTGGTGTACTTGATGCCCCTGGCGATGGCCGCCGCTTTGGCGCGGTTGATCTTCGCGGCCACCTGAGCCAGGAAGAGCGCCGGGTTCTGCGAGAACTCGTCAAACCGGCCGCACTCCTCCAAGATGCGCTTGACGGTGGCACGGGTGAGGCCCACCACGTCCACCAGCTCGCCGATGGGGTCGGGCAGGTCGTATACGCGCGTGGCGGCCGTCCTCACCACGGAGCTGTCCGTGGCCTCGGCTCCAACGCCGGAGTCGTCAACCGAGACGCCCGCGCGGGTGGAGATGATGTCCGGCGCCTTGACCTTTGGCATCTTGGCGATCTCCTCGCAGGCGGCGCGCACCAGCTCGTCGGAGTCCACGTCCACCTCAAAGCGCGTGCGCTTGCGGATGCGCTCCCACAGCTCCTGGAACGCAGGGTCGAGAGAGACGTCCTTCTCCAGGCGGACCTCGACCTCCTTGGCCTTGTCGCGAATCTGCAGCTTCTGGGCCTTGTGGAGAATCACCGCCGCAACGGCAGGGGCGGCCTCCCCCATGCCCTCGGGCACGGGCACCTCCCCCACCTCGGCAGCCTGCTTGAGCTCGGGCGTAACGTTGCCCTTGGCATCAACGAGACCAGCCGCCTTGAAGCCCTCGTAGACCTTCGCGGAGCCCTCGTAGCCCAGCCGCTCCTCGCCGCCGTCCGCGCGCTCCACCACGATGCTCGCGAAGGACTCGGCTGTCAGCACGCCAAAGCGCAGGCCCTCGTCTGCAAGCTCCTTCTGCAGGCCACTCGCAAAGTCCTCGTAGCTCTCGTTTGCGACGACGGTGAGCACGTTGGCGTCCTCGTCGTAGCAGCGCTCGCCGTCCTGGTTGACACACAGACGCAGGCCTCGGCCGATCTTCTGGCGCTTGGTCATCTTGTCCTTGGTCTCCACCAGCGTGCAGATCTGGAAGACGTTGGGATTGTCCCAGCCCTCCTTGAGCGCCGAGTGACTCCAGATGAACTGGATGCGCTTCTTGGCGAGCGTCTCGGCGTCGTCATGCTGCGGGTCGGGGAAGGAGAGAAGTGTCTCCTTCTCGCGCATGATGGTCTCGAAGGTGGAGATGTCCGCCGCCGAGGACGCCGCCTCGGTGGAGTTCTTGATGCGTCCCTTGCCATCCTGCGAGAAGTACCCGCTGTGAACGGCCGCCGCGTCCGTCTCCAGCGGCACGCCGGCCGCCTCGTAGCGGGGGCGCCACTTTTCCAGCGCAGCCTCGTACTCCTCCTCGAACCACTGGGCGTACTCGCCGTTGCGCACCGGGTCGTACAGGCGATACTTCTCCACCTTGTCGATGAAGAAGAGGCTGAGCACCTTGATGCCGCGCGGGTAGAGCTCAAGCTGGCGCTGCAGGTGGTCCTCGATGGTGCGGCGAATCTGCGCGCGCTTGATGGCCTCGGCGGAGACGTCACCCACGGCCTGACCGAGCTCGAGCACCTGCGCACCGTTGCCAAACTCGATGAACTCGTTGCCCTCGGCCGCGGAGATGTTGGTCACCTGCCAGTTCTGGCCCTCGTAGTCGGTGTTCTCACCACTTCGCTCAAAGAGGTTTTGGCCATGCTTGACCGTAACCTTCTTGCGCTTGAGCGAGCCGTTCTCCTGACGCACGTCGATGGTGAGCTTTGCCGAGAATCCAGAGTCATGCTTCACGGACTCCAGGCGCACGTAGGCCCCGTTGAGGTCCGGGTCCGAGCGCACGGAGTCCACGCAGATGCCCTTGACCAGCCCGCGCTGGAAGGCGTCCACCGGCGTGAGGCGGAAGACCTTGTTGTACTCCTCCTTGTGCGTGGCCGAGTAGCGCAGCACAAAGAGCGGGTTCAGGCTGCGAATGGCCGCCTTGGCCTTGGGCGTGCCGTCCACGCTCTGCGGCTCGTCGATGATGACGATGGGGTTGCACTGGCTCACGAGCTCACGCGGGCTGCGGCCGCCGATGAGCTTCTCGCTGGGTCGGTGGAAGAGGTTGCCCTCGTCTGCCGCGCCGTCGTCGGTGAAGCCCTTGTTGAAGGCCCCGATGTTGATGATCATCACCTGGATGGAGGCCGAGGTGGCAAAGCTGCCCACCGGCCCCATGTCCTTGGAGTCGTAGACGAAGTACTCGAGTGGCGTATTGTCGTAGAGCGTCGAGAAGTGCCCGTGCATGCTCTGGAAGCTCTTCCTGACGCCCTCGCGGATGGCCACGTTCGGCACCACGATGATGAACTTGGTGAGACCGTAGCGGCGATTGAGCTCATAGATGGTGCGAATGTAAACGTAGGTCTTGCCCGTGCCCGTCTCCATCTCCACGGTGAAGTCTCGCAGACGACCGTTCGTGGCAACGCTCGTGGCGGGAAGGCACTCCTCTTCCTGGATGGCATGGAGGTTGTGTTCCAGCTGGGCGGCGGAGAGGCGCACGCCGTTTGCGTGGCCCACGCTGGTAATGAGGCCCTGTTCGAGGGTCCCCTCCTTGCCCATAGCAGCAGTGAAGTCCGCGTCCATGAACTCCTGGCCGCGGAACAGGTCGCAGGCCGCCTCGACGGCCTCCACCTGGTGCTCCTGGGTGGCGGAGTATTTGAGTTCCAACGTCATGGCTATACCGTCCTCAGCTCAATCTCCTCGCCGTGGCACTCGCCGGCGGTGCGGAAGATCTGCAGGGCGTTGAGCTTGAGCGAGTCGGAGAGGATTGAGTCGAGGATGAACACGCGGCGCGGGCACTCGTCGGCGATGGCGTCAAGCGCTTCGAGGGTGAGGCCAGGCGCCAGGCAGCAGATGAGCTCGCCGGCAGCCACGGAGTAGGCCGAATAGCCGGCGAAGTCCTCGCACTCGACGGGCAACGTGAGCTCGAGGCCCCACTTGAGCATCATCTCGAAAACGATGTCCAGGTCGGAGCGCTCGGGCTTCACCACATCGGGAAGAAGCTGGCCGGGCTCAGGCTTCTGGATGCCGGACTCGTCCAGCGTGAAGACGCGGAAGCCGATGTCAGGCAGCCTCTTGGGCTCCTCGCCAAGCTTGGGTTGGGCATTGGCCTCAGCAACCTCAGTCTTGATCTTGTCACCCGCGCGACGGATACGTTCTTCGCCGATGTCACATAGGCTAGCGTAGCCATCCTTAAAAGCATCACGAGTTGGGTCATTTTCCTCGGGAAGCTGAACAAGCATAAAACGATAAGAGGCATCTTTATCAAGTTCCTGTTCAAACAGCGCATGAGCTGTCGACGCTGACCCCGAAAAGAAGTCGAGCACGATATCGTCATCTTTGGTGTTCGCCAGCGTAATCAGACGCTGAATCAGTTTCGTTGGCTTAGGACCGTCAAAATAACCTTTTCCGCCAAATAGGGAGACAAGCTCCTTCGCACCCTCTTGGCTGTGTCCAACTTCCTTGTAAAACATGATTGAAGTTGGGGCCATACCATCAAACTTCAGCTCCGTAAGAAAACGTTTGATGCACGGAACACTATCTCCATTGGGGCCGAACCAGATGCGGCCGTCCTGGAGCCTCTCGCGAAACGCAGTTCGCGAGAGCCTCCAGCAGCGCCCTGCTGGAGGCTCTACTACACGCCCGGAGGGCGTCGTTATCGGATAGTCAGATTCGGCACTGTAGGTTTTCACCGAGAGGTCGCTTGGCTTCCAAACGCCGCGTGGATCATTATCGGGATTCTTATAGCGAGCGTTTGCCTCATCAGTTCTCGGCAGACGACCAATTACAAAGTTATCAATCGACTTCGCATACACAAGCACATAGTCATGGCTATTCGAAACATACTTGGCATCATTCTTAGGCGAGTAAGCCCTCTCCCAAATGAGCTGAGCCACGAAGTTCGGCTCTCCAAACGTCTCATCGCAAAGAATGCGTAGGTTGCGGTCTTCGTTGTCGTCGATGCTGATAAAGATGACACCATCCTCGCTCAGCAGCTCCCTAGCCAACCTCAACCTCGGATACATCATCGAGCACCAATCGCTGTGGTAGCGGCCGTTGGTCTCGGCGTTGGAGTGGTCGGCCTGGCCTGTCTGCTCCTTGTAGTTGGCGATGGTGTCGCCGAACTTGTCCTTGTAGACAAAGTCGTGGCCCGTGTTGTACGGCGGATCGATATAGATCATCTTGACCTTGCCAGCGTATCCACGCTGCAGGAGCTTCAACACCTCAAGGTTGTCACCCTCGATATAGATGTTGTCCGAGTCAAAGCTGCCGTCCTGGCCATCGCGGCCACGGCTCTTCTCCACGCACGGGCGCAACGTCGCCGTGCTCGTGGTCTGGGACTGGCGAATGGCATCCATCTTGCCGGGCCAGGTGAACGCGTAGCGCTCCTGGCCCTCGTCCACCTCGTCTCCCAGCTCCAGGCGCAGCTTCTCGAAGTCGATGCCACTCTCTGAGAAGCACTCGGGCATGAGCTCGCGCAGCTTGGCCAGGCGATCGTCAACCAGATTCTCCGAGTTGAGGTCCATCTTCTCGATGTCAGCCATGGCAGGTCTCCTTTATTTGGTTGGTAAGGTTGGCGGCGTCCTTCTCGAGGCGCTTGATCTCCATGCGCAGGTGCGCGGAGTCGTTGAGCGAGATGTCCTTGTCGCGGCGTTGTTTCCGCAGCTCGGCAATGGTGGAGTCCAGCTCATCCTTCTCGCCCACGAGGGCAAGCAGGCGCTCGCGGTCTTGCGGAGCGCACACGGGGTAGAAGCCGAGCGAGTCCACGGCCCTCGCAAGGGTCACTGCAGCGGCAAGGCCCTCCAGATACGACAGGAGGTCTACCTGCGGGAGGGCATCAAACGAGATAGACTTCAGCAGCCCGCCGTACTTCTCGTCACGCGGGTCAAAGGCACCCGTCGCTTCGATGAGGTCAACGACGGTGGCGCCCTGCTCGGCCAGGCTCTTGCGCGTGAGGGCAACGGACACGCACGCCTCGCCCTCCCCACCGAAGAGAATCACTGTTGGGTTGGGAAAGCACTTGTGGATGAGGCGCGCCACCTCGGCGTAGGCCGCGTTGCCGGCGAGCTCGCAGCGCAGGAACACCACGCTCTGGATGTCGTGCTCCTCGTCCTGCGTGGGCGGGATGCGCGTCGTGGACTTCTGGACGGTGGCAAAGTGCGTGAGCGCGGCCACGCGGCCGAGCGCCTTCTGCTCAGTCTTGGTGAGGCCCGCCTGCCGCACGAGCACCGTCTTGGGTATGCGCCGCTCCCCCGCCAGCGCCGCATCGGGCAGACAAAGCGCGTCGTTCCAGCTAAAGCTCCTCATCGCAGCACCACGAAGCTCACGAGGGAGTAGTCGTCAAAGCCCAGGCTGGTACCCGCGCCCACCTCGCCCAGGCTGAAGAGGCTCTCGATGCCCTTGTCCTGCTGCACGCCGTTGATGACGGCGACCACCTTGTCCAGAAGGTCGGTGTAGGCGTCCATGCGCTCGCCGTTGCGCGTCTGGCGGTTGAACTCGCGGCAGAGCTCGGCCACGGGTTCCACCTGACCGGCGCACGCGGCGCGCATGATGTCCAGCGCCTGCTTGGGCTGGGTGTGCTTGGTCATCACCTGGCCGTCCTGGGAGACGTAGACCACGTAATGCGGGAACGTTGGGTTGGTGTCCTTGGGGTCGCATGTCTCGTCGTTCTGGCGCAGGCAGAAGATAACGCCCGGGGCAACGGTGACACGCAGCTCGTCGGGGATGGCGGCCACGGCGTGCAGGCCGCAGGGAGAGCCCTCCAAAAGGCCGGGATGCTCTTTGTCATAGCGCTGGAGCTCCACGCGGAAGTCGTCGAACGCGAAGTCCGTGATTGAGATGCCGCCCGATATGTCCTCCAGGTCGAGGACCTCGCTCCTCAGCTGCTGGAGCTGCTGACGACGGTACTTGAGGTCGTTCATCTCGCCCGCGCCCTTGGACTCGAAGACGTTCTCCTCGCCCGTGGCGGAGGCATCGAGCAGGGCCATGCGCCCCTTGACGCGACTCTCGAGCTGGATGTACTCGTCCAGCTCCACGTCGGGCCAGAAGTCGACGAGCTGGATCTCTTTGTTTCTGGAGCCAAGGCGGTCGATGCGGCCAAAGCGTTGGATCACGCGCACGGGATTCCAGTGGATGTCGTAGTTCACGAGACAGTCGCAGTCCTGGAGGTTCTGTCCCTCGGAGATGCAATCCGTGGCAAAGACGACGTCTATCTCGCCCTGGGCGCGGGCGGCCTCGGGCAGCTCCTTGGAGACGGGGCTGAAGTAGGCCAGGATGTTCTCGAAGGTGGCACGCGAGAGCCTGAGGGAGTAGGTGCGGTTGGTACCGCCCGCAACCTCGGCGCACTCCAGGCCCAGCTCGTCCTTGAGCACGGGCGCCAGCTGGTCGAAGAGGTAGTCCGTGGTGTCCGCGAAGGCGCTAAAGACGAGCACCTTGCGGTTGCCCTCGTTGTAGGGGTGGGTGACCTTCTCCACGATGAAGTCACGCAGTCTCATGAGCTTGGCGTCGCGCTCTGGGGTCACGGCGTCGGCGTACTCGAGGAGCTTGCGCAGGACCGTGATGTCAAAGTCCAGGTCCTGGGCCAGACGCAGCGCGTCGACGTCGCGCAGGTCCACGCGCACCTTGCTGCCCGCCTCGAACTCCTCCGCTTCATCGTCGTCAAGGCCGTCCGTGACGCCCTGGGAGTCGTAGGCCGCGCCCGCCTCACCCGTGTCCAGGCGGTGGCGCAGGTCCTCGCAGCCCTCCAGGATGCGGCGCAGCGTGATGCGGAAGGAGTTCACGGAGGACTCCATGCGCTTGAGCACGTTGACCCTCATGAGGTTGGCGACGGCGCTCGCGCGGTGCACCTGGCTCTCGAAGTCCTTGCCCCAGGTGTCGCCGTAGCGGTCCTCGTACTTGCGGCGTTTGTCGGCGCGAACGTAGGAGAGCGTCTGGTACTGGGCAAACGTAAGCTGCGCAATCATGTCGTTGAGCTCGGAGATGGGCGGCAGCTTGCCTTGCGCGTCGATGGGCGTGGTGATGGAGAGGGGCTTTCTGCGCTGCGGGAACGTGCCGCTGGCGGCCCCGTAGTACTTGCTGATGTGCTTGCGGCTGCGGGCGATGGTGAGCACGTCCAGCAGCTTGAAGTAGTCGGCGTTCACCGAGTTAACGAAGCTCTCGGTGGTGCGGTCCTCGTCTGGCAGCTTGCTCCACTCGTTGAAGCGCGTCTGGGCCGTGCGGCACACCTGGGTTATGGAGTCTATGCCGTCAGTGTCCGCGAGGTAGGTGTCATCGCCCTCGGTGATAAGCTCGATCTGGTTGCGCAGGTCGAGCAGGCGATTGTTCACCGGTGTGGCCGAGAGCATGAGGACCTTGGTGCGCCTGCCGCTCTTGATGACGTCCTCAATGAGGCGCGTGTAGCGATCCTTCTTCTCAGCGTCCGTCGTCTTGTTGCGGAAGTTGTGGGACTCGTCGATGACAAGCAGGTCGTAGTGGCCCCAGCGCAGGTGCTCGAGGTCCACGTCACCGCTCATGCCGGAGTAGCGCGAGAGGTCCGTGTGGTTGAGCACGGTGTAGTTGAGGCGGTCCTCCGCGAGCGGGTTGCGGTCATCGTTGTCCTGGGTCCAGAGCGTCCAGTTGTCTCGCAGGCGCTTAGGTGCCAGGACCAGGATGCGATCGTTGCGCTCCTGGTAGTACTTGATGACGGCCAGTGCCTCGTAGGTCTTGCCCAGGCCCACCGAGTCCGCGATGATGCAGCCCTTGTACTTCTCGAGCTTGCGGATGGCGCCCACGACGGCGTCACGCTGGAAGTCGTAGAGCTTGTTCCAGACAACGGATTCCTCGAACTTGAGGCCGGGGCGCAGGTCGTTGTCCTCGTCGCCCAGATAGTCACGGAACAGGTGGTAGAGCGTGAGGAAATAGACGAACTCGGGTGGGTTCTCGCGATAGAGCGTGCCCACCTGGGCGGCCACCTCGTCGGTGACGTCGGCCACCATGGCAGGGTTGTCCCAGACCTGCTGGAACATGAGCTTGAGCCCAGTGGCCTCGGCGGCGCCCTCGAAGTGGCTCACGCACATAACGCTGTTGGGACGTCGCTCGTAGCCCAGGCCCTCCTGGGTGAAGTCTGCGGCGGCGCCGTTGAAGGCGTGGTCATTGCCGTTGGGGTTCTCCACCACGTAGGTGCCACCGGGCATGATGACGCCCGGCATCTTGGCCGAGCGGAACTCGCACCTGGTGCGCACCCACTCGACGCACTCGTGGGCAATGGCGCGCTGGTTGAGGTTGTTGCGGAGCGTGAGCTCCAGGCCAGCGCCGCCCACGCTGCGCTCACGCGTGGTCTGGGAGATCGCGAACTCGCGGGGGTCCTTCTCGGCGGCCATGCGCTTGATGAACGTGGGCTCGCTGAACAGGAAGCGAACCGCATCGACGCGCGAGAGCTCATCCTTGAGCTCGCCGTAGGCGAACACGGTGAAGTAGCTACTGATAATCGAGAGGCGTGAGCCCTCGTCGAGAGAGCCGGCAAGGGCGTCGCCCAGACGCTCGCGGCCAACGTTGCTGAGGGACTTCACGCGCGCCACCCCAGCCGCAGGCAGGGAAGGCTACGCGTCTTTATCGAAGGGACGTACTCATCAGCGAGTACCCCCCCCCCGAGGGATTATCGCCGTGACGTTCA
>UMHQ01026683.1_pt1 | contig 15806 bp, 15 predicted proteins | sample 1965531 | NCBI WGS metagenome assembly UMHQ01 (sample SAMEA4836098, study PRJEB28245) | human gut metagenome | biome: gut microbiome; material: fecal sample | place: Denmark | collected 2008
CTCCCAATCAAATTTGGGATCTGCATAATGCGATATATCTAAGCCTTTTTCAAGTCCTAACCTAATTTCATTCATCTGCCCCCAATCGAAATTTTCATCAAGCCACTTTGTAAATTCATTTTTGCTCATTTCATTTACTTTGTTTAATTCTTTAACGTTTAACATTTTTTACTCCTTTTTGGTTGTTGATGTTTATTATTTTCATTTCCTACCTCATCATCATCTTTTTAATATTATTTTGTTTTTCTCGGTAGATACATCTAAGCCTTTTTCAAGTCCTTGTCTAATCTCTTTCATCTGCCAACTGTGAAATTTTGGATCTGCGTATTTTGATACATCTAATCTTGCCTTAACTCCTTTTCGGATTTCCTCCATCTGTAATTCATCAAATTTGGGGTTTGTGTATTTTGATACATCTACTCCTGCTTCAAGTCCTTTTCTGATTTGGTACATCTGCCAACTGTCAAATTTGGAGTCGGCATATTTTGATATATCTAAGCCGTCTTCAAGTCCATATCGGATTTGTTCCATCTGCCATTTGTTAAATTTAGGGTCTGCGTATTTTGACACATCTAAGCCGTCTTTAAGTCCATATATGATTTCCCTAATTTGTAAATCGTCAAATTGGGGATCTACATATTTTGATACATCTACTCCTGCCTTAAGTCCATATCGGATTCCCTCCATCTGGGGAGGGTAAAATTTTGGGTCTGCGTATTTTGATACATCTACTCCCACCTCAAGTCCATATCGGATTTCCCTCATCTGCTCCCAACCAAATTTGGGGTCTGCATACTTTGACACATCTAAGCCGTCTTTAAGTCCTTTCCTGATTTCCCTCATCTGTAAGTCATTAAATTTGGGGTCAGCGTATTTTGATACATCTACTCCTGCTTCAAGTCCATATTGGATTTGTTCCATCTGTGAATGGTTAAATTTTGGGTCTGCGTACTTTGATATATCTAAGCCTTTTTCAAGTCCATATCGGATTTCTCGCATCTGCCTCCAATAAAATTTTGGGTCGGCATACTGTGATACATCTAAACCTTTTTCCTGTCCTTCTTGAATTTGCTCAATTTGTAATTCATTGAACTGGATATCTTCTCTTGGTGTTTTCATATTCTTCCTCCTTTTTACTTTAGAAACTCATCAATTTCTGCTATCCTTTTTAGCAGTCTTTCTTTTTCTTCAATAAGTTTCTGCTTTTTACTTTTTTCTTGCACTAAAGTAACTCCTTGCGGAAGTTCTTCCGTTAAAGTTTCAGGCACACTCATTCTTAACTTCGTACCGTTTGCCCATGTAACTTCCGGATACTGTCTGCTTCCACCACTTGATAAGAAGTTGCCCTCTACCACATAAGCATCAGACTTTATGATGACTGATGAATCTCTACATCTTCTTGTGGCTATGGTAACTCCCTTATAAGTGAGGTCGTAACCTTCATTTTTAAAAGTGTCAAGGTCGATCTCAATCTCTACCTTTTGTACTTCCTGAAAACCCTCGCCATATACATCTATAAGAATTTTATCGAGCCTATCAGCAACCTTTTCAGGGAAAACCCAGTAAGGAGCGTTCCATTTGCCTTGAATTTGTTTTGCTTTGCTTATGAATACTCGATTGAAATCACTCTGTACTTTTATCTTTGTGCCTTCTCTTAGGATTTTCATTTTACTCTCCTTTTTTTGTACAAATTTTTGATAATTTTATAACTTTGAGATATTATTTGAAAAACAAGACGAATTATTTCTATTTCTCTTTTCCCTTATTTTTCAACGTCTTTCGCTCTTTTTGTTATAAAAAAAATATAAGTAGATTTCTTTTTTCTACTTATATTCTACAACTCAGCTTTAGATATTTTGCTGATAATAAATAATATTTAGCCATATTATGTTTGATAGGTCTTATTAAAAACATAACAAAATAGATTAACTCTAAAAAATATTAACTTTTTTAAAATAAAAATTAATAAAATATTTATCCACATTGTGTTTATAAACCTATGTTAATTATGTTAATAACTCTAATTTAGACTGCGTTTCAAGCGTATTTTGTTCTAATTTATATGTGGATAATTCTTATTTTTTCTCTTTTGTGTGGATAACTTAGGAATATTGCAATTTATCCATATTTTTTGTAAAATACTAATATAAGATTTATAGGAAGTGAATGTAGAGAATGATATCTGAACCAAACAGCGTATGGATTCGCGTTAAAGATAATCTTAAAGAATTGATTCCGTCACCTAGCTATGAAACTTTTATTAAACCTGTTACATTAAATTGCATAGATGAAGATATATTTATTTTTTATCTTGAAGTTCCCGATAATATCGATTTAGATATTGTAAATAGGTACAAAATAAGACTTGAATCAATTATTCAAAAGCAAACTGGAACTGCTTATAAGGTTATTACAAAGCACAAAAGTGAATATGGTAATAATAGTAACCAACATTTAAAAAGAAGTAGCAATGTTGGGAATTTTGATGTTTTAAAAATAGAACCTTATTCAAAAGCTTATGACGAATATTTCATTCCTTCATATACATTTAATAATTTTGTAGAAGGATCCTGCAATAAGGTCGCATGTGCTGCTGCTCACGCTGTTGCTGAAAATCCTTCTCAAGCGTACAATCCACTATATATTTACGGAAAATCCGGACTTGGAAAAACTCATTTAATAAATGCTATTGGCCTCTATATTCAAGAAACAAGACCAGAATTAAATGTAATATATGTTACTTCTGAAACATTTACAAATGAATGTACTCATGCCATAAAACAAAACAAAATGAATGAATTCAAAAGAAAATACAGGAAGGCTGATGTTTTGTTAATAGATGACATTCAATTTCTAGAAAACAAGGATACAACTCAAGAAGAATTTTTCCACACTTTCAATGAGTTATATAAATATGAAAAACAAATAATAATCTCAAGCGATAGGCCGCCCCAAAGACTTACAAGACTTGATGAAAGGCTTAGATCCAGGTTTGCTTGGAAGATGATGGCTGATATCCAACCTGCGGATTATGAAACAAGAATAGCAATACTTATGAAAAAGGCTGAAAGTAAAGGTATTGAAATTACTGATGATGTTTATGACGTAATTAAACTTGTAGCAGAAAGTATAACAGATAATATTAGAAACCTTGAGGGTGCATTTAATAGAATTATAAGTTTTTCAGTTCTTCTTAATAGAAATATTGATGTTACATTTGCAAACGACATTTTAAAAGATATTGTTACATCTAAATCTGTACTTCCTACTCCAGAAAAAATCAAGCAGATTGTGTGCAATCACTTTGACATCGGCCTTGATGAAATGGAAGGAGCAAAGAGAACTAATAGAATTGCATATCCTAGACAAATTGCAATGTATATTTCTAGAGAAATTACAGATTATTCTCTGCCTAAAATAGGAAGATGTTTCGGTGGTAGACATTATTCAACAGTTATACATGCTCATGAAAAAATCCAAAAAAAAATAAAGGATGATGAAACACTTAAGGGAATTGTAGATTTATTAATTGAAAAATCTAAAGAACGATAAAATTATTTAAGATGTTTTCTTACATAAGTCAAAATTTTAAAATTTATTAATATCAAATGTGGAAACTTATCCTTATCTTTTGTGGATAAAAAATGTTAGAATTAAGGGTGTATTGATAGTTATCCATATTATCCACATAACCTACTACTACAACTACAAATAATAAAATATAAAATAAAGGAGTTACGAATGAAATTCTCTTGTAATCAAATTAAATTATCAAAATCATTAAATATAATTTCAAAGGCAATATCTACAAGAACAACAATGCCTATTCTTAAGGGTATTCTTCTTGAAGTAGAAGATGGAATGCTAACTCTGACAGCGTCCGATCTTGATATTTCAGTAATAAGAAAAATGAAAGTTGATTCTTCTGAAAATGGAAAAATAGTTGTAAATGCTAAAATATTTACAGATATAATAAGAAAATTACCCTCAGCTGATATAGAATTTATTGTAGATGATAGCAATAAGATGGAAATTAAATGCCTTAATACAGATTTTGAAATTATTTGCATTTCACCAGATGAATTTCCAAGTATTTATAGGGAAAATTTTGATGATGCTATCAGTTTTCACAAAGAAACATTTAAAGAGCTTATTAGAAGAACACAATTTGCTGCTCATCCAGATGAAACAAGAGGAATAATAAGCGGCATTTTGATAGAAATGAACAAAGAATATCTTAAGATGGTTGCAATTGATGGGTATAGAATGGCTATAAATAAGGCTGTTACTAATATTGATAGCGAACAAAAATTTGTAATATCTGCAAGAATAATGGGTGAATTATCAAAGATAATAAACGATTCTCAAGATGAATCAGATATTATAAAAATTAAGAAAAATGGAAAAAGCTTAGCTGCTCTTATAGGAAATAACGAAGTTAATTTAAGGATAATAGATGGCGAATTTCTTCAGTATAATGAAATGGTTCCTACAGAAAGCAGTATACATGTAAAATTAAATAGAAAAAGTTTAAATGAAGCTATTGATAGAGCATCTATATTTACAATTGAAGGTCAAAATAATTTAATAAAATTAAATATAAAAGATCAAAATATGAAAATTTCCTCAAAATCACAAGAAGGAAGCGTAGTTGAGGAAGTTATGATAGAAAAAACGGGTCAGGATATAGAAATAGGATTTAATGCAAAATACTTGATAGATATTCTGAAAGTTATAGAAGACGACGAAATTATGTTATACTTTAATTCACCTGTTACTCCTTGTGTTGTAACACCTATTGATGGAGATGACTATCTATTCTTGGTTCTTCCAGTTAGAGTTAAATAAATGTTTTTAAAATCGATAGAACTGAAAAATTTTCGAAACTATAATAATTTAGAATTAGATTTTAATAAAAATATAAATCTTATTCTAGGTGATAATGCTCAAGGCAAAACTAATTTACTTGAATCAATATATTACACATCGATGGGGCGTTCATTCAAACCTGTAAAAGATAGAGATGTAATAAATTTTGGTGAAGAAACATCTATAATCAAAGCGAATGCTCATAAATATGATGACAATCTTGAGATTTCCATAATTCTTCGTAAAAATGGAGATAAGGAAATAAAGAAAGATGGAGTAAAATTAAAAAAAATTTCTGAATTATGCGATAATATGCTTGTGGTGATGTTTTCACCTGAAGATTTAAAAATTGTTAAAGAAGAGCCTGAAAAAAGAAGAAAATTCATCGACAGAGAATTATCTTTAATATCTCCTATATACTTAGATAATCTTAATAATTACAAAAAAACTTTGTTTCAAAGGAACAATTACTTAAAAGAAGAAAATATAGATGAATTACTGATAAATGTGCTTGATAAGCAGTTATCTAATTATGGATATGATGTCATAAAATATAGAAAAGAATTTATAGAAAAATTACAAACATATGTTGAAAAAATTCATTCAGGAATTACATCTGGAAAAGAAAAAATTAAATTAATATATAAACCTAGCATAGATCCAGAATCTAAAGAAGAATTTGAGAAAATTTTAAAAGATGATTTTTACAAAGATAGCAAAAATGCTGTAACTTCAAGGGGACCTCACAGAGATGATATAGAATTCTTAATCAACAAAATAGATGTCAGAAGATATGGATCACAGGGTCAACAAAGGACATGTGCATTATCTGTAAGACTTGCCGAGCTTTCTTTAATAGAGGAAGAAACAGGAGAGTCAGCTATTTTGTTGCTTGACGATGTAATGAGTGAACTTGATTTGAATAGACAAGAATATCTTATTAAAACACTTGAAAATAATCAAATTTTTATAACAGCAACAGAACTTTCAAATGATATTATCGCAAGATTAAAAGGCGTGAACAAAATTTTTATAAAAAATGGAAAAGTAATAGAAGGGGACAGTAATGACAGAACAAAAAGTTACAAATGAATATGGTGCTTCGCAGATTCAGGTTCTTGAAGGGCTTGAAGCTGTAAGACAAAGACCGGGAATGTACATAGGAAGTACAGGTACCAAAGGATTGCATCATCTCGTTTATGAAATTGTTGATAATAGTGTGGATGAGGCACTTGCAGGATATTGCAAGAATATCAAAATTACCATTCAAAAGGATAATTCAATAAAGGTTGAAGATGATGGTCGTGGAATGCCAGTTGATAAACATCCTAAGATGGGAATTCCTGCTGTTGAAGTTATTCATACTGTGCTCCATGCAGGTGGTAAATTTGGTGGAGGAGGATATAAGGTTTCAGGAGGACTTCATGGTGTTGGAGCTTCTGTTGTAAATGCTCTTTCGACTAGAATGGAAGTTGAAATTAAAAGAAATGGCAAGATATATATGCTTGCATTTGAAAAAGGAAGAACTGTTGAAAAACTTCACGAAATAGGAGAATCAAAGAAAACTGGATCAACCACTATTTTTTGGCCGGATCCTGATATTTTTGATGAAGTTGAATTTGATTATAGTACCCTCCAGCATAGATTTAGGGAAATGGCTTTTCTCAACAAGGGCGTTAATATAACACTCAAAGATGAAAGAGAAAAAGGTAGGAAGGACGTTTTTCATTACGAAGGTGGAATAAAGGAATTTGTTAAGCATATTAATATCAACAAAGAAACAATCCACCCTGACATAATATATTTTGAGGTGTCAGAAACTGAACGAGAAGTTGAAATTGCAATGCAATACACAGATAAATATAACGAGATGATTCAGGCTTATGCAAATAATATTGCAACACCTGAAGGAGGTTATCATTTATCAGGTTTTAAATCTGCATTAACAAGAGTTTTCAACGATTATGCAAGAAAAAATAAATTTCTAAAGGATAACGATGATAATCTAGCTGGAGAAGATATTAGAGAAGGATTAACGGCTATTATCTCAGTCAAACTTACAAATCCACAATTTGAGGGACAAACTAAAACAAAACTTGGAAACAGTGAGATGAAGGGTTTTGTTGAGACGGCTACAAATGAGTATTTAGCAGCATTTTTAGAACAAAATCCAAACCAGGCTAAGAATATCCTTGAAAAATGTATTAAGGCAAAAAATGCAAGAGAAGCAGCTAGAAAGGCGAGGGATCTAACAAGGAGAAAAAGTGCACTTGATAGCATGTCTCTTCCTGGTAAATTAGCGGATTGCTCAGAAAAAGATCCAAAACTTTCGGAAATTTTCTTAGTCGAGGGAGATTCAGCCGGAGGTTCTGCAAAACAGGGTAGAGATAGAATAAGACAGGCAATACTTCCACTTAGAGGAAAGATACTCAACGTTGAAAAAGCAAGGCTGGATAAAATATTAAATTCCGACGAAATCAAAAATATGATTACAGCATTCGGATGTGGTATAGGGCATGATTTTGATATTGATAAGTTGAGATATCACAAAATAATAATCATGACAGATGCCGACGTTGACGGAGCGCATATCAGAACGTTATTACTGACATTCTTCTATAGATACATGACACCGCTTATTGAAAATGGGCATGTTTATGCTGCGCAACCTCCTTTGTTTAAGACTGTTAAACAAAAGAAGACGTATTATACATATTCGGAAAAAGAGCAAGATAGGCTAATGGAACAGTTAAATGAGCAGCCAGGAAAGGCTGAGATACAGAGATATAAGGGTCTTGGAGAAATGGACTTCCATCAGCTATGGGAGACTACAATGGATTATAATCACAGGACGTTAATTCAAATTACACTTGATGATGCAACGGCTGCGGATGAAATCTTTACGACGCTTATGGGAGATAAGGTTCCACCACGAAAGAAATTTATCGAAGAAAATGCAAAATACGCAAGCTTAGATTTTTAAGGAGAATTGGAGATTTATAGATGTCAACACTTGTAGAAGATACAAAGATGATACAGCACGAAATTCATGAAGAAATGAAGAAATCTTACATAGATTACGCAATGAGTGTAATTGTAGGACGTGCATTACCTGATGTAAGAGATGGTTTAAAGCCAGTACATAGACGTATTCTTTACGGAATGAGTCAACTTGGAGTTACGCCAGATAAGCCTTTTAAGAAGTCGGCAAGAATTGTCGGAGAGGTAATGGGTAAATACCATCCTCATGGAGACCGTTCTATATATGATGCGATGGTTAGAATGGCTCAAGACTTTTCAATACGATATATGCTTGTTGATGGCCACGGAAACTTTGGTTCTGTAGATGGAGATGGCGCTGCGGCAATGAGGTATACAGAGGCTAGAATGACGCCTTTTGCATTGCAGATGCTTAGAGATATAGAAAAAGAAACAGTCGACTTCATGCCTAACTTTGATGAGGAAGAAGAAGAACCGGTTGTGCTTCCAAGTAGATTCCCAAATCTTTTGGTAAATGGTTCAAACGGAATCGCAGTAGGTATGGCAACGTCAATACCACCTCACAACCTAAGGGATGTTATCGATGCTACTATTTTGCTCATAGATAAAAAAGATGCAACAGTAGATGACCTTATTAAAATTGTTAAGGCTCCAGACTTTCCGACAGGAGCACATATACTTGGAAGACAGGGTGCAAGACAGGCATACAAAACAGGAACAGGCAAGGTTCAGGTTCGTGCAAAGTGCGAGATTGAGGAAACAAAGGGTGGTAAATACCAGATAATTGTTTCTGAAATTCCTTATCAGGTTAATAAAGCAAGACTCATTGAAAAGATTGCCGAACTGGTTAAAGATAAGAGAGTTGATGGTATCTCTGCCATACGAGATGAGTCCAACCGTAAGGGTATGAGGATAGTAATAGAGCTTAAGAGAGATGCAAATCCGCAAATTACTCTAAATAGGCTTTATAAGCATACGCAGTTACAATTCAGCTATAGCATGATCATGCTCGCACTTGTAGATGGTGAGCCAAAAATTTTAAATCTTTACGATATACTCAGTGAATATCTGAACTTCCAAAAAGAGATAATTACAAGAAGAACACAGTTTGATTTAAAGAAGGCAGAAGCAAGGGCTCATATACTTGAAGGATATAGAATTGCACTTGATAATATTGACGAAATCATCAAAATAATTAGGGCAAGTTACAACGATGCAAAGGAGAAGCTGATTGAAAGATTTGGATTTTCAGATATTCAGGCGCAGGCTATTTTGGACATGAGGCTTGCAAGGCTTCAAGGTCTTGAGCGCGAGAAAATCGAAAAAGAGTATGCTGAATTGATGGAAAAAATAGCATATTTTAAAGCTATTTTGTCAGACGAAACCTTGCTCATGGGAGTTATCAAAGAAGAACTTCAGGAAATTAGAGAAAAATACGGCGATAACCGTCGCAGCAAAATAGTTGCAGCCGAAGACGAATTCGATGATGAAGATTTGATAGAAGAAGAGAGTGTGGCTGTTACGCTTACACATCTTGGATATATCAAAAGAGTTCCGGCAGATACCTATAAAGCCCAGAGAAGAGGTGGGAAGGGAATAACAGGAATAACGACAAGAGAAAATGATTTTGTTAAAGACCTGATTATGACCTCAACTCACGATTATCTTTTGTTCTTTACAGATACAGGTAAGGTGCATAAACTTAAGGCTTATGAGATACCTGAGGCATCAAGGACGGCAAAGGGGACACCTGCAGTAAATCTTTTAAATCTGATGCAGAAGGAGAGAATTACTGCTATAATTCCAGTATCGCAATTTGACGATGAGAACTATTTGATAATGGTTACAAAGAATGGAACAATCAAGAAAACTGCTTTGTCGCAATTTGATACAAATAGGAAAAACGGTCTAATAGCAATCAATTTGAAAGATGATGACAGTTTAATTGGCGTTAGAGAAACTTGTGGCGACGATAACATTATTCTCGTTACAAGGAAAGGCAAGTGTATCTCATTCTCAGAAAAAGACGTAAGGAGCATGGGAAGAATCGCAGCGGGCGTAAGAGGAATTAAACTCGATAAGGCGGACACTGTTGTTGATATGGATATTTTGGAGAATGACAAAGAGATACTTGTCGTAACTCAGAACGGATATGGAAAGAGGACACCAGTTAAAGACTATACTATTCAGGCAAGAGGTGGAAAGGGCGTTCTTACATATAACAAGAGCAAGTTCTCAAAGACAGGAGAGCTAATAGGCGCCAAGGTTGTAGACGAAGATGATGAAATACTTCTTATCAATTCAGATGGTATAATTATTAGAATTAGAGCAGAAGAAGTTTCTAAACTAAGCAGATCAACGCAGGGTGTTAAGATCATGAGGGTCGATGATGACGCAAATATTGTTGCGATGGCCAAGGTGATCAAAGAGGATGATACCAATCAGGAGAAGGACGAAGATGGACAAATTAAGTTTGAAGATTCCAGGAAAGCCTGAATACATTAAGGGCACCAGGCTTTTTATAGGTTCTGTCGCTGCAAATGCGGGCTTTGACGTTGAGCAGTGTGAGGATCTTAAGACAGCTGTATCTGAGGCATGCAAAAATATATCCTGCCACGGTTCTTTAGGATTTTCTGACGAATATGAAGTGGCATGCTTACTAGAACAGAACAAAATAACGGTTACCGTGACTGATTTGTCAGAATCGCATCAGCTAGAAAAATTAAATAAGCCATGTAAGAATTGTCCCAAAGAAGGTGATTTAAGCATATTTATAATAAGATCTCTTGTTGATGAACTTGAATTTGGGAATAACGAGGATGGATTAAAATATATTACCATGGTGAAAAGGCATGACAGCAAAAACTAACGGATTTCAGGAATATAAGGCAAATCCGACAATTGCGAAAAGGAATAAACTGGTGGAGGATCATCTCTATATGGTAGAAATTTTAATTCGCAAGTATCTCGGGAAGGGCGTAGAGTACGACGATTTATATCAAGTAGGTGCTCTTGCGCTTGTTTCTGCTGTGGAAAGATTTGATCCAGATAAGGGCTTTGAGTTCAGCTCTTTTGCCACACCAACTATTCTTGGAGAGATAAAAAAATATTTCAGGGATAAGCAGTGGAGTCTCAAGGTGCCTAGGCGTCTCAAAGAAATTTCTGCAAAAGTTCAAGATGCCAGAGAAAAACTCTCAAGTGAGCTCGGCAAAAATCCGACTATTCCAGAGATCGCTAAATTTACAGGTTTAAGCGATGAACAGATTATTGAAGCGATGGAAGGCGCTAAAGCTTACAGCACATATTCCCTCGACAAGACGTTTGATGATATGACGGGCGAAGGAGATTCGGCATTTCTAGAGAAATACACTGGTTTTGACGAAAAAGGATATGAGCAGCTTGAGGCAAAAGAGATAATTGAAAAAGTTCTCGATAAAATGACCGAGCAAAACAAATATATATTTAGAGAGCGCTTCATTTTCAACAAATCTCAGGCAGAGATAGGTAAAATATTAGGAGTGTCTCAAATGACGGTTTCACGTGCTGAAAGGAGCATGGTGGAGCAATTTAGAGCAGAGTTAAAAAAATCTTAAACTGAGTTAGTTAAATCAGATAATGTGAATTGCATATGCAGTTATTAGAATTGAGGGGAAAATATGAAAAGAGTCTTTTCAGGCGTACAGCCAACAGGAAATATACATCTAGGAAATTATCTTGGAGCATTGAGACAGTTTGTCGAATTGCAGGAAGAGTACCAGTGCCTATATTGCATAGTTGATCTTCACGCAATCACTGTACCGCAGGATCCAAAGGAACTTAGAAAACACATTCTTGATGTGGCGGCACTTTATCTTGCGGTCGGAGTTGATCCTAAGAAATCAATAGTCTTCGTACAGTCGGATGTCCCTGGCCACTCAGAACTTGGATGGATTCTAACCTGCAGTTCATACACAGGGGAACTTTCGAGAATGACGCAGTTTAAGGCGAAATCCCACAACAAAGCATCTGCTCCGGCAGGACTATTTACATATCCTGTTCTCATGGCTGCAGATATTTTGCTCTATGATACGGATGTTGTTCCAGTAGGCACAGACCAGAAACAGCATATTGAATTATGCCGTGATTTGGCAATTAGAGTTAATAACACACGAAAGAAAACTTTTGTTGTCCCTGAGGGCAGATACTTAAAAGCAGGTGCTAGAATTATGTCTCTTGATGATCCTACAAATAAAATGAGCAAATCAGCTGAAAACATACACAGCAGGATTTCTCTTCTTGATGAACCATCAAAAATCAAAAAATCCATCATGAAGGCGACAACTGATTCTGAGGGGATTATCAGATTCGACAAAGAGGAAAAACCAGGCCTATCAAACCTTATTAACATTTACAGCGCACTATCCGACAAAACAGTTGACGATATAGTGGCAATGTATGAGGGTAAGGGATATGGCGATTTCAAAAAAGACTTGGTTGAGATAACAGTTGATGCACTTGCACCTATTAAGGAAAGATTTGATGAAATCAGATCGTCGCAAGAGCTTATCGATATTCTGGAAGATGGTGCAGAAAAAGCCAATGCAATTGCTGAGAAAACTATGGCAAGAGTAAAAGATAACTTTGGTTTAGGCTTGAAATAAAGAGCTAAAAGTGGTATCATAAAGAGCGATTTAACTCAAAGAATTTGAGAAAATTCTTTTGCCTCCGTAGCTCAGGGGATAGAGCGTCGGTTTCCTAAACCGTGCGTCGGGTGTTCGAATCGCCTCGGGGGCACCAATAAATAAAGCCTTGAAAACACTGCATTTTGCAGTATTTCAGGGCTTTTTTGTTGAAAAATATTTTTATCCTAATGGTTACAATACAAAAGTGTATATTAAAAAATATTAAGATTTGTATATTTAAAAGGGTGCAAAATGTTGGTACAGTATACTTAAATAAGGTATTATATAAAATATTAAAGTTAGGAGTTATAAAATGGAAAGAAAAATGCAAGCATCGAATTATACGGTTAAGAATATTGTGACTACCGCACTTGTGATGGCACTAATATGCGTAGCAACGATGATAATTAAAATTCCTGTTCCAATGACCGAGGGATATGTTCATCTTGGAGATGCAATGATATTTTTAGGAGTACTAATACTTGGAAAGAATCAAGGAGCATTAGCCGCTGGAGTTGGATCTGCTTTGGGAGATTTAATTGGGGGATATCCTGCATGGATTCCGTGGACACTTGGAATTAAATTTATAATGGCATTTATCGTAGGATTTGTACTCGAAAAAGCTATTAGCAATCAAGTCTTTATTAAGATTTTTGCGATGGTTCTTGGTGGAATTGAAATGGTTGCTGGATACTATTTTGCCGCATCTATAATGTACAGTAACTGGATAGTGCCTCTTGGATCAATTCCTTGGAACATAGGACAGTTTGTCATGGGAATTATACTTGCAGTTCTTTTAGCAGCAATGCTTGAGAATACACCTATTGGAGCACAAATGAAATATAGAATAGGATTTACTGTTAAAAATCACAGTGCAGATTCAAATTAAAGTAGACAACTAAAATTGAAATGAGAATCTTACATATATTTCCACTTGGCATTAACGTAAAACTGATGTATAATAGATGAGCACAATTTTGTGCATATTCTCTGCACCGCAAGAGGCGGTGCCGGATAGACCGTAGGGAGGTGAAGATATGATTAACTATGAAATTATGTTCATTGTCGATCCTACTCTAGATGATGAGATGAAGGAGAAAACAGTAGAAACTGTTAAGGAAATCATCTCAACTGAAGGTGAAGTTAAAAACACTGAAATTTGGGGACTTAGAAAACTAGAATACCCTATTGAAAAGAAAACAGAAGGATATTATGCTGTTATCGATTTTCAGGCAGAACCAACTTTACCTAAGGAGCTAGATAGAAGACTTCGAATTTCAGACAACGTAATTAGACACTTAATCGTAAACAAAGACGAGAAATAGTGGAGGTTTGATATGAATAGCGTTGTATTAATTGGAAGACTTACAAGAGATCCTGAACTGAGATACACATCGGGAACTCAGATGGCTGTAACTTCGTTTAACATTGCTGTAGACAGACCAACAAGGTCAGGCGGCGAGCGACAGGCGGATTTTCCTAGAATTACTGTATTTGGGAAACAAGCGGAAAATTGTGAGAAATATCTCGCAAAGGGAAGGCTTGTAGCTATTCAAGGCCGCATACAGACAGGAAGCTATCAAAATAAAAACGGAGAAACGGTTTATACTACCGACGTTATAGCAGACAGGGTACAATTTCTCGAATGGGGAGATAGACCTCAAGGTAACCAAGGATATGGATACCAGCAAGGTGGCGGTGCTAAGAGCAATGATAGTTTTGCACAGAATTTTGACAACTCGCAAGAATCTGCAAACCAGACGGATGCAACTGGAGATTTTGGGAATAAGAGTGGTCTAGGCGATGATATCCCACCATCTTTTGAAGCGATTGAGGACGATCTGCCATTCTAAAAAATTAGAGAGGAGATTGACATGGAAAAGAGACGACCAACAGGTGCTCGTAGAAGAAAGGTTTGTCAGTTTTGTGCTGATAAGTCTCAAACTATAGACTATAAGGATGTTGAAAAACTAAAGAAGTTTATTTCCGAAAGAGGAAAGATTCTTCCTAGAAGAGTTACAGGAACTTGTGCTCTTCACCAAAGAGATGTTACGAAGGCAATTAAGAGAGCTAGAATCGTTGCTTTGTTGCCTTATGTAGCAGACAAATAAAACAAAAGACTATAATAAAGAAATAAAAAGCATAATTTTCTAATCGCATTAAAAAGTTATGCTTTTTTGTTAATCAAAATCAGGGAATATAACTGATAGATCAAAGGAGATATATATGAATTTTCTATGTGTTGCGCTCGGTGGTGCTCTTGGAGCAGTATTAAGATACACGCTCGGAGCAATACCGCTGAAAATGACATTCCCTCTTCATACATTAATAATAAATATAGCAGGAGCAATTCTTATAGGCTTCATTGTCGGAGCCATAAATGAAAGAGGTGAAATTTCCCATAATACGGAACTATTTTGGAAGACAGGTGTCTGCGGGGGATTTACAACTTTCTCGACTTTTTCGCTTGAGAGCGTAGAACTCTTTGAAAAAGACATGCACATTTTAGCAGGTGTTTATATTATTCTAAGTATAACACTATGCCTGTTCGGAATTTTTTTCGGAAAAAGAATTGCGATGGGCATAGCATAATCAAATTAAAAAGAACTTTCAAAGCATATTACTTTGAAAGTTCGTATAATGCACGAGCGAATATTTTAATTGACATATATAAATCTTCAGCATGGATATATTCATTAGGCTGGTGGCAAATATCCTCTCGGCCTGGCATTACAGGCCCGAAAGCCACTGTGTTTGGAACAGCTCGAGCGTATGTACCGCCGCCGATTACTATCGGCTTACACACTAAATCTCCCGTAAACTCTTTATACGCTGCCATTAAAGTTTCAATTAAAGGATCAGTAACAGGCTTATAAAGCGGTTTCATGTGATTTAGATTCAAAACCCTGTATTCGTCAGGCACTACGGCCTCTAATAGACCGTCGCACACATCCTGAAAGTCTATTGTTACAGGATATCTTATGTCTATCGTATAACTTACCTTCTCCTCATTCCAATCAACAAGTCCAATATTTAAGGACAATTTTCCAGATGGTTCATCTGAAAATCCGACACCCATTTTGCTTCCATCAAAGTGATAGCCAAGCCTATCGTTATAAAAATCAACAATATCGGAGGATTGTGAGCATAATAGATGTTCCCCTTCAATTTGTCCGAGGAAGTCCATCAATAGTGAAATCGCATTTAAGCCTAGGCTTGGTCTTGATCCGTGTGCAGATACACCGTGAGCTGTGAGCAAAATACTGTTTTCCTCTT
>UMHQ01059613.1_pt1 | contig 15775 bp, 17 predicted proteins | sample 1965531 | NCBI WGS metagenome assembly UMHQ01 (sample SAMEA4836098, study PRJEB28245) | human gut metagenome | biome: gut microbiome; material: fecal sample | place: Denmark | collected 2008
GGGGAAAGACGAAACAGACGGCGAAACTTCTCTGCTCAATTTCTAGTGATTGATATAAAAAGTGTATGGATGAAGAATAAGGACGGAATGTAATGCCAAAGAAGAAACAACCCAACGACAAAAAGCCAAAAGTAGAAAACTCCAACGTGATGGGCCTCCACGCCGAGGTGCTGGAGCAGCCCATCACCGAGACGCTGGAACTCAACTACATGCCCTACGCCATGAGCGTCATCGTCTCCCGGGCCATCCCGGAGATCGACGGCTTCAAGCCCAGCCACCGGAAGCTGCTGTACACCATGTACGACATGGGGCTGTTAAATAAGCCCCGGACCAAGTCGGCCAACGTGGTGGGGGCCACCATGAAGTTAAACCCCCACGGGGACGCGGCCATCTACGACACCATGGTACGCCTCAGCCGGGGCTACGGGGCCCTGCTCCACCCCTTTGTGGACAGCAAAGGCAACTTCGGCAAGGTGTACTCCCGGGACATGGCCTGGGCGGCCAGCCGGTACACCGAGGTGCGGCTGGACCCCATCTGCGCCGAGCTGTTCCGGGACATCGACCAGGACACGGTGGACTTTGTGGACAACTACGACGGCAAGCTGAAGGAGCCCTCCCTGCTGCCCACCACCTTCCCCAACGTACTGGTGTCCGCCAACCAGGGCATCGCCGTGGGCATGGCCAGCAATGTGTGCGGCTTCAACCTGGGGGAGGTGTGCGACACCACCATCGCCTATCTGAAGAACCCGGACTGCGACATCATGGCCACCCTGAAGGCCCCCGACCTGCCCACCGGGGGCGAGCTGATCTACGACCCGGCGGCCCTGGGGGAGATCTACCGCACCGGCCGGGGCTCCTTTAAGGTCCGGGCCAAATGGCGGTATGTGAAGGAAGAGAACCTGATCGAGGTCTATGAGATTCCCTACTCCACCACCTCGGAGGCCATTATGGACAAGGTGGCCGAGCTGGTGAAGGCGGGGAAGATCAAAGAGATCGCCGACATGCGGGACGAGACCGACCTGACCGGCCTGAAGCTGGCCATCGACTTAAAGCGGGGCACCGACCCGGACAAGCTCATGGCCAAGCTGTTCCGCATGACCCCGCTGATGGATTCCCAGTCCTGCAACTTCAACATCCTCATCGCCGGCATGCCCCGGGTGATGGGGGTGCGGGAAATCCTGGAGGAGTGGACCGCCTGGCGTGCTGAATCCGTGCGGCGGCGGGTCTACTTCAACATGAAGAAGAAGCAGGACAAGCTGCACCTCCTGAAGGGCCTCCAGCGCATCCTTCTGGACATCGACCGGGCCATCCAGATCATCCGGGAGACCGAGGAGGACGCGGAGGTGGTGCCCAACCTGATGATCGGGTTCGGCATCGACCAGATTCAGGCGGAGTATGTGGCGGACATCCGCCTGCGGAACATCAACAAGGAGTATATCCTCAAGCGCACCCAGGAGGTGGGCGACCTGGAGGCGGAGATTGCCGACCTGGAGGCCACCGTCAACGACCCCAAGCGCATCCGAAAGATCATCATGGACGAGCTGGCCCAGGTGAAGAAGAAGTACGCCGCCCCCCGGCGCACCGAGATCCTCTATGACCTGCCCGATGACCAGGACCAGGGGGAGGAGGACGAGACCCCCGACTACCCGGTGCATCTCTTCCTCTCTCAGGAGGGATACTTCAAGAAGATCACCCCCCAGTCCCTGCGGATGGCCAGTGACCAGAAGTACAAGGAGGGGGACGGCCCCTGGCTCAGCTGGGAGGGCACCAACCGGGACGAGCTGCTGGTATTTACCGACAAGCAGCAGTGCTACAAGACCCGCATGTCCGACTTCGACGATTCCAAGGCCAGCGTGCTGGGGGACTATCTGCCCACCAAGCTGGCCATGGAGCCGGAGGAGCGGGTGGTGTGGGCCTGTATCCCCGGGGACTACTCCGGGCAGCTGCTGTTCGTTTTTGCCAACGGCAAAGTGGCGCGGGTGGAGCTGGCCGCCTACCAGACCCAGACCCGCCGGAAGAAGCTCACCGGGGCTTATTCCGACAAGGCGCCCCTGGCGGCGGCCTTCCTGGTGCGGGAGGACTTCGAACTGGCGGTCTACTCCAGCGACGGCCGGTGCATGGTGTTCCACACCGCCCTCCTGGCCCCCAAGACCACCCGCACCACCCAGGGGGTCAATGTGATGACCCTGAAGCCCAAGCGGGTGGTGGAGAAGGCCCTGCCTCTTGGCGAGACAGCCATCGTTAATGCCGCCCGGTACCGGGCCCGGAGCCTGCCGGTGGCCGGCGCCCTCCTGAAGGAGGAGGACCGGGGGGAGAAGCAGATGTCCCTGCTGGAGGAGTAAGGAGTAGGACTCTCTGCTCTGCAGAACATAGAATCGGAAGGAGCGGGTTATTTGCCCGCAGGATGGAAAGGAAGAAGAAAAGTTTATGAGTGCACTGAAAAAAGTGGATTGGAAGCGGACGGCTTCCGCCTATTTCTGGATCACGGTGGGGTCGATTTTGTACGGCTTTGCCTTTGACTGGTTCTATACCCCCAACCTCATCGGCTATGGCGGCATTACCGGCGTGGGCCAGGTGGTCAACGCCTTTATCCCCGCCATCCCCATCGGTATGTTCGTGCTGGTCATCAACATCCCTCTGTTTATCCTGGGGTGGAAGTTCATCGGCGGCCATCTGCTGGTCACCTCCCTGTACTCCATGGTGGTGTCCTCTGTGGCGGTGGACGCCTTTGCCCTGATCATCGACTTTCAGCCCATGGACCAGATGCTGGCCGCGGTGTGCGGCGGCGCGCTGATCGGGCTGTCCCTGGGCATCATCTTTGCCAAGGGGGCCACCACCGGCGGCACCGACCTGATCGCCCGGCTGGTGAAGCTGAAGCTGCCCTGGATTTCCATGGGGAATATGCTGCTGGTCATCGACACGGCGGTGGTGGTGCTGGTGGCCCTGGCCTTCGGCAACCTGACCACCGCTCTGTACGGCTTCATTGCCCAGGTGGTGTGCGCCTATGTCACCGACATGGTGCTCTACGGCCTGGACACCGCCAAGGTGGCCTACATCATCAGCGAGAAGGCCCATGAGATCTCCGACTCCATTGTGGGCCAGATGGACCGGGGCGTCACCGTCCTGCCGGGAAAGGGCGCCTACTCGGGAGAGAACAAGCTGGTGCTCATGTGCGCCTTCAAGCAGAAGGAGATCGTGAATCTGAAGGAGATCATCTTTGAGATCGACCCCAAGGCATTCATCATTGTGTGCGACGCCCACGAGGTGACGGGCAACGGCTTCAAGACCTATCAAAAGAACGACATCTGATCCCCTCCCGGAAAGGAGCGCGGGGACGGAACCAGACGGAGGAAGGAGGACCCTGGGATGAAACGATGGCTCTGCGGCGCGCTGGCCGCCCTGATGGCGCTGACCACCGGGTGCTCCGCCATCCTGAATCGGGACTACACCAGCGTGACGCCCCACAGCGCCACGCCGCAGGCCGACGGGGAGAGCAACACCATCCGGGTGGGGAGCTACCAGGAACTGGTGAACGCCCTGATCTACCTCATCGGCCGGGGAACCGAGGGGGGAGCCATCCGCTTTGACGGCGGGGACAGCGACGAGACGGCGATCCAGCAGATGCTGGACGAGGCCTGTCTGGAGGTGGTCCAGGAGGACCCCCTGGGGGCCTATGCGGTGGAGTACATCAAGTACAGCGTCACCCCCATCGTGGGCAGCTATGAGGCGGACGTGCAGATCACCTACCGCCGCACCCGGGAGCAGGTGGCCGCCATTGTGGACGCCACCGGCACCGCCGCCATCCGCAGCGAGCTCAGCGAGGCCCTCTCGGAGTTCTCCAACGAGGTGGTGCTGCGCATCAGCTACTTTGAGGAGGACAGCGAGTACATCCGGCAGCTGATGCGGGAGGCCTACCTGTCCAATCCAGCCTCCGCCCTGGATTTCCCGGACGCCCAGATCACCATGTACCCGGAGACGGGACAGCGGCGGATCGTGGAGGTGCTGCTCACCTACCACCAGTCCCGCCAGACCCTGGAGAGCCGGCGCAACTCCCTTCAGCGGGAGGCGGACCGCCTGCTGACCCAGGCGGGCGTCCAGGAGGATGTGCTCTCCCAGCTGGTCCGGCTGGTGCGCCAGACCTGTTCTTATCAGGAGGGGGGCGGCTCCACCGCCTACGACGCGCTGCTGGAGGGGACGGCCGACAGCCAGGGGATGGCCCTGGCCCTGGCCCTGCTGTGCCAGAGGACCCAGCCCGCCCTCTCCTGCACGGTGGTGGACGGCCAGTGGAACGGGGTTTCCCACCTGTGGAACGTGGTCCAGACCGCCGGCGGCTACCGGCACGTGGATCTGACCCAGCCGGGGGAGCCCGTATTCCGCACCGACCAGGAGATGGCCGCAGCGGGCTACACCTGGGACAGTGAGCGGGTGCCGGTGTGCGCAGCGGAAGAGGAGACGTAACAATCATAAAAATAGGAGTTCCTGAGACAGGAACTCCTATTTTTTATGGAAAAGCAATTACCCCACGCTGATGCCCATGCGCCGGGCCACCTCAAGCATGCCGTGGCCCTCGGGGACCAGGCGGCTCTTGCCGGCGATGTCCTTGAGCTTGTTCTCGCCCACGTGGTTGTTTTTCATAGCCACGGTGATGCCGTAGTTGCCGTCCTCCACCATCTTGGCGGCGTAGGAGCCGAACTGGGTGGCCAGCACCCGGTCGTAGGGAGAGGGGCTGCCGCCCCGCTGCATGTGGCCGGGGACGCAGATACGGGTCTCGATGCCGGTGAGCTCCTCGATCTCCTTGGCGATGCGGTTGGTGGCGGTGGTGTAGCCCTGCTCGGCCCGCTTGGCCATCCGCTCCTTCTTCTTCATGCGGGCCTCTTTCACATCGTAGACCCCCTCGGCCACCGCCAGAATGGAGAAGCGCTTGCCCTGGGCGGCCCGCTTCTCAATGGCGGCGCACACGTTCTCAATGGAGTAGGGCAGCTCGGGAATGAGGATGATGTCCGCCCCGCCGGCGATGCCCGCGTAGAGGGTGAGCCAGCCGGCCTTGTTGCCCATAAGCTCCACCACCATGCAGCGGCTGTGGCTGCCGGCGGTGGTGTGCACCCGGTCGATGGCCTCGGTGGCGATCTCCATGGCGGAGTGGAAGCCGAAGGTCACGTCGGTGCCGAAGATGTCGTTGTCGATGGTCTTGGGCAGGCCGATGATGTTCAGCCCCTCCTCGGCGAGCAGGTTGGCCGTCTTATGGGTGCCGTTGCCCCCCAGGCACAGGAGGCAGTCCAGCTTCATCTCGGCGTAGTTCTTCTTCATGGCCTCCACCTTGTCGATGTGGTCCTCGCCCACCACCCGCATGAGCTTGAAGGGGGTGCGCTTGGTGCCCAGGATGGTGCCGCCCACCGTCAGGATGCCGGAGAACTCGCTGGGCTGCATCACCCGCCAGTCCCCGTTGATCAGGCCGGAGTAGCCGTTGGAGATGCCGATGATCTCCACATGGTCCTCGCCCAGGCGCTGATAGAGGGCCTTGGCCACCCCCCGCAGAGTGGCGTTCAGCCCCGGGCAGTCGCCCCCCGAGGTCAGGATACCCACACGTTTTTTCATACTGAATGCTGCCTCCTTTGTGTCAAATGATCGGTCCAGAACAAAAGTATGGACCTTTCCCGGGATTTGTCAAGAGAAAAGAGGAAAAATCCCCCTCTTTTTTTCCGGGGGCAGGCATACACTGGACAGGAGAAGGTGCGAAAGGGAGAGAGGGGGACGGGCCGTGTCGGAGCTGTGGCGCATGGAGGGGGGCGGGACCCTCTCCCTGCGGGAGGAGGGGCCCAGGGTCCATCTGGAGGCGGCGCGGCCGGACGACGGCCGGGGACTGTACAAGGCCTGGGTCCGGGGGCGGCAGGGGAGCCTGCTGCTGGGCACCCTTGTGCCGGAGGCGGGCGGGCTCCGGCTGAGGCGGACAGTGAGCCGCTCCAGCCTGGCACAGGCGGGGTGCTGGCCGGTGACGGGGGGGAACTGTGTGCTCACCTATCCCTTTCCCGGGGCGGAGGGGGCGGGGAGCGCCTGGACCCCGGAGCCCCTTCCGGAGCGGCTGTGCCGGGACCCCCTGGTGAAGGAGAGCCTGCGGGGCCGCTCCGGCTTTTGTGGGCGGAGGGACGGGGCGCTGTGCCTGCTGTCCGCGCCCTTCCGGCCGGAACGGCCCTTTCCCATTCCGATTTTATTCTGTCTGGCCAGGGTGGAGCGCCGGGGCGGGCGGCCCTGGCTGGTGTGGGCCTTCGACCTGGAGGGAACGCCCGTCCTGCCCCGCATAGAACCGCCGGAGGGGGGACATACTGAGGGGGCAGACTGAAGAAAGCCTGATTGACGCCATAAGGAGGAGATACCATGCCGATTTTGACCACCAAGGAGCTGCAGGCCCTGTCCGACCAGCTGGATTTTGAGAAGGTGCTCCACTGCAAGTATCTGTCCGCCGTCCAGGAGTGCCAGGACGACGGGCTGAAGGGAAAGCTCCAGAGCATGGCGGACCAGCACCGCCAGAACTACACCACCCTGCTGGGCTATTTGAAATAAGGAGGGGAACGGGATGACCGACCAGGAGCGCATCACCGATTTTCTGTGCAGTGAGAAGAAGATGGCGGCCAACTACGACACTTTCGCCTCGGAGTGTGTCAATATCCCCCTGCGGGACGAGTTCCTCCGCCTCTTCAACCAGAGCCACCACAGCCAGACCGAGCTCTTTCAGCTGGCCCAGGAGCGGGGATGGTACAGCCCCGAGCAGGCCCAGACCGACAAGATCGACCAGGCCTATACCAAGTATTCCAATCAGCAGCCCACCGCATGAATAGGTGAGGGCGGACGGGACACAGCAAAAGTGCTGTGTCCCGTCTTTGTGGTTGGGGGCGGCCGAGAATTTTGGGAAAGAACATTTTCAAACAAAGCCTACTCTTTTTCCAAGAGTGCAGGTATAATGGATGCGAGGACAGGCGAGGACCCGCCGGGTCAGGCGGGAATCCGGAAGGAACTAGGAGGAGTGAGGCGCATGGAACGAAGCAGTCTGGTCTATCAGACCTATGTGAAGATCCTGGAGCGGGAGCTGGTCCCGGCTATGGGGTGTACCGAGCCCATTGCCATTGCCTACTGCGCGGCGGTGGCCCGGTCGGTACTGGGGGAGCTGCCCGACCGCATCCACGTGGAGGCCAGCGGAAATATCATCAAAAATGTGAAGAGCGTGGTGGTGCCCAACACCGGCGGACGGCGGGGCATGGAGACCGCCGCGGCCATCGGCGTGCTGGGGGGCGATGAGACAGCCGGCCTGGAGGTCATCGCCCATGTCTCCCAGGAGGCGAAGGACCGCCTGGAGCGCTACCTCCGGGAGACCAAGATCACGGTGGGGGCGGCCCAGACCGACCACGTGCTGGACATCGAGGTGACCGTGTCCAAGGGGAACTCCCGGGCCGTGGTCCGGGCGGTCAACGAGCACACCAATCTGGTATACATCGAAAAGGACGGGCAGGTCCTGGAGGAGCGGTCCATCGAGAAGCAGGAGGACCCGGATGCGCCGGACTACACCCTTTTGAATGTGGCGGACATCTGTGAGTTTGCCCGGACCTGCGATTTAAGCGACGTGTCCGCCATCCTGGACCGGCAGATCGCCTGCAACACGGCGGTGGCGGAGGAGGGCCTGCGGGGAGACTACGGCGCCAATGTGGGCAGCACCCTCCTGAAGGCCTACGGGACGGATATCAAGATCCGGGCCAAGGCCAGGGCGGCCGCCGGCTCCGACGCCCGGATGAGCGGCTGTGAGCTGCCGGTGGTCATCAACTCGGGGAGCGGCAACCAGGGACTGACCGTCTCACTGCCGGTGATCGAGTACGCCCGGGAGCTGGGTTCCTCCCAGGAGGAGCTGTACCGGGCCCTGACCCTCTCCAACCTGATCACCCTCCACGCCAAGGAGGGCATCGGCCGCCTGTCTGCCTACTGCGGGGCGGTGAGCGCCGGAGCGGGGGCCGGGGCGGGCATCGCCTGCCTCCACGGCGGGGACTATGACGAGATCGCCCACACCATCGTCAACGCCCTGGCCATCACCTCGGGGATCGTGTGCGACGGGGCCAAGGCCTCCTGCGCCGCCAAAATTGCCGCGGCGGTGGACGCGGGCATCCTGGGCTTTGAGATGTACCGCAACGGGCAGCAGTTCTACGGCGGCGACGGCCTGGTGCTCAAGGGGGTGGAGAACACCATCCGGAACATCAGCCGCCTGGGCCGGGTGGGGATGCGCGAGACCGACCGGGAGATCATCCGAATGATGGTAGGGGAGGATGAGCGGAGATGAGTGTGGAGGTACAGAGAGAGACACAGGCGGTCTATCCGGAGATCCAGGCCATTCGGCATAAGCTACACCGATGCCCGGAGCTGGGGCACCGGGAGGTGGAGACCACCCGGCTCATCCGGGCCTGCCTGGAGGAATACGGGGCGGAGGTGCTGGACTACGGCTTCCCCACCGGGCTGGCGGCCCGGATTCAGGGCGGACACCCGGGGAAGCTGCTGGCCCTGCGGGAGGACATCGACGCCCTGCCCATCCTGGAGAATACCGGGCTGCCTTTCGCCTCCCAGACGCCGGGGGTGTGCCACGCCTGCGGCCACGACGTCCATACCGCCGCCCTGCTGGGCTGCGCCAAGCTGCTGGCCCGGCGCCGGGAGGAGCTGTGGGGAGACGTGCTGCTGATCTTCCAGTGCGGGGAGGAGACCTTTGACGGGGCGGCCGCCATGCTGAACCAGGGCCTGTTCCGGGATGGGACGCCCGACGCGGTGGTTGGCTTCCACTGCGCACCCGACCTGCCCCTGGGGACCATCTCCATCCGGGAGGGGATCGCCAACGCCAGCTGCGACAGCATCCGCCTGGAGGTGACGGGGAAGGGGGGCCACGGCGCCCACCCGGAGCTGTGCGTGGACCCGGTGGTCCTCAGCGCCGGGCTGCTGATGCAGCTCCAGACCCTGGTCAGCCGGAACAACAACCCCGCCGACCCGGTGGTGCTCACCTTTGGAGAGATCCACGGCGGCACCGCCCCCAATATCATTCCCAATACCGTCACCCTCCGGGGGACCCTGCGCACTCTGGACAACCAGGTGCGGCGGCGGCACCTGGCGGCCATCGCCCGGATTGGGGAGGACTTCTGCCGGACCTTCGGCGGGAGCTGTACGGCTGCGGTGGAGCTGGGCGTCCCCCCGCTGGTCAACGACCCGGAGAGCTGCCGGCTGCTGCACCGGGCGGCGGACCGGGTGCTGGGACCGGACTGCGTGGAGACGGGCCGGGCCCCGTCCATGGGGTCGGACGACTTCTCCTGCCTGCTGGAGGAGTGCGGAAACCGGGGAGTGCAGTTCCAGCTGGGCACCGCCCAGGAGGGGCTTCCCCAGAGCGGCCTGGGGCTCCATGTGGCGGAGAACATCTTCCCCGACGAGGCGCTGCTCCCGGGAATCGCCCTGCTGACCCAGTTCGCTCTGGACGATCTGTCGCCAAACAGGTGAGAAGGCCCTTTTCAAGATAAGCAGTGATAGTCTAAACTCTGGTGGTTTTACCAAATAGCAGGGCTTAACAGAGAGAGGCACGGGGAAGTAATTTATTGTGCTTTGAGAAAAACGTTTTGATATTGTGTTGTAATTTGAATCACGGTTGGTGTGATGATACATGAATAGTCTAATTGAGAGTATTAAAATGATAATGCAGCAAAAAGGCATTCAACCGAGAAAAGCGGTTGAAATAAGCGCCATAAAAGATGCGGAATCAAAATTACAAATAACATTTCCAAGTGAGTATGTTAAATTCCTTACAGAAGTTGGAGACGGTTGGGACAGGTATTTTAATAATAACCATTGGTATCCAGAAATGAAGTCTTTTAGAACCGTAATTGATGATAATGAATTTTTGGCCAAAGAATTTTTATATATGGAACCTTGGATCTGGGAAGATAATGATACAAATCCCCTGCCCAATGAATCAGATGAGGAATGGAATCAAAGAGTCGATCGCCTACTTCTACCAGTTCAATATGGAAATATAGCGCTTATCTGTACAGGAGATGGAGGAAGTTTAAACCTAATTCTGACAGGAAATGAAAGAGGTAATATGTGGTTTTTTTCTGATATAGGAATATTTCCTTGTTATGCGCCTAATACATTTCTTAAATTTGTGGAATCTTGGTTAACTGGAAAACAAATTTATTGATTTTACGGAAACTGGGTGTCATAGTTTAGAAGTTATGGCAACACCTCATAATGAAGAAAAGTAGAGCTTACAAAAGGAGAAACGGGAAGAAGTAATTTATGTTTTGACAGCTTGCGTAATAGGTGCTGTAATCATTTGCTACGTACCTTATTTCTTTCACTTGCTCTTAAATTGAGCGGAAAGGAGCGAACCACCAAAACAAGGGCAGGAGCAAAAGCCGCACGCACTTTGAATCAGCGGTTAGATTTTCCATTAAAACGACGGAAATTTTTAAGCTTCACGGCAATCCCAACGTTTTTTAGATGGGAGGGTAAGGACCGGGGCTTGCAAGGGACTGGAAAATCCGATATAATAAACAGGCATGATAAAAAATCCCCGCAGAAAAGAGGAACTGCTGTGAAATTAGGAATCGTGGGTCTCCCCAATGTGGGAAAGAGCACCCTGTTCAACGCCATTACCAACGCCGGCGCGGAGAGCGCCAACTACCCCTTCTGCACCATCGACCCCAACGTGGGCGTGGTGGCGGTGCCCGACGCCCGCCTGGACAAGCTGTCTGAGATGTACCACCCCAAGAAGACTACTCCGGCGGTGATCGAGTTCGTGGATATCGCCGGACTGGTGAAGGGGGCCTCCCGGGGGGAGGGCCTGGGCAACAAGTTTTTGGCCAACATCCGCCAGACCGACGCCATCGTCCACGTGGTGCGCTGCTTTGACGACGAGAACGTGATCCATGTGGAGGGCTCCACCGACCCCATCCGGGATATGGACACCATCGACCTGGAGCTGATCCTGGCCGATGCGGAGATGGTGGACCGGCGCATCGACAAGGCCCAGAAGGCGGCCAAGGGGGACAAGAAGTTTCTCCGGGAGGTGGAGGTGTTCACCGGCCTGAAGGGCTGGCTCAACGACGGCAAGTCCGCCCGGAGCTACTTGGACCAGGTGGACGAGGACGACGCCGCCCTCATCGCCACCTCAGAGCTGCTGTCCCTGAAGCCGGTAATCTATGCGGCCAACCTGGACGAGGACGGATTTTCCGACCCGGAGGGGGTGGCCTACTACCAGCAGGTGAAGGAGCGGGCGGCCTCGGAGGGGGCCCAGGTGATCCCCGTGTGCGCCAAGCTGGAGGCGGAGATCGCCGAGCTGGAGCCCGAGGAGAAGAAGATGTTCCTGGACGACCTGGGCGTGCCCGAGTCCGGCCTGGACCGGCTGGTGAAGGCCAGCTACACCCTGCTGGGCCTCATCTCCTATCTGACCTCCGGCGAGGACGAGTGCCGGGCCTGGACCATCACCAAGGGCACCAAGGCGCCCCAGGCCGCCGGCAAGATCCACTCCGACTTTGAGCGGGGCTTTATCCGGGCGGAAGTGATCGCCTACGAAGACCTGATGGCCTGCGGCTCTATGGCCGCCGCCCGGGAGAAGGGCCTCATCCGCTCCGAGGGCAAGGAATACATCGTCCAGGACGGCGACATTATCCTCTTCCGGTTCAACGTGTAAGGACCGGGACACGCCGGACAAATTTTGAAAAAACAGTTGTATTTTCTTCGTCCATCGTGTACACTATGGACAACAGAATCCGTATGAGGAGGAATTGCCTTATGAAAGTTGCCCGCTTCGTGCTGAAGATCGTGGCCCTGTCCCTCACCGCCGCCGGCGTGATCTGCGCCATCATCGCCTACTGGGACAAGCTGGCCGAACTGGGGGACTACGCCAAGACCAAGGTCCAGCAGAAGGCCTGCGCCTCGGAGTATGAGGACTACGAGGAGTAACAAGGGACAAAAAGCAGCAGCCTGAGAGAAGGCGGCTGCGCTGCAAAGAAGAAAGACGAGTAAGAAGCAATCGCTTTTTACTCGTCTTTCTTTTTGCCTCAACTTGTCTACAGACCGAAATAAAGATGTGGATCAATTTTTTGGTTTTCTGTTTGGTCTCCTTTTGATGTTCAGCAGCCGGGTGAAATCGTCAAACAGAGCGGCATCAACTGGCTCGAACATCATCCACTTCCCGTCGTGGTAAGTCTGCGCTTCGTCATAGATCCGCTGAACTTCCTTGGAATAGCGGCCTCTCTCCTGCTCAAACTTTGCGCGCTCATCTTTTCCCAGGATGATCATAAATCCGATGCAGTTTTCTCTTGCGTACAAGGCGCACAGCGTCTTTCCGCCCCGGCGGTATTTGTATTCATAGGTCCATGCCTTGCCGCCCTGATTCCAGAGGCGGTCCATATCATACTTCTCTTCGATCAAAGCGCATAATTGGTTCCATATCTCGTACCGAGAGGTTCCGACCAGAGCGGTCATCTGCTCTGCCGTGGGCGCCGCGTCAAGCATAGTAGCATCCTCCATCCATCCGATTTGCCCCCTGCCTGTCTCTGCGGATAGTTTACCACACATTCTTTCCCGGCACAATGCATTTTCAGACTGGGGGGCTATTGGGGTCGTCTCACGGGCCGGCGCCACCGCAGCCGGGTCCGGTCCCCGGTGCGGCGCAGGATGAACGAGGAGACGATCCCGTCAGCGGTAAACGCGGCCAGGGCCGCCCAGGACACCGGGGTCGGGATTACGGCAGACAGCCGGGCGGCCGCCGGGTGGACCCAGTAGACCATGGGAAGCAGGAGAAGCCCCCAGGCCAGGGTAAAGGGGAGGCAGACCCGCCCGTTGAGGTTGCCGATCTGGCCGTGGTAGTCCCAGAAGGAGACGGAGAAGGCCTTTTGATAAAAGACAGAGACGGCGTACTCCACCGCCGTGGCGGTGAGCCCCCCTACAATCACCAGGAGGACGGGGGAGCGGAGCACCGCGCTGGGGAGCAGCAGTACCGCGCAGGCCCCCAGGCCGTACACTGGGCACAGGGGGAGGAGAAGCAGGCACTTCCGGTCCAGGGGGCCGCCGGTCCACCAGGCGTAGCCCACCTCCAGCAGGAAACCCAGAAAGCTGTAAAAGAGAAAATACCAGAACCACTCCATCCCGCATCCCCCTGAACGGCGGATCTGTCTCCGCCCAGATTCGGCCCGGGAGGCGGAGTGGCTCCGTCTCCCGCCGGACAGAGTTAGGATGAGAGGCCGCTCCATGAATCATACGCGGGGAACCCTGGAAAAACAACGCCCCCGGCCGCCGGGGAGGAGGCCGAGGGACAGAACAGCGGCGAAGCCGCGTTTACAGGGGCGGAAGGGGATCGCCCAGAGGCGCGGGAGCGTCCTCCCCCTCGTTGGCCTGCTGGGGCGTGAGGGCGGAGCCGGGCGGCTGGGGGACGAAGGAGACCTGGAGGACCGCCTGGGGCCAGTTCACCTTCACCTGGGCGTGGAGCCCCTTCTCCTGGGCGGTCCGCTCCAGGAGGGCGACCAGCTCCCCCAGCACGTCCCGGGTGAGATAGCCGCCCCGCCAGTGGAAGATCAGGGGCTTTTTCTTGCGGATGGCCTGGAGGGCCCGCCGGCCCACATCCTCCTGTTTGGTAAAGGACAGCTTCTGCTCCCGGTAGAAGAACCGGTCCCCCTGGGTGCAGGCGGGGGCATGGGTGAGAATGGGCTCGTGGTCCCGGAAGATTTTTTTGTCGTCCAGATTGAAGTAGTCGTACCGGATCACCCCGTCTCCCCCCAGGGAGTTGTCAAAGGTGGCGTCCAGGTGATAATACTGCCCGCCGATCCTCACAATGTTCCAAGCGTGGCGGTAGCGGATGCCCTTGTCCGGGTTGTTCTCCGAGATGACCACGATGCACCACAGTCCCAGAGCGTCGCACAGGGCCTTCACCGCCTTGGCGATGCCCTCGCATACGCTCACCCCCTGGCCCAGGGGGCCCAGAATCTCGTGGGAGTAGGGCTTTTTCAGCTTGTCGTACCGCACGTTCTGACAGATGAAGTCGTGGATATACCGCTCCTTGTCCTCCTCGCTCTTGTCCATGGCGGGGCGGGCCAGCTTGGCAATCCGGGCGGACATAGCCCGCTGGTGCTCCCGGATCTTCCCCTTGTCAAAGAGGTACTGGGGCAGGAACTCCACCGTGGAGGCGGCGGGGTGGACCCGGCAGGAGAAGCCGGTGACGTAGAAGATCTCCGGGTGGTCCAGGCGGAGCTGGAATAGGATCTGACCCAGCTCCTCCATCTCCAGCCGGGGGACGGGGAAGGCGGGGCGCAGCTCCTCCAGGCCGGTGAGAATGGCGTGGTAGGCGCTCTGCCAGGTCTTTCCCATGCGGCTGTAGTAGTAGAACTCCATGCAGGGCCCTCCTTTTAGAGAAACAGGGCCAGCAGGGAGGTGAAGATCCCGCACACACAGATGGCGATGGAGCTCATGGCCCCCTGAATCTCGCCGATCTCCATGGCCTTGGTGGTGCCCAGGGCGTGGCTGCACGCCCCGATGGCCAGTCCCTCCGCCACCGGGTCGGTGATGCGGAACCACTTGGCGAACAGGGGGGCAAACACCGCCCCCACCAGACCGGCCAGAATCACCGCCGCCGCGGCCACCCCCTGGATGCCGCCCTGGCTCTCGGCGATGCCCAGGGCGATGGCGGTGGTGACGCTCTTGGGCAGAAGGGAGGCGGTGAGCACCTCCTCCAGCTGGAACAGCCGGCACAGGGCCAGCACGCTGCCCAGGCTGGCCAGGGTGCCCGCTAGGCACCCCGCCAGGACCGGAAGAAAATACTCCTTGAGGGTGGCGCGCTGGTGGTAGATGTTCAGGGCCAGCACCGCCGTCACCGGCCCCAGCATCATCTGGATCAGGCCGGCCCCCTGGTTGTAGTGCTCCAGGGGGATGTGAAAGACAGCCAGAATGGCGATGATCAGCACGCCGGCGATGATCAGGGGGTTGCACAGCACCCACCCGGTTTTCTTCTGGACCCACAGCCCGGCGCACCAGGCGGCGGCGGACAGGGCCAGACCGAAAAACGGGGAGGTCAGAATCGCGTCAAACATGGCGGTCCTCCTTCCGGTTCCGATGGCGGAGCATCAGCAGCCGCACAGTCCACCCGGTGACCAGATAGACCACCGGCGTGGTGAGCACAATGATGAGGAGCAGGGGGACCAGCTGGCTTTTCAGCAGTTCGATATGCTCCAGCAGCCCCACAAAGGAGGGCAGGAAGAAAAAGGCCATATTGGCCACCAGAAAGTGGGAGGCGGTCTGGATGTGCCGGTCCTTCACCACGCCGGTGAGCAGCAGGACCATCAGCAGCACCATGCTGATGACGCTGGCGGGAAAGGCCACCGGGAGAAGGGCCGCCACCCCCTCTCCCACCAGACAGATCCCAAAGATCAGGGCAAGCTCGCCCATAATATTCATGGAATGATTCTCTCCTTGTTGATCAAATTTCTGTGGAAACGGCAAAAGTTCAGGGCGGGGCGGGCCCCGTCCTGACGAAACGATGTGTGGGGAATGCGTGTGGGAAGGCGGGCGGCCCGGTGAGGCGGCCCTGCGGAAGGTGTGCCACCCTTGAGACGGGCGAGTCTTGGACCCGCCCCTACAGCGGGGATACAGGAACGGCTGTGTTTTTTCGTAGTGACCGGTCCCTGACGGCCCATTGGTTAAAGGATCGCTTTCCGGGATACGGCGGGAGGGGCAAGCCCCTCCCCTACGGGATTTAAAAAAATTTGCCGGA
>UMHQ01052647.1_pt1 | contig 15734 bp, 10 predicted proteins | sample 1965531 | NCBI WGS metagenome assembly UMHQ01 (sample SAMEA4836098, study PRJEB28245) | human gut metagenome | biome: gut microbiome; material: fecal sample | place: Denmark | collected 2008
TTCTCTGTCTTGCGACAGCTTGTTTATTCTATCAAAATGTTTTGCATTTGTCAAGAACTTTTTTCATAACTTTTTCAACTTATTTTCAAAGCAATATCTATAAAGTCATGTCTGTAAAATGCAACTCACAAGCTCTACAACTCAATGTGTCCCGCGAGTCAGCTTTGATATAATATCATCCCGGCACACATATGTCAACGGATTTTCTGCAATTAATTAAAGTAGTAAAACTGCCTTAAAAAACACAAATTTTCTAAATTGTCTGTTTATTATATACAATTCTCACAATTACTATCTGACAGCCTCTATCGCTTCCTTGATATTTGCCACACCGACAATCTCAATTCCACTAATATGCGACACTCCTGCAAGACACACTTTGGGAACAATACACTTTTTAAAGCCAAGCTTCTTTGCCTCCGCCACACGCTGCTCGGACATGGTAACTCCGCGCACCTCTCCGCTTAAGCCCACCTCTCCAAAGCATATGGTATCCTCACGCACTATAATATCCTTTTTGCTTGATGCGATTGCAAGCACTATCCCAAGGTCTATCGCCGGTTCGTTCATCCTTATACCGCCTGCTATATTCACATAAGCGTCACAGTCTGACAGTGACAGGTTGGCTCTTTTTTCAAGGACCGCCATTAGTAGATTTACTTTATTATAATCTGTACCATTTGCTGTACGCCTTGGATTATTAAAAAAACTGTGACATACAAGAGCCTGTATCTCGAGAAGTATCGGGCGGCTTCCCTCTATGGAACATGTGACAATTGATCCTGATGCTCCCTCGGGCTTACCGCTAAGCATATACTCCGACGGATTTTCCACCTCAACAAGTCCCTCCGCCTTCATTTCAAATACGCCTATCTCATTGGTCGAACCAAATCTGTTCTTAACGCCTCTAAGTATCCTGTACGACTCATACCTGTCACCCTCAAAATAAAGCACAGTATCAACCATATGCTCTAACGTCCTCGGCCCCGCAACCGCACCATCCTTTGTCACATGTCCTACTATAAAAACAGAAATACCCAGAGTCTTTGCAAGCTGCATAAGCACTCCGGTTGTCTCCCTGACCTGTGAGACACTGCCCGGTGCCGACGCTATCTCCTCATTGTACATAGTCTGGATGGAATCTATTACAACAACCTCCGGTTTTTTTCGTTGAATCACGTCCTTTGCTATATCAAGACTTGTCTCACATAAAAGCTCCAGCGAATCCGTAAAATCACCAAGTCTGTCGGCACGCATCTTTATCTGATGCAGGGATTCCTCACCTGACACATAAAGTAATGGCACATTTTTTTGTGAAAGTTCCCTGCATACCTGAAGTAGTAGCGTGGATTTTCCTATACCCGGATCTCCTCCCACAAGCACAAGTGACCCCCTCACAATTCCTCCACCAAGCACTCTGTCAAACTCGGCTATACCTGTCACTATACGCTCCTCTTTCTCGCTTTTTACTGCCGAAAGAGGCAGAACCTGTGCCGCCTTTGATTCTTTTTTTACTTTTCCCGACGAACTTATCGACTTTTTATCTACGGTTTCCTCTACAAATGTATTCCATTCCTTACAGGCCGGGCACTGTCCCATCCATTTTGCCGATTCATAACCACATTCCTGGCAGAAAAATACAGAGGTCTTTCCTTTTGCCATATTGTTCTCCTTTATAAAATACAAAAAGCCCGGCTTTCACCGGGCTAAAAATATGCTCTATTTTCTTGATACTTTGATATCGACTGAATCAACACCCTCAAGCTCTACGCTTAAGCTGAGCTTGCCGCCGAGATTTGTCTTCATAGTACCTGCAACAGCTCCAGCTATGTCAATTTCGTACTCCGTCTCCTCTTCAAGGCCAAGAGTAATCTGAGCGTCCTCAGGTCCCTCCACAGTAAATGTCACTGTATCAGCAGTCTCCTCGAAATCCATAACCGCTGTTCCCGGAACAGACTCGTATACAAAGAGTCCGTTTCTTTCGAGCTTTGTAATCTCCTTAAAGGTCTTTACCTTGTAGATATCTCCATCCTTTTCAAAATTGTCAAGCTTTGCCTTTGCAGCCAATGTATAATCTCCGAAGCTGAGCTTTCCGTTTTCCTCAGTGCGGATTAATTCACTTATTACAGCCATTTTTATCCTCCCGTAGCTATATTGATATATTAATTATAAATCCAATTCTACTCAACAGTCAATGAAATTTGTTTGTTTTTCGTAGAAATTATTACCTTATTGCCGCGCTTAATTTTGCCGGTAATAATATCCTCTGACATACGGTCTTCAATCTCCTCCTGAAGTTTTCGTTTAAGAGGTCTTGCGCCATATTTTCTGTCATAGGCTTTGTCCACGATAAAGGCTTTTGCGCTGTCGCGCACTGTGAGCTCTATATCAAGCTGTTCTTTACAGCGTTTCTTAAGCTCCTTTACAAGAAGTGTCACTATATGCTTCATGTCATCCTTGTTGAGAGCTCTAAATACAATAGTCTCGTCGATTCGGTTCAAAAACTCAGGTTTAAATATACGGCGGACCTCCTCCATGACACTGTTCTTCATACGCTCGTGATCCTGCTTTTCGTCATCACCTGCACCAAAGCCAAGGCGCTTTGGTTCTATAATAGAAGAAGCTCCTGCATTTGATGTCATGATGATTATCGTATTCTTGAAATCAACCGTGCGCCCCTGTGAATCAGTGATTCTACCATCATCAAGCACCTGTAAAAGTATATTGAACACATCAGGATGTGCTTTTTCTATCTCATCAAACAGTATAACAGAAAAAGGATTGCGTCTGACCTTCTCCGAGAGCTGTCCGCCCTCCTCATGGCCCACATATCCCGGTGGTGAACCAATCATCTTTGAAACACTATGCTTTTCCATGTACTCTGACATGTCAACACGTATCATGGCATCTTCTTTGCCAAAGACAGCCTCAGCAAGCGCCTTTGACACTTCCGTCTTACCTACTCCTGTCGGTCCCAAAAACAGGAATGAGCCAATCGGCTTCTTAGGATCCTTTAAACCAACACGGCCTCGTCTGACTGCCTTTGCGACAGCAGAAACAGCCTCCTCCTGTCCTATTACACGCTTGTGAAGTATCTGTTCAAGCTTTGCAAGTCGTCCTGCCTCTGACTCTGTAAGCTTATTTACAGGTATTTTGGTCCATCCCGATACTACATCCGCTATCTCATTTTCGCCGACTACAGGCTGATTTTTGGCTCCTGTGCGACGGTTCTTTCTGATAAGCTTCTGCTGTTTATTTTCAAGCACTTTCTTTTCTGACATAAGCGCGCCGGCAGCTGCAAGATCTCCTTTCGACAAAGCATTTTCCAACTGGTTCTGCTTATCTGTTATCTCTTTTTTCAGAGCAAGCAGCTCGTCAGATGATGTCAGATTCTTAAGCCTTATCCTGGCTGCCGCTTCATCCATCAGGTCTATCGCCTTATCAGGTAAAAATCTGTCATTTATATATCGTGCAGAAAGGCTTACTGCCGCTTTCACACCCTCATCTGTTATGATGACACCATGATGCTTTTCATAGAGTCCCTTTAATCCTGTGAGTATCTCTATTGTCTCATCCACACCCGGCTCCTCAACCATCACCGGCTGGAAACGGCGCTCAAGCGCAGCATCCTTTTCCACGTATTTGCGGTACTCTTCTATGGTAGTGGCGCCGATTACCTGTACCTCGCCTCTGGCAAGCGCAGGCTTTAATATGTTAGATGCATCTAACGAGCCTTCTGCTCCTCCTGCACCTATTATAGTGTGAAGCTCATCAATGAAAAGCAGTACATTTTTGGCATTTGAAACCTCACTTATCACCTTCTTGATACGCTCCTCAAACTCACCACGATACTTTGATTTGGCTACAAGCCCGGACATATCAAGAGAAACCAGTCTCTTTCCCAAAAGAATATCCGGAACATTGCCACTGACTATATCCTGCGCAAGTCCTTCTACTATAGCGGTCTTGCCCACTCCCGGCTCTCCAATCAGACATGGATTGTTTTTGCCACGGCGGCAAAGTATCTGGATAACACGCTCCATCTCCTTTTTTCTGCCTATAACAGGGTCAAGAAGCCCTGCCTCTGCCATATCTGTCAAATCTCTGGAATACTGATCTAATACAGGAGTCGCAGAATTGTATGATGTACCGTAGCTTTTCATCAGATCCCTGTATGCAGACGGATCCTCCCCCATCGCACCAAGAATATCTATAAACATCTTCTGACTGTTAACACCCATGGTGTTTAAAAGTCTTGCAGCTGCACAGTCTCCCTGCAGTACTATAGCCATCAGCAAGTGTTCTGTACCTATCTCATTGCACTCAAATCTATCGGCTTCCTCCGATGCGCGCTCCAATACTCTCTGTGTCCTTGGTGAATAGCCATCCCTGTCCATCACTTCGATGTTATCCCCCGGTGAAATCAGGTCTTCAATCATCGAAATAAGCTTATCATATTCCACATTGCAGGCTGTTAGAATCTCAGCTGCCACACCGGTGCCCTCTTTTATAAGGCCAGCCAGTATGTGCTCTGTTCCAACATAGCTGTAATTCATTTTCTTTGATATACGTGCAGCCAAATCTATTGCTTTTTTAGCCTTACTTGTATATGGTTTCAAGTCATATCCTCCAGTCATATTCACTAATTTAAGTCGATGAACTGCAAATCATCATCTTCGCTGTCATCTTCATTATCATCCTTTGCACTGCTGTCTATAGTCTCAGACGGCTTATTTCCCTCATTGACAAAGCCATCAAGTGCCATTTGAAGCTGATTCTTTAAAGCATCCTCATCAGCATCGTTTTCTGTGTCAGAAACGTTTTCCTGCCTTGAATCATCTTTTAAATCAAACTCAGAGTTTTCATTCTCAACAGCTTTCTTAGAATCAGGTGTAATTTCTACGGTTCTTCCGACATAGGATGCATTTGATATATTTTCATCCGTAGCCATCTTTTGCTCATCTGCAGCATCTTCCGCTGTTTCTTCTGCGACTTCATCTGCCGGCTCTTCTACAGCTTCATCTGCTGTTTCTTCTGCAGCTTCTTCTGCCACTTCATCTAACGGCTCTTCTGTAACCTCTTCTTCCAGCTCATCTGCTATCTCGTCCGCAGTTTCATCAGTTGTTTCTTCCAAAGCTTCATTTGATACATCTTCTGCTGCATCATCTACATCATCATCGTCATCATGATAGTCCATTGCCTTATATTTTCTGTTTTTCACAGCTGATACAATAAGCAACAGTAACAGAATAATGATAATAAGAACCAGTATTGCAGCTAAAACAAGATATTTATTGGCAATTCCCGGGACAAGCTCGCTCTTTGTTGTATCGTTTTCCTCCTGTGCCACTGTAGGTGTACTGAGCTCGGTTCTCATATATGTGCCATCTACGCTATCATATGTATACCAGCCACTCTCACCATTGTCATTCATAGCGTATACGAGGTAAAAATCCTTTGTCTGATCATCGGTTTTTTCGGCTTTGGTCTGGTAGGCTGTTGCCACACCCTTGCCCTCTATAGAGAGCGATATCTCATTATATTCCTCAGGCACATCATCCACCTTAGGCAGTAAAACAACTATAAAATGGGACTCTGAATTGATACGGACAAACTCATATGCTGTATTCTGTGCTGCATCATATACAAAAAGCCCATTGCCGCTTTCCGACTGTAAATACACAAGCGTGATATCACCAAAAGTGCCATGAAGGGTATTGTATTCAAGTCCGTCAATCACTGTCTTTGAGTGCTCAAAGCCTTCAGGAACAACATCCTCCGGAATGTCATTTACCATAGTCCACTCTGTGCCATTTATATCGAACTTCTTCCAGTTATCCTGCTTATCTGCATTCTCCGGATCATCCTCGGCTCTTCTGGTAACAACTATATTGTATGTGCTTGTGCTGCCGTCCTCTGCTGTCACAACAACGCTGACCGTATTCTCGCCAACCTCAAGTGAATCATTGCCTGTGACGGATGTCACACTCGCCTTGGAATCAGCCGGATTTGCTGTAACCGCAAGGCTTGAACAGCTGTAATCTACTGTAGCTGTGTAATCCTTTGTCGCAGCAGAAAACTCAGGGGAAAGCGTACCTGCTGAGATAACCAGCGAACCAAGAGATGCGTTTGAGGATTTCTTTTCCTCTTTGTTTTCATTATCTTTATTTGCATTGCTGTCATTGCCGGTATTGCTGCCGGAATTGTCCTTGTTATCCTTGTTGCTGTTTGAATCGTTGTTTGATGAAGGACTTGTTACGTTCACTGTTGCAGAACCCACTCCAATACTCGGAGTTCCACCACCCGCATCTGTAGTATCATCCAATCTTGGTATCGAAAAAGTACATGTACCTACAGATGTTGCCTTATATGAAAAACTCTTAACATCACCTACACCAGCTCCAATTGTAAAATACTCATCACTGCTTCCGCCAAGCACTCCTGAACTTTTTTGCAAAATTCCCTGAGCTCCATATCCGCTTGTAATCGACAACGTAACTGTTACAGTATCACCAACTTTAACATTCGACTTATTTACTGAAACACTAATATTGGCTGCCGCCAGTACCGGTACTCTACTAAATAATGTCGTCGTTAAAATCAACATCATTGTTAAAATAATACTACGAATTCTTCTCATCTCTATTAATTACTCCTATTGTGTTAATTTTGATTTACCTAAAATCGAATTATTTATTAGCATAATATCCTTTATAGTTACTTTTCCATCTTTATTTACATCTGCTGCCTCCAAATATTCTCCATTCAATGATATTTTTTTAAGAATATTTCTATTTGTAAGCATTATATCTTTAATGGTCACTTTTCCGTCACCATTTACATCACCAAATATAACAATATCAACTGTTTTTACCAAGTTTCCATTTGGATCATATACAGCTATTTTATTTCCAGTACCAACAATTCCATTATTTTCTACACCCGAACTGTTTAAAATTTTAATCGAACCTGCAGAAACAGAAATATTCTTCTTAATTACATCTGAACTAACATTAGGTTCTACGCCAGTAACATATGTATCTATTTTATACTTAGACGATGAGATACTAACAGATGAATTAATTGTATTGTTATTATTGTTTGTATTATTTGCTGCTGATGCCTGTCTATTTATATTAATAGTATAAGTTCTTGTGTCACCACTTTGTGACTTACAATTAATCTTGATTGCATTATTCCCAACAGTAAGTGAGTAACTTCCTGTGCCTGTTATTCCACTATTAGCTGATACAGGATTAGCGGAAACAACAACAGAACTAATTGAGTTAGAAACAACTGCTGAATAACTTGTTGTAGCTCCATTAAATGATGGAGTTAACGTAACTCCACTAATAGAAAGCGACTGTAAATAATTATTCGTATCGCCTGCTTTATTAAATCCAACTGCCGATGAAGGCATGTTATCGTATACTGGTATTCTAAATGTAAAAGCTTGATTTTTATCAGAGTATCCCTTAGCAACACTTTGTCCCTCAGTAAGCGCTGCCGTAACATTTGTCATATATTGATGTGAATAATATGGACAATTGTTTACAACATTAAATTTTTCAAAATATAACGTGTTTTGACCTTTATTTATATAATTTTTACCAATTTTTTCAGCTCCTCCCTGAATTGACTTTACTCTAGTATTCCATCCCTGTTGTTTAGCAAAATATAAACCATTTTTGTATATATCTTGCTTTGTTTTTCCATAAGCATTAAAATTGAAGAAATTATAATACCCTTTATATCCGGAATATGTTCCTGAAATAAGCGGACTAGTCCCATTTGTTCCTTGTTCTTGCTTAACTCGCGATGCTAAATGATATGCACTTACACCTGTATTTTTAGCTACATCTAAAAAAGTGTTCGCATAATTAATAGATTCAGTGGAATATTTTTTTGTTCCTTCCATAAATGTCCCTTTTAGAATCGCATTTACTCCTGATAAATTATCATTAGCTGAATATGCCAAGCTTTGGAATTGAAATATATTCGTTTCATCAAGAAAATTTCTCGGATCCATAATATATGCTATATATGCACTATTAGCTGATACCCAGCCTTTTTCATACTCCGTCCACGTGTTTGTAGCCCAATCATATGCTCCAACTGCAGTAGACTTTTTGGAATCATCTGCCGTCTTAGAAACGACATTTAATCCATTTCTACTTTCATTTTCAATCACCGTATCCCAATTCAAACCTGTATTTACAGCCTCAAATGTCCAGCTTGGATACTTATTGTGAAGAGCTGTAAGGTTTGGAATATAGCTGTCAGGAAAGCCTGCATTCTTCATAGCCGTGACAAAATCGGTATTGTCTCCGCTATTATTGTATGTCACCTTTATGTATGTACTGATAGTCCAGCCCGTAAATGCCTTGCCGTTTAAAGTACCCTTGACATTGTACCAGACCACACCGTTTACCTTGGTCTCTCCTATTATGTCAACCTGATGGTTCCAGTTGAGTGAGACAACCTTGGTAGTGCCGGATGTGCCTGCTGCATTGCGGACATACACATTGCCACCTGTAATCGTACCTGTAGCATATGCTCCCGATGCGGTTGTAAGAGCAAGCTGCTCCTCATTATTCTGCTGTATGGCATCCGCATTGCCGGTGTCTGCCGAAACATCCCCTGTCTGCGCATTGTCTGATGTAGCTGTGCCGGTACCTGCTGATACAAAATCAGACCTTATATAGCTGACACACTCCTCATTATTTGCTGCCAGATTGTACTTTGCCTTGTACCACACCTTGCCGTCTGCACCTGTGGTCTGCTCAAGAATAGTAATATCCTTGCCGTTTGAAAGCTTGTGCTCCAGCTCATACTCTGTTCCCGGTCCGCTTCTCGCCGCTACCCAGTATCTCTCATCACACACAACCTTAGCCGCCTGATCGGCATAGACTGCTATGCTGCTGTATGGCGCCAGGTCACATGCGGCTAATGACAATGTAACGACAGAGGCTGCCAGAAATTTATTTATCTTTATCATCAAATCCCATCTTTCTTATGTGCATTGTTTACATTAATCCATTATCCATTTAATTATAATAGAATATGACCTTTGTATCAATGTATTCGGCAGAAATTTATTATTTTTTTTTTAAGGTATACATCGAATTGCATGCAAGCATGCATCGATGATACCTTTTGCCCCTTTAATCAAAAAACTCCCTTCAACGTGCAGCTCATGCTTACGTTTCAGGGAGTTACCTGATTCATATTCTGCTTATTCTTACTGTCTCCTGTAGTTTTTCTAGCTGAACAGGGATTTTATCTTATCCCATAAATCCATGAAAAAGTTACCAAGCTTTTCCCAGAAGCCCGGGTCATTTATCTTATCGCCAAGCTTTGATGCCCAGTCCTGTGCCTGGTTGATGACTGAATCCCAGTCGATATTGGCATCCTTAAGCTTCATAAGAAGCGATGTCAGCTTTGCAATATCATCATCAGAAAGCTTCAGGTCATAATCCTTTGCAGCCTCCTTTATCGCATCCTTTATCTGGCTCTCATCCTTGAGCCTTCCATCGGCAAGCTGCTTCTTTAGGTCTGCAATCATTGCCTCGATATCCTGCGAATCGCCGTCAATGCTCTTGTTGAGCTCTCCTGTTGTGACAAGCTCATCCATCGCTGCGTCTGTCACCTTGTCGTCAAGCTTCTTGCCTGTCATCTCCTCGTATGCCTTTAGTGTGCCTACAAGTGCTGCCGTTCCGGAAATAGGGAAAGGTCCTGCGACTATGATTTTAGCATCAGCTATGCCTGCTGTGGCAAGCGCATTCTTGTACATTCCTACCGTACAATAATTGATATTGTGTGTGGAAACACTAAGACCCGCACCCTTTTTATCCTCTGTAATGAGTACTGAGGAAAGTGACCTTGTGCCAATCTCGCTCTTGCTGATGTATGAATCGAGGTACTTGTGCTCCTCATCATTATTTACATAGACCACATCGTATTTGTCCAGATCAGTGAGCTCGATTCCCATAAATCCAAGCACTGTCGCTCTCTGATCCGGTGTGAGGTCTGCTCCAAGACTTAAGTATGGCTTATCATTTTTGCTGATGGTCACCTTGTCGTTTGTCTCACTGCCGGCTGGCGTTGTGCTGTCTGCAGTACTGTCTGTGTTACTATTATCAGCTGCGTCACTGCTGTCACTGCCTGATACATCAACGCTTGAAACTGTATCAGTCTGCGTAGCTGTCTCTGTTGCAAATACAGCCGGATTCATTGTAAACAGTGTCACCGCAGCAAGCACGCTACATACAATACTCTTTGCTTTTTTCTTTATTAATCTAATCATTTTTTCTCCAATCTACTGCTCTATATCATACGAAATTGTAAAGTTGCTTCCGTCGAAGCTGACATCTGCCATGCTTCCGCATACTACAGGCATCATCGGCGACATATGACCTATATCCAGATCCATGATGATTGGCACATTAAACTCTCTAAGCAGTGATGAAAGCGCCTGTCTGTGGTCTATGCCAAACATTTCCTCTCCGAAGTGCGCCGGACGTCCGATAAGAAAGCCCTTTACATTTGAAAACCATCCTGCATTTTTCATCTGCCACATAGCCCTTCTCATGCCCATCACATTAAGGTCACAAGCCTCAAGAAACCATATGATACCATCATCACTGTAACGCTCATTAAATTCCCTTACATGGTCAAACGATGTACCAAGCAGATTGATAAGACAATCCATGCAGCCACCAAGCAGCCTGCCTCTCATGGTAAGCCTGCTTTCCTTTGCCACCGCAGGAATAGAGCTGATACACGACTTTTCAGTCAGGTTATAGCCCACAAACGGAGCATTCTCATCCTTTATTGATTCCTTCTCCCACATAGGGTAATTGGTAAATGAAAGCTTCCTGCCACAAAGCAGATTAAATGCATCGGTAAGTGACTCATGCCACACCTCCATGCCAAAGCTGCCCGCACACGGCCCGTAAATACCTGCTGTATCTGCAATAGTAGCCTCCAAAAATGTGAAATTCGTGTTGTCGGAATAGCCCATGTACCATTTCGGCTTTGACTGCTTCACGCGCTCAAAATCAATATAAGGCACTACCTCGCACATCAGCTCGCCGCCACCACAGGATATAAGCACATCACTGTCAACAGAAGCATAGCTCTCGTTCAGCTCTTCTGCGCACTTCTTAGGTGTATTGCTGATACCTATGCCACTGTCGCACCTGCAGTTAGGTCCCTCTATCGTCTTATAACCCATGCTGTGAAACCTTTTAATGGCATTGTCAAAGGCACTCCTGTACGGCTCTGTTGTACATCCCATCGAAGGCGCCACAAAGCCTATTGTTCCTCTATCCTTTAGAAATTCAGGGTATCTCATGTTTCTATCATCCTATCACTATTATTTACATATCTAAGCTTCTGTCTGAAGTAAAATATGTAGGATTTTATCATTTCTGTCCAGGTCATTTTACTGTCATAATTAAATGTCGTCGTGTACTGCAAATGCTGTCTGTTGCACCAGTTGTATATATCATGCAGACTTATCGAATCAACATGCTTTATATTGTTCATAAACACCTTAACCTTTGAAAGCTCATCCTCACTGTCAATGTATAGATGAAAGATAGTATTCGGACATTCAATTATTATCTGCTGTTCTCCTATATTTTTCATCAATGTATCCTCTATTGAATAATGTATCCTGTGTGATTAAAAACATTATCGTCTGACACACCGGGATGTGAGTAATAACATAATATCTTAACTGTTCAGTACCTTTACAGTTAAAAAATATCACATAACCATAGTACTACACCGGCGTCACAAAATCCAGTAATTTTTGCCTGCCAATTCTTACTATTTTATTAAGAAAAACGGTAAATATCATACTCCCTCACAGTCAAATGCCGGAATGAAACTGTCCTTTGCCACGTCACCCTCCTGTATAAATGCATTCGTGATTCCTATTTCGAGGGCATAGTTAACAAGTCTTTCATACTCTCTCTTTGTCACTGTGCGGTTTATCTCAGGATAATCCTTTAGTGCAATCGGCGTAAACTGGCTCATCATGCTTATATATACGTGATCATGATATGTATCATACAGGTACTTAAGTACAGCCTTTGCATCATTCACATGTCCCGGCAGTAGAAGCTGTCGCACAATAACTCCCTTTTGTATGAGTCCTGTCGCATCGTCAATCACGACATCCGGCTGCTGCCTGACCATCTCTGAAAGCGCCTGCTTTGCGACAGACGGATAATCTTTTGCCCTTGAATACCTTGCCGAAAGCGTACTGTCCATATATTTAAAATCCGGAAGATACACATCCACTATGCCCTCAAGCAGCTTTAGCTCTGTCACATTTTCATATCCGCTCGTATTGTATATAATAGGAAGCTTCATGCCACGGCTTTTTGCATCGTTTACCGCCCACACTATATCAGGGATATACTGCCCCGGTGTGACCAGATTGATATTATTTGCGCCTTTGTCAGCAAGTTCCATAAAGATATCACTCAGCCGCTCTTTACTGATTACCTTTCCCTCTTTTCCGTCAGAAATCTCCCTGTTCTGGCAGAACACGCAGTGCAGGCTGCAGCCTGAGAAAAAAACTGCCCCACTTCCTCTTTTTCCTGATATGCACGGCTCCTCCCAGTAATGAAGTGCTGCTCGCGCCACCTTTATTTCAGATGAAACGCCACATACGCCTGTTTGTCCGGTGCTTCTGTTTATGCCACATTTTCTGGGACACAATAAGCAATTTTCGTATTTATTCATATTTTTCATTTTAACCCTTGCTAAAAATAATGTTTGATACTACAATCTATATGATTATGCGGTGCATATGCCATGCGCCTTCAGTAGTCATTTTAAAATTATACCATAACTATTCTTACAGAAGAGAATAGTTAAAATACACAATAAGGAGATTACAATGAATCAGTCAAACTGTATCGTCGCCCAGTCAGGCGGCCCAACTGTTGCAATCAACGCAAGCCTTGCAGGAGTCATCGCAGGAGTAAAAAGCTCTGAGAAATACGATATCTGCTATGGCGCCGTAAACGGAATACTCGGCATATTAAATGAGAATTATCTCAATCTGTCAGATATTTTTGCAGATGATGCTAATCTTGAAAAGCTCAAGACCACACCTGCCATGTACCTTGGCTCATGCCGTCACAAGCTCCCTGATTACAAGGATGACGATTCACCATATGTATACATCTTCCACCAGTTCGATAAGCTTTCTATAAAAGCTTTCTTTTACATCGGTGGAAATGATTCGATGGATACCGTATTAAAGTTATCCGATTATGCAAAAAAAATCAACAGTGATGTGAAAATTATAGGGATTCCAAAAACCATCGACAATGATCTGTGCATGACAGACCACACTCCGGGCTTTGGCTCTGCCGCCAAATATATCGCATCAAGCATGCTCGAGATAGCCCATGATACCTTTATCTATGCTGTTAAGAGTGTGACAATCGTTGAAATCATGGGACGTGACGCAGGATGGCTCACTGCCGCTTCCGCTCTCGCACGTAATGAGTACAATACAGCGCCTCAGTTCATCTATCTGCCTGAGGTGGATTTCGACAAGGACAAATTTGTTGCCGATATAAAAGAAGCCCTTACGCACACTAACAATGTAATAGTTGCCGTATCCGAAGGAATACATGACGCAGACGGCTCATACATTACATCATCAAATGCCTCATGCGACCAGTTCGGACACCAGCAGCTAAGCGGTGCCGGAAAGGCTCTTGAGTTCATTGTGAAAGAAAACATCGGTGTCAAGGTTCGCTCTGTAGAGGTAAATGTGCTCCAGCGCTGTGCCTCACATCTTGCATCATTAACCGATATCGAGGAATCTTTTGCTCAGGGTAAAAAGGGTGTCACTATTGCAGCAGAGGGTGTGACCGCATCAATGGTATGCTTAAAGCGCATCTCAAATAATCCTTATCAGGTAGAATACACATATTCTGCTATCAAGGATATCGCAAACGAGGCCAAGTCTGTGCCAAGAGAGTGGATCAATGATGCTGGCAACGATGTGAAGCCTGAGCTTATCGAATACTTAAAGCCACTTATTCAGGGAGAAACCGCTGTAGCCTACAAGAATGGTCTGCCTGACTATATGGATGTGTCACATCTCCACAAATGTAACTGATTTTAGCTGCCGCCTACACCCCGGTGTGGGCAGCAACAGCATATCTCCAAGGAGGTCGATTTACATGAAGAAAAAAGTACTTATAACCTGCGCCGTTGTGCTTGGTGTGATTTTGGCTGTTTATCTTGGCTTTGCCTTTTATTTTAGCAGTCACTATCTGTTCAACACAAAGATTAACTCTGTAAAATACGCAGGTAAAACTGCAAAAGAGGCATTAGAAAAAAATACAGACCTAAGCCGCGACTATCTGCTCACAATCACTGATAGAAAAGGCAACAGCTTTTCACTTAAGGGACCTGATTTTTCCTATGAATATGTCTCAAACGGTGACGAGGAGCAAATCCTAAAAAGCCAGAATGCTTTTACATGGCCTGTCAGTCTTTTCAAAGCTCAAAACTATACTCTAAAGGGTTCGTCCAAATATGACGATGCCGCTTTGGCGGAAAAGCTCAAGGCTCTTGATATTTTCAGTGATGACTACATTGAGAATCCGGAGGATGCCCACATCGAGATAAAAGACGGCAAATACGATGTGATTGAAGAGAAAAATGGTTGCAAACCGATATATGACAGCATCCTTGCCGAAGTAAAGAATGCCCTTGACAACGAGCTTCCAAAGCTTGCCTTAAACGATGACTGTTATGAATCTCCAAAAATCACAAAAAACAGTGATACTATCAAAAATGAAAAAGAAGCCCTCGACAAATACACTGCTTCAACCGTCACTTACAAAATTGAAGGTGCCGACGAGAAGCTTGACTCAGCCAAAATCCTTGATATGCTAAGCATCTCAGATGACGGCAGCGTGAGCATAGATGATGCCAAGGTCACTAAATATGTCCAGCAGCTTGCTTCCAAATATAACACCTTCGGCCGCAAGCGCTCGTTCAAAACATCGTCCGGTGACACTATTGAAATAGGTGGTGGAGACTACGGATGGGTAGTCAGCAAGAAAAATGAGAAGGCCAAACTTCTTTCAGATTTAGAGGGAGGCAAGCCAGTGGAAAGAGAACCTGTTTACGAGCAGACTGCTCTCTACCGCGGTGCTGACGACATAGGTAATACATACATAGAGATTGACTACACAAAGCAGCACATGTGGTATTACAAGGATGGTGCTCTCCAGATGGAGTCTGATTTCGTATCAGGTAATCTCGCCCGTCAGAATGGCTCTGTAGACGGTGTATACAAGATTGTTTACAAGCAGAGAAATGCTACTCTTGTCGGCGAGGGATACTCTTCTCCTGTCAACTATTTCATGCCGTTTGCCTACAATATAGGTATCCATGATGCCAGCTGGCGTGATACCTTCGGAGGAACAATTTACAAAACCTCCGGCTCACACGGATGTATCAATGTGCCGCCTGCTTTTGCAGAGCAGCTGTTCAACGCTGTGGATAAGGGCACTCCTGTTGTTGCCTACTACAGAGAGGCTGTCACTCTGACAAACAATGCTGCAAAGATGTCCAATGCATACTCGTATGTAGCTCCTGATGCTGCGCAGTAAGTGTATTGCATTGTATCTTTTAATAATATGGGAAGGCGACCGGCGCACGGGGAATTCACCCACGTGCGCCGG
>UMHQ01051612.1_pt1 | contig 15710 bp, 8 predicted proteins | sample 1965531 | NCBI WGS metagenome assembly UMHQ01 (sample SAMEA4836098, study PRJEB28245) | human gut metagenome | biome: gut microbiome; material: fecal sample | place: Denmark | collected 2008
TTTTTGTTACCATCAACGCTATATATTATAGAACCCTTTTTTTGAAGTGAAATAAAATATTTACAAAAATTAAATGGAAGCAACTCATTTATAAAGGTTTTAGAATGAGGGCTTCCATTTTTGTTTGTGTTTATTTATCTAACTACTACTGCAAATCTTCTGTTTCCGTAGTTGTAGCACCTATCCACGATAGCTTGAGACTTCCAGTAGAAAAATGGTTTGCTACGGTTGGCCCCATCTGATTCATGGTTGTAGGGGTCTGCCACATAAAAGGCCTTCTTGACTGGATCATAGCCTGTTAGGAGGATTACATGGTTGTTGAATATTCTCCTAGTAGGAACTCCCTCTATTGGTAGGGTCTTGTAGTAGGCTGGCCCCCAGTGTAGGGTAGCGTAGACAACTACAGTGTTGCCATTTTGAATTTCCTTTATGATGTCTTCTATAGGAGCGCCTTGTATATTGACAACATTGCCGTATCTTTGTCCGTACTTGGCTAGGGGCTCAGGGTCTATAGTTAGAAATCTCCTGCTTTCATTGCCATATGGTGATCCTACATATCCCTTGGCAGGGTTGCTGCTAGTCTTTGGCATCCTGTTTAGGAAGGTTCTTAGGTCTAGGTTTGTATATCCCTTGCCCTTTAGGCCCATCAATAGGGATGTAGCTTCACATCCATTTGGGGCATAGACAGGTTTTAGCTGGGATACATAGGGAACCTTGTTTATTATTTTTCCTCCAGTATTGGGTCTATTTGCTTCTGGCTTGGATGGTTGAGGCTTTGGTTCTCTTGGTTTTACATCGGGTCTTGGCTGAGGTTTTTTTGGAGCCTCATTGTCTATAGGGTCTAGCCCCCTTGTCAATCTTTCTGTATTGGCTAGAGTCTTGTCTGATATAGATAGCTGTCCACCAACTACAAGTGCCTTCTTTATGTTGTGGTTTTTGAAATAGTCTATTACACTCTGGTCTATCTGGTCCTTTGATATCAGCAGTATAGGCGCGTCTATCTTTTGTGCAAGTGTAGATGCTGCTAGGGCATCTGGAAAGTTTTCACCGGATGCTAGGATGACAGTAGATGAGTTTAGGCTCTCTCCTATCTTGGCACTAGTTTCATAACGGTTGTTGCCACTAATCCTAGTGTGGCTATTGTAGTTATATTGGTTGGATATGGCTGTTGCTAGACCCTCTTGGATGCTGTTTTCTCCACCGACTATTAGGAAATTATCGTGGTCTAGCTCGTCTAGGGCTCCTTCTACTGCCTTAGGGAGTTCGTTACTCTTAGTTAGTAGGAGGCCTGCCTGATCAAGGATTGATGATGTAGCTAGGGCATCTGGGAATTTTTCTCCTGAGGCAAATACTACTGTTTTTTTGTTGGCCTGAGAGAATATTTTTTGACAGGTGTCGTACCTGCTATCTCCTGCTATACGGCTTACCTTTTTGATGCCTACGATGTTTGCTAGGTTTTTTTCTATGTTTTCTGATATGGAGTTGGGGCCACCTAGTATGATTAGGTCCTCTGCTTCCAACCTAGTTATTTCATCTATTATTGCCTGTGTTAACTGGTTTTGGACTAGGATGACAGAGTAGCGACCCTTTGTCAGGTTGGATGCTGCTAGGGCGTCCGGATAGTTTCTGGCATCTGCTAGTATTACGGTTTTCGATTTGGTATTTTCAAATTTACTGATTTCTATTGATGTCTCTACCCTTCCTGGACCAGCTATCCTCATAGTAGCCTGGTCTGATGATAGGAAGGCTGCTAGCCTTGAACTTGGGTCTAGCTTGGCTTCTTGGTCAGTGGTATTTGCTATGATTTCGTTGCTATCTGTAGTTGTAGATATACTTTCTACATTTGGGTTATTTGCCTGGTCTGCCAGGGTTGGACTAGTTGAGCTAACTAGCATGCCCATAGCTAGTAGGACGGCTATTTGGCTTTTTTTGAATTTCATTTCTGCTTCCTCCATAGTTTTTATAAATACTTATAATTTCATTTCTGTGGTCTAAATATTGATGAGAAGATTAATTCTATTTTAAATATAATCAATATAGTGTTAATTTTAACCACAACTTATATTTTACTATAAATAAAGCTTTTTTACAGTAACAATTTCATTACAGAAAAGATAAAATATGGCATTGAAAATTTTACTTATAATATGGATATATCATTCAAGTAAAATGAAATTCAACTCTGGATGGAAGAATTCTTTAGATATTTTTAGGAGTTTATTAACTATATTTGTGAATTTCTGGAAAGTATTGTAAATTGAAAACAATTATTATATTATAAGAGTGGAGATTGACAATTTAATAGGGAAAATGGAGGTAAAATAATGGTTGAAAAAGATTTATTTCAATTTTGTGGAAACACTAAAAGATACATTATAGAGGCCGTACTCATAAACTGTATAAGGTTGGGGGCAAATATATTGTTTTCATTTATGTTTGCGTCTGTACTGGCCTACTTTATCATTGGGACTCATGTATTTGATCCCAAGCTGGCCTATGCCCTAATAGCCTTGTCCCTGATAGTGAGACAGGTATGTGTAAGGGCGGTTACTAGGAAGAATAACCTAGTTGTATATGAGGTCAAGCAGAACCTGAGAAAGGCTATCTATAGCAAGGTATTGAGCCTAGGATCTCTTTACCAGGAGAAGATGACTACTCAGGAAATTGTCCACCTAGGTGTAGAGGGGGTAGAGCAGTTGGAAAACTATTTTGGGTCTTATCTGACTCAGTTCTACTACAGCTTTATATCTACCTTTGTCTTGTTCCTAGTTATAGCGCCTATTAATATCAAGATAGCTGTGGTCTTGTTGGTCTTGGCACCGATAATTCCCCTTTTCCTATTATTGATATTAAAGATAGTCAAGAATGTCCAGAAGAAGTACTGGTCTAAGTATGCAGATGTCGGTAACCTATTCTTGGATAGCTTACAGGGTTTGACTACTCTAAAGGTATTCAGGGCTGACGAGGCTAGGGGGCAGGAGCTTGACGAGATGTCTGAAGGTTTTAGGAAGGAGACCATGAGGGTCCTATCTATGCAGTTGAATTCTATCATGATAATCGACTGGATAGCCTATGGTGGTGCTGTTGCAGGTATCATAGTTGCCCTGAACGAATTTGTAGCTCTCAATATAAATATCTACCAGATAATATTGGTTCTACTTTTGATAGCGGACTTCTTTGTGCCAATGAGGACACTTACATCCTTGTTTCATGTTGCTATGACAGGGGTTACAGCCAGTGAAAAGATGTTGGACTTCTTGAACGAGGATACTAATATAGAGACTGGTAGCCATAGCTTTGAAAAGAATTCACCTATCAGTGTTAGGGCTATGAACTACTATTATCCGGATGGAACTCATGCCTTAAGGGATATCAATATGAATTTTGAGCCGGGTAGTTTGACTGCCCTAGTAGGTCCTTCTGGTTGTGGTAAGTCTACCCTAGCTTGTTTGCTAGCAGGTGAGTATAGGCATCCAGACCAGTCAATATATTATGGTAGCCATGAGTCAAGAGACCTTGCTAAGGGGGAAATAAGCAAGAATGTTATCAGGGTTACTCATGATGGACATATTTTCCAGGGTACTGTCAGATCTAACCTATATCTAGGTAATAGCCAGGCATCTGACCAAGACTATATAGAGGTCTTGAAGATAGTGAATTTATGGGATTTGTTCTCTGGCATGGAAGGCTTGGATACACCTATTTTGGCCCAGGGAAAGAACCTATCTGGTGGTCAGGCCCAGCGTTTGAGTTTGGCCAGAGCCCTACTGCATGACGCAGAGGTGTATATATTTGATGAGGCTACATCTAATATAGATATAGAATCAGAACAGGTAATTATAGATATTATAGAGGAGATATCCAAGAGAAAGACGGTAATATACATATCGCATAGGTTGGCATCTATAGTGAATGCAGATAAGATCTATGTGATGAAGAAGGGTCAGCTAGTCGAAGAAGGCAAGCATGATGATTTGATGGCTGCTAAGGGCCAGTATGAGAGCCTATTTAGCCAGCAGGAAGAGTTGGAATCATACAGGTCAACTAGTCTAGCTACAGACCAGGAAAGAGGTGATATCAATGACTAAGAGGAGGAGTTCACCCAAGATAATATCTCAATTAATTGGATTGATAGCCCCACTGAAATTGCAGATGACCTTGGCGATTTTGTTGGGTGTGATAGGATTTTTACTATCTTTCGGTATAGGTATACTTGGAGGTTATGCTGTATTAAGTGTCCTACCAGAAAATGTAAGCAGGGGCTTTGTTCACCTGCCTATTGGTGGCTACCAGTTCTCATGGTATGTGGTTGCCCTGATAGTGTGCGCAGTATTGAGGGGGGTCCTTCATTATATAGAGCAGTTCTGCAACCACTTTATAGCCTTTAGGATACTGGCAGAAATAAGGCACAAGGTATTCTATGCTATGAGGAAGTTGGCACCTGCCAAGCTAGAGGGCGAGAACCAGGGCCAGTTGATATCAATCATAATGGGGGATATAGAGCTATTGGAAATATTCTATGCCCATACGATATCACCGGTCATGATAGCCTTCTTCGTAACCATAGTACTGTTTGTATTCTTTGCCAAGATACATATATTGGTGGCCCTATTGGCCCTACTTGCCCAGCTGGTAGTTGGTGTCATAGTTCCAATTATAGCATCTGAGAGGGGCAAGGAAGTCAGCGTAAAGATTAGGCGTAATATAGGTAACCTAAATGGTAAGTTCCTGGACCAGTTGAGGGGTATCAGGGAAATTATCCAGTACGACAAGGGGGACCATGCCCTAAAGGAGATAGATGACAGTACTAGGCAGATACTAGACAGGCAGAATGAATTGAAGGACCAGATAGCAGCCCTACAGGCCAATACCGATTCGATTATAATAGTATTTTCTATCTTACAGTTGTTATTGTGTGCTAAACTGGTTATGGCTGGTTCAATTAGTCATTCCCAGGCCTTTATAGCAGTCTTGACTCAGATTAGTACATTTGCACCGTATATAGCCCTTGCCAACTTGGGTGGTACCTTGACTCAGACCTTTGCCTGTGGTGATAGGATACTTACACTATTGGAAGAAGAACCTATTGTCAAGGAAGTTGTAGATGGCAAGGATGTAACATTTGACGATGTAGATTTCAAGGGTTTGACATTTGCCTATGAGGATAGGAATATATTGACCGATGTCAATTTCAAGATTAAAAAGGGAGAGACCCTAGGTATCATGGGCAGGAGTGGCAGTGGTAAGTCTACCCTTCTAAAGCTATTGATGAGGTTTTGGGATCCACAGCAAGGATCTATATCAATTAATGGTGTCGATATCAAGGATATCAATACCCAGTCCCTATATTCAAATATAGACTATATGACCCAGACAACTATACTGTTTGCCGGTAGTATCAGGGACAACCTGAGGATAGCCAAGGCAGATGCTAGTGACGAAGAAATATACGAGGCCTTAAGAAAGGCATCTATAGATGAAGATATTAGGAAGTTAGACAAGGGCTTGGATACGAGAGTGTCTGACCTGGGAGATAATTTCTCTGGCGGAGAGAGACAGAGGATAGGTCTGGCTAGGTGCTTCCTTACAGATAGTCAGCTCTTGCTATTAGATGAGCCTACTTCTAACCTTGACTCCTACAATGAGGCGATTATACTCAAGTCGCTGATAGAAGGTAGCCAGGGCAAGACAATTGTCATGGTATCTCATAGGGAGTCTACTATGGGTGTATGTGATAGGATTATTAGGGTCAAGGATTCTAGAGTTATTGAGGGATAGTGACTTATATAATCACAAATAAATAATGAACGTTTGACTAAAAGAAGAGGACGGTTGCATTCTTGACGCAGGTAAATGAATGCTGACCCTCCTCTTTATTTATTGGTATCCTTATCGGACCTAGTTGTTTGATGGTTTCAGCAATTTTAATTTTAATACTCCAAATGTAGAAATAATGGCGAGAATATTCTCGCCATTATTTCTTTTTCATAGCCAAATATGATATAATGGCTAAGAAAAAGAGGGAGGTAGTATTGTCCATGAAAATTATGAATATATAGAATTCAACAAAAATGATATTTTAACACTTCATAACAAACTATATTCTTACTCTTATGTAAATCACAGGGGTAAATTTAAGACCATGGATAATACCATTATTGAGGTAGATGCTTGCGATTTTATTAAAAGCATACAAAGAATGTGATGATAGATTTAAGCTAATTGGAAAAGAAAAATTAACTTCGCCCGAAAGAGTGTTTTCCGTTATTCAAAAATCATTACAGCCTGTTTCTAAAAAAGATATTATGATTATTTGCCCAGATATCTCACAGAGGACAATAGAGCGAGCTTTAAAAGAATTACAGGACGATGAAAAGATAAAGCAAGTAGGTCGTGGTCGTTCGACAAAATATATTAAAACTTAAACTCTGGATAAGCGGAGTAGGTGGTTTGCAATCTGGAAAAGGAGGATATATAAGTGCAAATTGTTTTTGTAAATGTACTAGTTTTATTTATGCTATTATTTTTAGGGTTTATCCTGGGCAGGAGGAAGGTTATAGCCTACTCATCCATAAAGGACCTGACTAATCTTTTGATAGATGTCAGTATACCTTGTACGATTGTGGTGTCCTTGATCAAGCCCTATAGTTCCCTGTTGATGAGGAACACTGTTGAGGTATTTGTCGTGGTAATGATTTACCATCTTGTGGTGGCAGCCATAGCATATTTCCTGACAGGGGTCATGAAGGTCGACCCAAAGAAGAGGGGGTCTTGGATATTTGCCATAGTATTCTCCAACAATGGATTCATGGGCTATCCCTTGATGTATGCCCTTTACGGTAGTGATGGACTATTTATTATGGCTATGGGCAATGTTGCCCAAAATGTCCTGATATTCTCTCTTGGACTAAAGATAGTGACTATGAATTATGGTGGTGGAGATAGGATTAGGCTGAGGTCTATCATCTTCACCAAGCAGAATATCGCCGTTGTGATTGGCTTGATAATATTTGTGACTCAATTGGCAGTTCCAAAGCCAATTGTAACACTCTTGACATATGTGTCTAATCTGACAGTGCCACTATCAATGATGGTTGTAGGTATGTCCCTATCTAGGTATGAAGTCAAGAATATGTTCACTGACAAGGAAGTATACAGGCTTACCCTGGTTAGGATGATAATATTTCCAGCCTTGATGGTGCTGGCCTTTAGGTTGTTGAATGTAAATATCAGTGCTAGCCTTCCGATGGCTATATTGTTCTATACGGCAGCCCTACCATCTCCTGCCTTTACCAGTATAATGGCTGAGAGGTATAATACCAGTATAGGTTTTGCATCGAAATGCGTCTTTGTTACGACTATATTAAGTGTCTTGACGGTTCCATTTTTTGCGGGTCTATTATAGTGATTTAAAAGATTGACATAGAGTAAAAATACTTCTATGATGAGTATAATAAGGACAGGACCTTGGCTATATCAGCGGATAGTCGCATTCGACCTACAGTTATGAAGGCCAATGAAGAATATATCAAGGGTAATGGCCTTGTACTGAAAGAATTCAACCTATATCTAAATGGTCAGAAAGGATATTTCCCTGTATATCAATGCGAAAAATACTATAAGAAGTTTTCAGAGGACTTTAAGAGGGTCGACTCTATGAAGAAGAGGGAGCCATCTAAATTAAAAATGGACTTGATGATAAAGATAGACGGAAGAAGATATGAGTTTTTGATGAGGTCTATAATGGATATTAAAAACCCTATAGACAAGGAAATAGTGGTAAGGATTGATGGCAAAGAAGAGCTTGTATTGGATAAGAATGATACACTAACCGAGAGCATCAGCCAGTCATTCCGTGAAATATATATGGAAAAAACCAAATAGAAAAATAATCAACCAAAATAAGTGAAAATTTAATAGAAAATCTTGAAAAGACTTGACAAATATGTTAAAATAGTATACTGCTTACAATATATTTGCAGGTCTTTTTTGGTTGCAAAAAATATATTAAAAGCGATTATTTAGTTAGATTAGCAGCCTATAAAGTGGGCTCGAAAAGGTAAATTTCTATTGCATTTAATTACTGGATCGAGGTGGATTTAAGGCTGTATGACTCATAAATTAACAAATGCAATCAAAATTTAATTTAGTGAGGTGAAGATTGTGGTACCACATCCAGTCACGATTGGAAAAAGAGAAAGAATGAGCTTTTCCAAGATCAAGGAAATAGCTGACGTTCCAAACCTGATTGAAATCCAGGTGGATTCATACAAGTGGTTTTTGGAAGAAGGTTTGAAAGAGGTATTTACAGATATTTCTCCTATTGAGGATTATACAGGTAATCTGATATTGGAATTTGTAGATTATTCTCTAGATGAAAAGCCAAAATACGATATTGAAGAGTGTAAGGAAAGAGATACTACTTACTGCGCACCTTTGAAGGTCAGGGTTAGACTTATCAACAAGGAAACTGGCGAAATCAAAGAGCAGGAAGTATTTATGGGAGATTTCCCTCTAATGACAGACAGGGGTACCTTCGTTATAAATGGTGCCGAGAGAGTTATAGTATCACAGTTAGTTAGATCACCAGGTGTATACTATTCAGAAGAAAGAGACAAGACTGGTAACAGACTGATTTCTTCTACTGTAATACCTAATAGGGGTGCATGGTTGGAGTATGAAACTGATTCTACAGGTGTAATATCTGTAAGAGTTGACAGGACTAGAAAGCAGCCGGTGACAGTTTTACTAAGAGCCCTAGGTATAGGTACTGACGCAGAGATAATCAACCTATTGGGTGAGGACGAGAGAGTCTTGTCAACACTTGAGAAGGATAACACTACAAACGTCGATGAAGGTCTAATAGAAATCTACAAGAAGTTGAGACCAGGTGAGCCTCCAACTGTAGATAGTGCTTCATCACTATTAAATTCATTGTTCTTTGATCCAAAGAGGTACGACCTTGCCAAGGTTGGTAGGTACAAGTTCAACAAGAAGTTGGCTCTTTGCTATAGGATCATGGACAAGATTGCTTCTAGAGAAATCATAAATCCAGAAACTGGTGAAAAGTTTGCTGATGCAGGCGATAAGATATCTCTAGACCTTGCTAAGGAAATTCAGAATTCTGGAATCAATGCTGTCTGGATAGCAATTGATGATGATAAGGAAATAAAGGTTATAGGTAATAACTTTGTTGATATAAATGCTCATATCAGCTTTGATATATCCGACCTAAATATAAAGGAATATGTCCATTACCCAACATTGAAGGAATTCATGGAGACTTACCAGGATGAGGCCCAGTTGAAGGAAGTCCTAGCTTCTAACTACAAGAAGTTGGTTCCTAAGCACATCCTTCTAGATGACATAATAGCATCTATATCTTATGAATTTGGCCTATTCTACCTAATAGACGGTAAGGATAGGGTCGGTAATATAGACGACATAGACCACCTAGGAAACAGAAGAATCAGGTGTGTAGGTGAACTTCTACAGAACCAGGTTCGTATTGGTTTTTCTAGAATGGAAAGGGTAATTAGGGAGAGGATGACAGTCCAGGATATGGACACTATCACTCCACAGGCCCTAGTAAATATCAGACCTGTATCTGCTGCAATTAAGGAGTTCTTCGGTTCTTCTCAGTTGTCTCAGTTCATGGACCAGACTAACCCATTGTCGGAGCTTACTCACAAGAGAAGGTTGTCTGCCCTTGGACCAGGTGGTCTGTCAAGAGAGAGGGCAGGTTTCGAAGTGCGTGACGTTCACCACTCACACTATGGTAGAATGTGTCCGATAGAGACTCCAGAAGGTCCAAATATCGGTCTTATAAACTCACTTTCTACATATGCCAAGATAAATGAATATGGATTTATAGAATCTCCATATAGAAAATATGATAAGGTAAACAAGGTTGTAACTGATGAAATACATTACCTAACAGCTGATGAGGAAGACCTATATGTTAGAGCCCAGGCCAATGAGCAGTTGGATAATGAGGGTCATTTCGTAAACAGTAGGGTTATCTGTAGAACTGTACTAGGTGCCGTTGAAATGGTTCCAGAAGACAGGGTTGACTACATGGATATATCTCCTAAGCAGGTAGTATCAGTTGCCACAGCCATGATACCATTCCTAGAAAATGACGACGCCAACAGAGCCTTGATGGGATCAAACATGCAGCGTCAGGCAGTCCCACTAGTTAGAAGAGAGGCCCCTATTATCGGTACAGGTATCGAGTACAGGGCAGCCAAGGACTCTGGTGCAGTGGTAGTTGCAAAGAATGATGGTATAGTTGATAGGGTATCTGCTGACGAAATCATCATCAAGAAGGAAAATGGAGACAAGGATAGGTACAAGCTTTTGAAGTTCAAGAGGTCAAACTCTGGTACTTGTGTAAACCAGGCTCCAATAGTTAGCAAGAATGAAGAGGTTAAGGCTGGCGATGTAATTGCCGATGGTCCAGCGACTGACCTTGGTGAAATCGCCCTTGGTAGAAACTGTTTGATAGCTTTCATGACATGGGAAGGTTACAACTACGAGGACGCCGTTCTTATCAATGAAAGACTAGTAAAGGAAGACAGGCTATCTACTATTCATATAGAAGAATATGAATGTGAAGCTAGAGATACAAAGCTAGGACCAGAAGAAATCACAAGAGATATACCTAATGTTGGTGAAAATGCCATCAAGAACCTAGATGATAGGGGTATCATCAGGATAGGTGCTGAGGTAGACTCTGGAGACATCCTAGTAGGTAAGGTTACTCCTAAGGGAGAAACTGAGTTAACAGCTGAAGAAAGACTACTAAGAGCTATCTTTGGTGAAAAGGCTAGGGAAGTTAGAGATACTTCTCTAAAGGTTCCTCATGGTGAGTCAGGTATCATAGTTGATATCAGGATATTCACTAGGGAAAATGGAGACGACCTATCTCCAGGTGTAAATGAGTTAGTTAGGTGCTATATAGCCAAGAAGAGAAAGATCAAGGTCGGAGATAAGATGGCCGGACGTCATGGTAACAAGGGTGTTATCTCTAGAGTTCTACCAGAAGAGGATATGCCATTTATGGCTGATGGTACTCCTATGGATATCGTATTGAATCCACAGGGTATACCTTCTCGTATGAACATCGGTCAGGTACTTGAAATGCACTTGGGTCTAGCTGCCAAGAAGCTAGGCTGGCACGTTGCTACTTCAGTATTTGACGGTGCCAACGAGTACGATATAATGGATGCTCTAGAAATGGCTGGTTACCCAAGAGACGGTAAGTTGACTCTATATGATGGACGTACAGGTGAAACTTTCGACAATAGAATCACAGTTGGTTACATGTACTACTTGAAGCTACATCACCTTGTTGATGACAAGCTACATGCTAGAAGTACAGGACCATACTCACTAGTAACTCAGCAGCCACTAGGTGGTAAGGCCCAGTTCGGTGGACAGAGATTCGGTGAGATGGAAGTTTGGGCCCTAGAGGCTTATGGTGCATCTCATATCCTTCAGGAAATCTTGACAGTTAAGTCAGACGACGTTAAGGGTAGAGTTGAGACATATGAGGCTATCGTTAAGGGTGAAAACATACCAGAACCAGGTATGCCAGAATCATTCAGAGTATTGATGAAGGAATTGCAGTCACTATGTTTGGATGTAAGCGCTCTTGACCAGAATGGTCTACCAATAGATATCAAGGAATCTGTAGATGATGACGAAGAGGCTGTTGGTGAATTCAAGATAGAAAGCATAGTAACAGAGGATATAGAAGAAGGTCATATGATTGAAGAAGTAGAAGGCGATTCATATGATGAGTTTGATGATAATGAAGAAGGCGACTTTGAAGAAATCGAAGAATTTGTAGACGAAGATGAAGATGACAGCTTCGAAAGCGAAGATTCTTATGATGAATACGAGGATGAATTCTAGGTAGATTAGGATTTTGTCAGACGTTTATTGTCTACTGAGGTAAAGATGGTGGTGTCTTGCTAGCTGCCCATTTGGCGGTTAGGAGGATGCGTTTAAATAAAATAATAGTATCGAAAGAAGGGAGAGAACTCCTTGTTTGAATTAAACAATTTTGAGTCGATAAAAATAGGTTTGGCATCTCCAGAGAGAATCAGACAGTGGTCAAGAGGAGAGGTCAAGAAACCAGAAACAATTAACTATAGAACATTGAAGCCAGAAAAGGATGGTCTATTCTGTGAGAGAATATTCGGACCTACAAAGGACTGGGAATGCCACTGTGGTAAGTATAGAAGAGTAAGATATAAGGGCGTAGTGTGCGACAGATGTGGTGTCGAAGTCACTAAGTCTAAGGTAAGAAGAGAGAGAATGGGTCATATAGAGCTAGCAGCTCCTATGTCTCATATCTGGTACTTCAAGGGTATACCATCAAGGATGGGTCTACTACTTGATATGTCACCAAGGTCTCTTGAGAAGGTATTGTACTTTGCATCATATGTAGTTACAGATCCAGGAGATACTGGTCTAGCCTACAAGCAGGTATTGACAGAAAGAGAATACAGAAATGCTGTAGAAAAGTATGGCTATGAATTCGAAGTTGGTATAGGTGCAGAGGCAGTAAAGAAATTATTAGAAAATATAGATCTTGATGCTCAGTCAGATGAGTTGAGAGAAGATTTGATGGATGCTACTGGTCAGAAGAGGGTTAGAACTATCAGAAGACTAGAGGTTGTTGAGGCCTTCAAGAAGTCAGGTAACAAGCCAGAATGGATGATCCTAGAGGCTATCCCAGTAATACCACCGGACCTAAGACCTATGGTTCAGTTGGATGGTGGTAGGTTTGCTACATCTGACCTAAATGACCTATACAGAAGGGTTATAAACAGAAATAACAGATTGAAGAGACTTCTTGAATTAGGAGCTCCAGAAATCATAGTTAGAAATGAAAAGAGAATGCTACAGGAAGCTGTAGATGCCCTAATAGACAATGGTAGAAGGGGAAGACCGGTTACAGGACCAGGTAATAGACCTCTAAAGTCACTATCAGATATGCTAAAGGGTAAGCAGGGACGTTTCAGACAGAACCTACTAGGTAAGAGAGTTGACTATTCTGGTCGTTCTGTTATCGTAGTTGGTCCAGAGCTAAAGTTCTACCAGTGTGGTCTTCCAAAGAAGATGGCCCTTGAACTATTCAAGCCATTTGTAATGGACAAGCTAGTAGAGAGAGGCTTTGCCCACAATATCAAGTCTGCCAAGACTATAGTTGAAAAAGTGAAGCCAGAAGTTTGGGATGTGCTTGAAGAAGTAATCAAGAGCCATCCAGTTCTACTTAACCGTGCCCCTACTCTACATAGACTAGGCATCCAGGCCTTTGAGCCAGTCCTAGTAGAAGGTAAGGCTATAAAGCTTCATCCACTTGTTTGTACAGCCTACAATGCAGACTTTGACGGTGATCAGATGGCTGTCCACGTGCCACTATCAGTAGAGGCTCAGGCAGAGGCAAGATACCTAATGCTATCAGTAAATAATATACTAGCACCTAAGGATGGTGCCCCAATAACTACTCCTTCTCAGGATATGGTTCTTGGATCATATTATTTGACAATAGAGGCACAGGAAGGTGCCAAGGGAACAGGCTCAATATTCAAGGACTACAATGAACTATTGCTAGCCTACTTCAACCATAAGGTAGAGTTGCACGCCCTAGTAAAGATGAGATTAACTCTAGATGACGGCAGGTCTTCTCTAGTAGAATCTACAGTGGGTAGGTTTATCTTCAACGAAGGTATACCTCAGGACCTAGGATTTGTAGATAGAGACAAGGATCCGTTTAGCCTAGAAGTAGACTTCCTTGCAGATAAGAAGTCTCTAGGAAAGATAATAGACAAGTGCTTTAGAAAGCATGGAAATACTAAGACAGCAGAACTTCTAGACTATGTAAAGGCTATGGGTTACAAGTACTCAACAGTTGGTGGTATAACAGTTGCCGTTGCTGATATGGATATACCAGAAGCTAAGTACACATACATCAAGGAAGCTGAAGCCTTAGTAGACAAGTATGAAAAGGCCTACAGAAGAGGTCTGATATCAAATGACGAAAGATACGAAAAGGTAATAGAAACTTGGACTGAAACTACTGAGAAGGTAACTGATGCCCTAATGGATGGTCTAGACAGAATGAACAACATCTTCATAATGGCCCATTCAGGAGCCAGAGGTTCTAAGAACCAGATTAGACAGCTGGCAGGTATGCGTGGTTTGATGGCCAATGCATCAGGTAAGACAGTGGAAATCCCGGTTAAGTCCAACTTCCGTGAAGGTCTATCAGTAATGGAATACTTTACATCTTCACATGGTGCCAGAAAGGGTCTAGCCGATACTGCCCTTCGTACAGCCGATTCAGGTTACTTGACAAGAAGACTAGTTGACGTCAGCCAGGACGTCATAGTTAGGGATGTAGATTGTGGAACTACAGAGACTACAGATGTATTCGCTATCAGGGATGGTAACGAAGTTATCGAGGACTTGAGAGACAGAATAATCGGTAGGTATACAATAGATCCAATTCTGCACCCAGAAACTGGTGAAGAAGTGGTTCCAGGTGACCATATGATTTCTGAAGACGATGCAGACAAGATCATAGATTGTGGTATTGAAAAGGTTCAGATTAGAACAGTTCTAAACTGCAAGACTGAACACGGTGTGTGCGCTAAGTGCTACGGTAGAAACCTAGCTACTGGTAAGCCAGTAAATATTGGTGAAGCAGTAGGTATCATAGCTGCACAGTCAATTGGTGAACCAGGTACCCAGCTTACAATGCGTACCTTCCATACAGGTGGTGTAGCCGGTGGAGATATCACACAGGGTCTTCCTAGAGTCGAGGAACTTTTCGAAGCTCGTAAGCCAAAGGGTCTAGCTGTTATTACTGAAATATCAGGTAGGGTAGAAGTTGATGAAACAGCCAAGAGAAAAGAAGTAGTGGTTACTTCAAATGAAGGCGAAGCAGAAACATACCAGATACCATACGGCTCAAGGCTAAAGGTAAAAGACGGTGACTATGTAGAAGCTGGTGAACCTTTGACTCAGGGTTCTATCAACCCACACGATATAGTTAGGGTTAATGGAATCGGCGGTGTACAGGACTACATCGTAAAGGAAGTACAGAGAGTATATAGGCTACAGGGTGTTGATATCAACGATAAGCATATAGAAGTAATAGTAAGACAGATGCTATCTAAGGTAAAGGTTGAGGATCCAGGTGATACAGACCTACTACCAGGTGGATACGAAGAAGTCCTTACATACAACAAGTGTAATGAAGAAGCTCTTGAGCAGGGGCTAAGGCCAGCAGTGGCTAAGAGGGTCCTACTAGGTATTACAAAGGCTTCTCTTGCAACAGATTCATTCCTATCAGCCGCATCATTCCAGGAGACTACAAGAGTTCTTACAGACGCTGCTATCAAGGGTAAGGAAGACCACTTGATAGGTCTAAAGGAGAATGTAATCCTTGGTAAATTGATACCAGCAGGTACAGGTATGAAGAAGTACAGAAATATAGCTATAGAAAAGGAAGTTGAAGAGGCCGCTGAAGAAGCAGTTGAAACAACAGAACAGCTACATAGCGACTATGACCTAGACGAAATGATCTAGGAAACTGATTGATAGTTCAGTTGGAAATATAGTGGAGATAAGGTATTCTAGCAGTATATTGGGGTTCTATAATATATAGCGTTGATGGTAACAAAAATGCTTTC
>UMHQ01022067.1_pt1 | contig 15690 bp, 11 predicted proteins | sample 1965531 | NCBI WGS metagenome assembly UMHQ01 (sample SAMEA4836098, study PRJEB28245) | human gut metagenome | biome: gut microbiome; material: fecal sample | place: Denmark | collected 2008
TGGCAGACGCGCTGGATTTAGGTTCCAGTGAAGCGATTCGTGTTACTCATATCATACAAAATTGGACAGGCACCCTGCAGAAAATGTTTTCTGCAGGGTATTTTTATCTGCTGAATCAAACCGTTAAGAGCAACCATTTTGCATTATTATATTATAAAAAACTCATATTGGGACGTGTAGGATGTAATAATCACAAGACCGCAGCACGGGAGAGGACTATATGAACGGTCACCATCTTAACGAAGGAAAACGCGACTGTATAAAATGCTTTGCAAATAGATTCCAACAGATTTAGCTTTTACCTGTTTTGCCCCATAAAAAATAATATGCATGAGCAAGCTTCGCTTACTGCTTTTCAAGCTTTTTCAACAATTTTAGTGTCAACCGTGCCTTAATATATGTCAGCAAAGGCAACCCAATGATGGTAATAAAAAACAATAAGGCAGGCAGAAATTTTAATGGACACAGAAGAATGGCTGACGGGATTATCAGACTTAAAGCAAGTACAATTATTGAGATTGGTAGATGTGTAAATGTGATTAAAGCAGCATTTTTCAACTGAGTGACTAAAGGCGCGTCATATCTGCAGCAAAGTGGAAATATCCAGCCGGCCATAAGGAGAAAAGTTGCTAAGCAAAACGAGAATAGCACGAGGTAGATTGGACTATCTACGGCCCGGAGCCAAAAAGCAGCCCATGCGCTAGCTGCCATTAATAGAATGGCAGCCAGTTCGATGAGCCAAAGCTTTGTAGCCTGCTTAAAATTCTCACTTAGGCGGCGTATGAAATGCTTAATGTTGTATTCATACTCGCCCTCAATTGCGGCAAAATGCAAACTATATATGGCGGCAGTTGCTGCCCCCACAGTGAAAACCGGAAGAAGGCAGACAGCATATACAAGGCTTATAACAGCCATATCCCAAGCTCTTGTAAGTATCAAAAACAGTTTTCCATCCATTTTAAGCATTAACTGGTCCTCCGGTCGAGAAACTAAAATTTTTATTAACAATATACATAAAATGAAGCGAAAATCAAGCCATCTCAACCATAATGTCGAAGCAAACGGCAAATCAGGTCGGAATAGTAACAATTCTGGTCATTAAATTGCTATTATCTGTTTTGTTCATCTCTTATAATTTAAGTACCTTATGAGATTAGCCTACAAAGAGGTGGAACATGAAATCGCTTCAAAGAAAAATCCTTAAGGGAATTAAACGCTACTGGTTACTCTATCTCATGTTTTTACCAGCTGCCGTCTATTTGATCATTAATAACTATTTTCCTATGGCAGGGTTAGTTATTGCTTTTAAGAAGATAAACTTCAGCCTAGGAATTTTTAAAAGTCCATGGGCTGGACTGTCAAATTTTGAATATCTATTTAAGACTTCTGACGCATGGACGATAACAAGAAATACCTTGCTGTATAATCTCGTTTTTATTGTAGTTAACAATGTCGTGGGTATTGCATTTGCAATTATGCTCAATGAGGTACGCAGCAAGAAAAACCGAAACTTCATACAGGGCACGCTTATGTTGCCATACCTCATCTCCATGGTAATTGTAAGCTATCTGGTCTATGGCTTTTTGAGTGGAGAATCTGGATACATAAACAACTCGATTCTTACGACTTTGGGAAAAGAACGCATAGCGTGGTATTCCACGAGCAAATATTGGCCTTTTATACTTACCTTTGTACAGCTTTGGAAAAATGGGGGATATATCAGCATTATATACTACTCAGCTATAGTCGGCATTGACCCTGCCTATTATGAAGCGGCGGCGTTGGACGGCGCAACCAAGCTACAGCAAATCAAAAGCATAGTGCTTCCAGAGCTCAAACCTGTGATAATCATTCTGACCCTGCTTGGCGTTAGCAAAATATTTTATTCTGACTTTGGGCTGTTTTATCAGATACCAATGAATTCCGGTGCTCTTTACGACGTAACAAATACAATAGACGTTTATGTATATAATGCCCTGCTTAATATAGGCGACATAGGCATGTCCTCTGCTGCGGGGTTCTATCAGTCGATAGTAGGATTCATTGTAATAATAATAGCCAACATTATCGTTAAAAAGAAGAGCCCGGAGAACGCGTTATTCTGACCATGGGAGTGTGACACGCAATGGTTAACAGCCGAAAGGGTGAAGTTGTTTCTTATATAATCTTGGGAACAATGGCCCTCACGATCATTCTTCCGTTTCTACTCTTGCTGTCCTCATCGTTTACCGATGAATCCGCGATAGCCAGAAACGGTTACGGCTTTTTGCCGTCTGAGTTCAGCCTCGCTGCGTATGAGTATTTGCTTAAAAGCGCGGCCACCATAGGCCAATCTTATTTTATTTCTATAATTGTAACCGTAGCGGGAACAGTGATCGGGCTTATTCTTACTGTGCTATGCGCTTATCCGCTGTCCAGGCGTGACTTGCCCGGGCGCTCTGTGTTGACTTTTTTTGTGTTTTTTACAATGCTGTTTAACGGAGGGCTGGTTCCAACATATCTAGTCTACACACAGATTTTTCATATTAAAAACCATCTTGCTGCTTTAATAGTCCCGAACTTGCTTGTTCAAGCCTACAATGTCATGCTGGCCAAAACTTTCTTTCAGACATCGATACCAGTTGAAATATCTGAAGCCGCAAGAATAGACGGGGCTGGGGAGTTAACAATATTTTTTAGAGTTATCCTTCCCCTCTCAAAGCCTATCTTTGCCACTCTTGGATTGTTTATCAGTGTCGCCTACTGGAACGACTGGATGAACGGACTTGTATATCTGACAGACGAAAGCTTATTTAGCCTGCAAAACCTGCTCTACAGGATGACTTCAAATATTCAGTTTTTGAGTACATCCAACATGGGGGTGAATACATCTGTCATGGATCTCCCCAGTCAGACTGTTCGTATGGCAATTGCTCTTGTTGGAGTATTGCCCATGCTTGCAGCTTATCCTTTCTTTCAAAAGTATTTCGTCAAAGGAATATCTCTTGGCGCTGTCAAAGGCTGAGAGAAGAAATATAAAATTAAAGACGGGAGGATAACATGAAAAAACTAATTGCACTGCTTCTGATTGCCACACTGGCCCTGGGACTTTTGACCGGTTGTGCTGGGAGCAATGGAAACGATGGGGACGCTGGCAGCGCTGCTCCCCAGAATGATGAAAGTCCATACGAAATAGTAATGGCATATTTCTGCATGACAAATTATGCGGATGTCCAAGCAGTATCAGATGCCATGAGCGAAATTACACTTGAGAAAATTAACGCCACAGTAAAGCTGCTTCCCATGGATGTGGTCTCTTACTTACAGCAGATGCCGCTTATGCTTTCAGGTGATGAAAAGCTGGATACGCTTCTGATATCTCAAAATTTCAGCATGAGCAGCCAAATCGCGCAAGGTCAGCTTGTGGATATCACAGACCTGGTTGAGAAACTTTGCCCTGATGCCATAGAGGCTATAGGAACGGAGAACCTTGATGCATGTAAGGTTAACGGCGTGCTATATGGACTTCCTCCCACAAAAGAGTATGGAGTTCAGTACGGTGCTGTAATGCGCAAAGATCTTGTCGAAAAATATGACATAAATATAGACGCAATCACTACCTGGGAGGACCTTGGGCCGGTTTTTGAAATTATCAAAGCAAATGAACCTGAAATCTATCCTCTGGTGAGCTTTGATTCTTCCACGTCCATATCGGAAATGATACTTGGTAGTGAATTCGATCTATGCCAGGACAAAATGGGAGTTGTGTATCTGGATGATCAGGAAGGTACCGTTGTTAACCTGTTTGAGACTTCAGAGTACCGCAGCGCAATAGATCTGGTCAGATCGTGGTATAACAGCGGATATGTATACAAGGACATAACAACCACTCAGGAGACCGGGGAAAGCCTCATGGCAGCAGGCAAGGCTTTTTGCTGGTTGGCAAATATGAAACCCGGTTATGCCGAGCAAGAGAGCAAGAATACCGGTGTTGAAATGGTTCAGGTGAACATTTCCGATGGTATTTCCTGCACACAGGATGTTGCCGCGCTCCAGATGGGTATTGCAAGAAACTGCGAAAACGTTGAGAAAACACTGGAGTTCCTGAATCTGCTCTATACAGACGCCGACCTTATGAACCTCTTGGCAAATGGTATTGAGGGCCAGCATTACGTTCTCAACGAGCAAGGCAAGGCAACTCTGCCAGAAGGTGTAACGGATAGCGGTTATGTGTTCAACCATTGGGAAATCGGAAACAATTTTATTACTTATCTATGGGACAGTGATGTTGACGATCTGTGGGGTATGACCGAAGAATTCAACAGCAATACCTATAAGTCACCGGCCTTCGGGCTGTCCTTTGACCTGTCGGAAGTTTCCACAGAGGTGGCTGCTGTAAGCTCTACAATGAGCCAGTACCGAATGGTTTTGGAAAATGGAACTGTTGATGCAGAAAGCATGCTGCCCCAGTTTGTTGACAAACTGCAAAGTGCCGGGATAAACGAAATCATCAGCGTCAAGCAGGCACAGATGGACGAATTTTTGAGTAAATAAGAGTTAATTCAGGGCAGCATTCGCTGAATGCTGCCCTGAAAGGTAAAAAAGATGATAGATTTAGAAAAGCTTTTAGAAAAATGGAACAATATGCCTCGGATTGAGGAAACCGGTCCAAAGCATGGCGTTAACGCACCCGTAATGAGCACCATACGCCGCCGGCTGAGAGTATTATATGGCTCAATGTGTGTTATCGGAACAATACCTGCCATACTTTTGGCCTTAGGTCTGCACATACCATATAAGGCAGCAGCTTTTGCTATCGGCTTGGTTGTCCCCGGCGGCGGATTTATGGCATGCGGGAACCTCATCCCAATCCTTGCAGGCATGTTAATACTTATGCTCTTCTTCACACTTGGGCGAAACATGGTAGATTGGTATGGGAACATTGCGATAATGTTGCTGCTGTGGCTCTCAGGCTGCTTCGGCGCGTTTTTGGCGCCAGAACATACAGAAGCCGTGTGGCTCTTTTTACCGGTCTTTGCGGCAACAGTGTGCCTGATTTATTTTGAAGGAAAACAACGTAGCCTTGAAAAGCAGATCCTTAGAGACAGGCAGCGCCGTATAAGTTCATTTTACCGATTAAAGGAGCTGGTATCCGACACCACGGACAAGCCTGCACAAGAATATCGCGAGTTGGATGATGTGGCCGTCAAAGCCGCACGGTACATTTTTGACATGACTGTGCGTGAAAATGGGGACTTCACTGATTACAATAAAACGCGCATAAACTCTATGGGGGCGTACAGGTACCAGTTCTCTGCTCTCGGCTATGCCATTATGCTAATGCAGTGCAAATATACGCCCAACTTCCGTGGATACCAAAGCCGGGCCTGGCGCTTTTTAATAGATGCTTATACCGACCCAAGATGCTGTGCCTACTGGAAATGGGAAAAGCTTGGCGGTAAGTTTAGATGGGACCCGGACCCTGTAGCTAAAGAGAATATTATGCTCAGCGGTTGGATGCTGCCCGTTGTAACAGGGTATGGAGCCCATACAGGCGACCGCAGATATGAGATGCAGGGCTCAATCAATTTTAGGCCATTTTACCACCGAGATACGAAGTTTCCATATTCCGCTCACAGCCTCACGAAAACGCTTGTGGATCAGTGGAATCACCGGGCCTATCCGGGAATGCTGATTCCGTGCGAGCCCAACATCGCTTTTCCTGTGTGCAATTCCTATGGAATAATTGGCATGATGATTTACGACAGGGACCATGGAACTGATTACAGCCATAAGATACTCGACGATTTCAACAGCCTGCTGGCTGAAGAGTTTGTGGAGGCCGATGGATCCGTAGCCGCAATGCGCCACTATTTATTTGGTGCATGCCGTTATCTCCTTAAACCGGCTATGAACGTCTCTGTTTTAAACGGTCTTTCGATAGCATGGGAGTATTCCCCCATTTTTCCTGGATTAGCAAAGCGGTGCTATGCCATGGCCAGAGATGAGGTAATTGATATCAGAAATGGTATGGCATTTCTTGAGGGGATTCCCTGGGAGCAGGTAGTTGATCCCGGAACCCTGAGTAAAAACCCCAGCCTGTTTTGTGGACTGCTAGAGCACATGGCCGCAGAACACGGTGATGATGAGCTCATGCAGGCTATGGAGGCTGTTGAGAGAGCATACCTTAGGCCATCAACAAATCCAGGGGTACTCAAATACAAGGATGTATCTGTAGTCAATATGGCGTACATTGCTCTAAGTAAGTGGGCAAGACCTGGTGACTGGCGTGATACCATTGTTCACGGTCCCGGAGAGTACGCTCTGAGCGGCCCATATCTGGATGATTGTGCGTATCCAGATGTTCTTGTCGCCAGGGCCATAAGTTCTGATGGTGAAGATCTTGACCTGGTCCTTTGCAGCGGAAGTTCCAAGAAAGAGCAGAGTATAACAATACGGCAGCTTAAACCTTGCGCGCAATATTTTGCACAGGGACCTGACATCCGTTTTACCGCAGCAGAGGACGGCAGCGCTGTTTTAAACGTGGTTCTAAATGACAGGACGAAAATACATATAAGGAGAACATGATGCTTGAGAATATTATGTCAGGGCAGGGAATCATTCCTGAAGTGGGAACGTTTCTCTACGGGCTCTTTTCATCCATTCATTGCATAGGCATGTGTGGTGGTATAGTTCTTGCTGTTACGACCAAAAGCGAGGAGAAAAAGGGCTTGCAGCTCGGTCGTCAGGCTGCTTATCATTCTGGGCGGGTGCTTACCGGTATGATTTTTGGCTTCATTTTGGGCAGCTTTGGGCGTTTTATAACTGTCAATGAATACTTGAGAGCAATGTTTCCCTGCGTATGTGGTCTGGTACTTCTATTTATTGGCCTAGTTAATTTAGCGGGAAAGAACTTGCATGTGTTTGACTGTCAGGGTAAGGACGTCGCAGTCTTGCGTTGGATTAGAAAAAGCGGTCCATTTGCGGCCGGTGTGTTGACGCCCCTGCTCCCTTGCGCAATGCTTAGTCCCGTTCATATATTCGCCGCAGGTACCGGAAGCGCCTGGCGTGGAGCTCTGTGCATGGCCACGTTTATCTTAGGAACCACCCCAGCACTGTTCCTGTTTGGTAGCTCAAACGCCTTGCTAACAACATACGCCAGAAAAGTGACTGTAAAAATCAGCGGTGCTGTTACCATGCTTCTTGGAGCCCAACTGTTATTCAAAGCAATTAGGGTCTTTATTTGATGTAAGGGGGCTTGCCGTTGCTGTGCTGTATTATCGGAGCCTTGCTGATTGCAAGGTTCGTGGTAAATCTTAGGCAGATCAAGCATTTCCTTGGCTATGAAAAAGCAGACATAAGAGACAGGGATGGTTACGGCTATGAAGACTGAGCATTACATTGTATCGGGAATGATATGTAGTTCATGCTCTGGCATACTTGAGAGAATTGCTGAAAGAATACCTGGCGTTACTTCTGCAAAAGTAAACTACATGACAGATACCATGGTCCTCAATTATGAAGAGGGCTCATTTAGCCACGAGCAACTCGAACGCAAAGCGATACAGGCTGGCTTCAGGCTGACACCTCGTGAGGCAGCCGATGCAACAGAATCTCGTCGCTTGCGCCTGCAGAGAAAGAAAAGCCTCAGAATCAGAATATATTTGGCTTTTACGGCTTCTGTAATTCTAAACTCTTTTCCCTCGCTACCATCGCCTGTTCAATTGGCGCTGGCTGTCGTTGTGCAGGCAATAGTGGCGGCCGAATTCATGCGGGATGCGGTAAATGGACTTGAAAACCGTACGGGAAACATGTCCATGCTTGTCTTTGTTAGTACAAATGTTGCTTTCTTATATAGCTTGTTCGCCATACTGTTCCCAGAAGAAGGGGCGATTCCTTGCCTGCCTAACATTGCCGCCGTAGTAATGATGATACTCATAGGAAGGTTCATAGAGCTCGGGAGCCGAATGGAAAACACTGAATTACTTGAGAGGCTGAGGCGAATAAAAAGTTTGAGTGTGCGTGTTCTCAGCAACGAAAAAGTAGAGCAATTACCTCTGGGAGAGGTGCGGCCGGGAATGCACCTGCTTATTAAGGGCGGCGAACGTATACCCATAGACGGCGTTGTTATCAGCGGCAGCCTGAGTGTGGATGAATCCATAGTAACCGGGGAATTCTATCCCATGCGGCGGGAAGCTGGAGATAAGGTGATAGGTTCGAGCCTTGTTATCAGGGGAAACGCGACCATAGAAGCCTCCGTTGCGCCCGAAAACGATACCTTTACTCGCCTTATAGACTCGGCTCTCGATTCTGTGAACGGGAAAAGAGTCGGTTATATTGATCTGGTTGAAAAGATCATGAGATATTTTGTGCCTTCGGTGTTCATACTTTCCGCTGCGGCTGCTTTGGCCTGGTACGGGTATTTTTCTCCTGGAAATCTGGACAAGGCTGTTCGCTGCGCAGTTGCAATTATGATGGTTGCCTGCCCTTGCGCAATGAGTTTGGCTGTGCCTCTTGCCGTGACCGGCGCTGTAAGCTGCTGCCTGAAAAATGGTATCTTCGTCTGCGATGAAGGCAAACTTGATAAGCTCCGGAACGTGGATGTTGTGGTGTTTGACAAGACAGGCACCATTATGAAGAAACAAATGAAGCTGTCAAGGGTAATTATTAATGGCAAGGGCAGCACCTCAGACATATTGCCTATACTGGGTGGCCTGTCCTCACTAGCACCGGATCCTGCTTTTGAAGCAATCGCCGTAGCAGCAAAAGGTTTTCCAGTTCTGTCCGGTTCGTCAACCCTTCTAATGGAGCAAAGTGGTGGTATCAAGGCCATAATCTCCGGAACTGAAGTGTGTGCGGGCACGCGGGATTTTATTGAATCTCTTGGTATTACGCCGGCAAAACTTCCACCGGATGCCCCAGGGCACGCAGTGTTCTTTTTAATTGGGGAAACAAGCGGAGTTGTCCAGCTGGAAGAAGAGTTCAGGGATGACGCTATAGAATGCTTTTCGAGGCTGGCTGGCATGGGTAAGAAAATATATATTTTGAGCGGAGACAGATCAGAAAATCTTCTCACGCTCAAACGCCTGCCAGGAGTTATTGCCGTAGAGGGTGGGCTTGGCCCCGAAGATAAAAAAGTATATATTGAAAAGCTGAAAGGGACAGGGACTGTCATGATGGTTGGTGATGGCCTCAACGATATGCCCGGAGCCCTCAGCGCTGACCTGACTGTTACCCTTGGTGATTCATGCGATGCTCTTCAAAGCGCTGCAGACATCATAGCAGGCCGATCAAAACTGATGGACCTGCCGAGGCTGGTCATGCTCTCTGAACAGATGCACAAAAACATGCGGCAAAATCTGCTCCTGTCGGCAACATATAATTTCATTGGACTGATTTTGGCTGGAGCTGGAATCATAACTCCACTGACCGCAGGCTTTGCGATGTCCATTAGTTCAGTTATTGTGGTTTTAAATGCAAGCCGGCTTAAGAAGGCCGCTAAACTGTGGGAGCAGGGATAATGTTGAAATTAAATCCGTCCAAGGGAACTCTACAGTCAAAGTCTTCAGTACTCCTTACTATCATTTACATCCCTATTATTGGTATCATATTCATATCAATGCTGCTAAGTACCAATACCTTGAAAGTCAAAGCATACAACTCTGAAATGCAGTTTGCAAAATACTACAGCCAGAGCGTAGACTACACCCTGTCTAACTTAGGCAGTTACCTTGACTTCTATATCTCCTACAACAAAGACCTTGAAAACTTTCTACTTTATTCAAGGAATGAAACAGACTACCGACTTAACAGCTACAGCCTGTACCAGACACTGACTTCTGCAGCGAAAGCCTACGATGTAATTGAGTATATGTTTATTTATGACAGCCGCAATGGTGAGTGCCTTATTGCGGCCAACGGGGTTGAAGATTTTCAAACAACGCAGGCTTTGTCCGACACGCTGACGGACTATTACAGCGGGGGGATATGGAGCGAGACTGGATGGAAGCACCTTAACTCAGGAAAACCTTGGCTGATGTTTGCAGCCAGATACCATACCGCTTGTATAGGCATTATCGCTAACGGCGAAGAATGCTTAAAGGCAAGTTTGGCTGTGGACAATTCTGACCGGAATATGCTTATGTTAAACCACGAAGGTGAATGCATAGGCTCACTAAGCGACATGTTTGGGCCGGAAATACAGAACCTGTCTGATCAGGAAAACGGCTGGGTAAAAATAAAAGGTGAAACTTACCTTTTTGTATGTGCTAGACTCACCTCTGGAGATCTCTATGTATGTGGAATCATACCACGGGCGACCGTGTATGATAATATACCAAAGCTGTACCTTGCCTCGGCTTTAGCTCTGCTTCTGGTTATTTCCTGCATACCATTGATTTTTAAAATGACCTCAAGACAGCTTCTAGAGCCAATAGGAAGTCTGGCCGATACAATGCTTTCCATAAGTGAGGGAAATACGGATAAACGCATGGAAATAGACAGAAAATTGCCTGTTGAGCTGAATGTGATATATGATTCATTTAACACCATGATGGATCAAGTCATGAATCTTCAGCATGATCTGTTGCAAAGGCAAAAGCAGGCTGACCAGCTACGGCTTGCACAGTTCCGCTATCAGATACGGCCTCACTTCTTCCTGAATTCACTCAACACAATATACAGTTTAGCAGAGACCGGTCAAGATTGCCTTATTCAAAAAATGGTATTAAGCTTGTCGTCTTATTTTCGCTATATTTTCTGTGCGGACCGTGATTTTGTAAAAATATCCGATGAATGTCAGTGCGTTGAAAGTTTCATAGGCATAAAGCAGACAGCACGTAGAGAAGATATATCACTTTCTATGGAAATTGGCGATGGATGTACGCAGGCGTTGATACCACCGTTTACTATCATGACCTTTGTTGAGAACTCTTGTAAGCATGCTTTGATTAGAAATCGTCCGCTTTCAGTGCGCGTGTCCGTATTGCGCTTTGAGGACGGAGAATTGAATATTTCAGTTCGGGATAATGGACGCGGCTTTGACCCCAGTATACTTGAACAGCTGAATGTAAACAGGGGATTGAAAACCGCACGCGGGGAGCATATAGGTATTTACAACGCATGCGAGAGACTTCGAATCAGTTACGAGGAGCAAATTTCAGTTGAGTTCCGTAATATTGACGGAGGAGCTGCAGTTGATATCAGGCTTCCTTTTATTACTGAAGTAGGTGATAACTCTGTACCAGATACTCATTGCAGATGACGAACCATATGCGCTTGAAGGCCTGATTCATGGAGTCCCTTTCCGAGAGTTGGGCTTTGACCAGGTGTTTGCTGTGGACAACGTTTCAGAGGCTAAGCAGATCCTACTCTCCAACAATATTGATATTGTCCTTTCAGATATAGAAATGCCTGACGAGAGCGGCCTTGATTTACTCATGTGGATGAACGAATATCATATGGACGCGGTCCCTATCATTCTTACCTGCCACGCCGACTTTGAATACAGCAGGATTGCCATGAAAAGCGGCAGCTTCGATTACATTCTTAAGCCCATTGCCTATGAGGAGGTCACGGAAACCCTGAAGCGGGCATTAACAAGAGTAGAGCAAAAGAAAAAGTACCACCAAGCCAATAGGCACGAGCAATTACTAATAAAAAACCGTGAACGTTTGACATGTGAACTATGGACAGACATATTTAACGGTGATCTTAAGCCAACTTCGCCAGTTATGGAAGAACTGTGCCTGATTAAGAATATGTTTTTCATACGGGACGCGCTTTATAGAGTCGTGTTAGTTGACTTTTTAATACTAGAGCCTGATGACGGCGGGTATTCTGAAAGTAAGCGGCTCATCTCCGGACTTCGGAAGCTGACCGAACAAGACGGCTGGCTTATATCAATAGGAAGCCAGTGTGTCGTCATTCTACGTCGAAATAGGGAAAGCTATATACACAGCCTTGCTCTTCGTGAGAAACTGGCAGACATATGTTTGCCTTGTTCTAGGGAAGGGCGGCTGAGCTTTAACATTTTCTTCTCTCAAAACGTAGAAGCTTTTCAAATACCCGAAGCATTTTCAAGGCTTCGTCGATCGGCGGAACGCCGATGCATAAAAACCGGAGTCATAGAAAAGATCACGGATGATGTGGAGCTGGAAAAAATTGAACCATCCCTTCCCGACGTAAGTCTTTGGGTAAAGATGATGGAAACTGAGCCAGCTGAAAAATTGATTGCCGAGATGGTTTACTATGCAAGAAGCACTTCCGCGGCGGGAGGTATTTCCGAGACTGGATATCTTGAGGTTTGTACGGAAGTCTGTGTGCAGGCGGTGTATGTGTCCTGCTCAAAGCTAAATATTCGTACAGATTTTATTTTGTCATCAGATCTTCAAAGACAGATACACATGGCGATAAGGGGACAAAAATACTATTCAGAGTTTGTTCGGACTATGATAGCTGCTTTTTGCAAGAGGCGTGATTCAATTTACCATTCAAGGCGGAAAAGCCTCACAGAGCAAACTAAAGATTACGTTGAGGCTCACCTTGGAGAGCGGCTGCAAAATGACCAGATTGCCCAAGCATTATTTCTGAATGTAGATCACCTTAACCGCATTTTCAAAAAGGAGACGGGGATGACCTTGTCTGAGTATATCAGCGTCAAAAGGATCGATCGAGCGAAGCTTCTGCTGCTTACTACACGCATGCCTGTAAGTGAAGTTGCTATGAGCGTGGGTTTTCAATCTTTTTCATACTTTTCGAAAATATTCAAAAAGCGCGTGGGGGTCGAACCTTCGAAATTCCGCGCGTCAAACAGCTAGAGGAGAAACATATATGATAGATATGCCTTATGAAGAAGTCCTTGGAGCCGTTCCGTTTTGTCTTGATAAAGAGGCAATTGATTGGGTGACCAACACTATGGGCAGAATGAGTGATGATGAAAAATTGGAACAGCTTTTCTGCATTTCCGTACTTGACTTCACTCGGGAAAACTGGAGAAACACCTTAAGCCATCTACGTCCAGGCGCCCTAATGTACAGACCGGCTCCTGCAAGGAGCGCAGTTGAATACACCAATATGGCCCAAAGAGAATCAGAAATACCTTTGCTTATCGCTGCCAATTTGGAGAAGGGTGGCTCAGGTATTGCGGAAGAGGGCACTCTATATGCCTCGCCGCTTGAAATAGCCGCAACTGGACGAGTTTCTAATGGAAAAATTCTGGCGGACATATGCGCTCAGGAAGCCTGTGAGCTTGGCTGCAACTGGGCCTTTGCCCCAATTGTTGACATAGATAATAATTTCCGTAACCCAATTACCAATACTAGAACATTCGGCTCTGATCCCAACCTTGTTGGGCTTCTTGGGGCTGAATACATTAAAACAATACAGGCTTATGGTATTGCGGCATCCGCCAAACACTTTCCCGGAGACGGTTGTGATGAAAGAGACCAACATCTGGTAACCACCATAAACGACAAGAGTGTGGAAGAGTGGGACAGATCTTACGGACAAGTATATGAGAAGTGTATAGGGAGCGGCGTTAAAACTATTATGGTGGGCCACATAATGCAGCCAGCTTATGAGAGGCATTTCAATCCTAGCATAAGGGATGAAGACATTCTGCCGGCATCCCTGTCGAGAAACTTACTTCAGGGTTTGCTTCGAGGCAGACTGGGCTTCAACGGGCTGATATGTACCGATGCCACAACAATGGTTGGATTCACCGTTGCCATGCCAAGAAAGCGGGCTGTCCCATATGCCATTGAGGCTGGGAATGACATGTTCCTCTTTACACGAAATGAGGCTGAGGATGTTAAGTTCATGAAGCAAGGATATAGGGATGGCATCCTTTCTAAGTGCAGATTAAATGAAGCAGTCATGCGAATACTCGGCCTGAAAGCAAGTTTGGGCCTACACAGGGGTGTACGAGAATTCTCTGTTCAGAAGGCAGAACATGCTTTGCTCAAATCCAACAACCGGACATTGGCCCGTAAGTGTGCGGATGAGGCAATAACGCTTGTAAAAGAGGAGCCGGGAGTGCTTCCCATCACTCCCGAGAAATATCCAAGAATACTTTACTATCCACTAGAAGCGGAAACCGCTGCATTTGGTTATTCTGTCCGTGGCGGCGCATGCGAACAATTCAGGCAGGCACTGATTGCTCGGGGATTTAAGGTTGATATATATCAGGTCGATAAGGCTAACATGGAAGGTCACATCAGCCCTACAACTGAGATCTTGGACAATTATGATCTATGCTTATATCTTGCGAACTATTCTACGAAAAGCAACCAAACTACAGTTAGGATAGAATGGATGCAGCCAATGGGTGCCAACTGCCCAGTGTACATTCATGAAAAGCCAATAGTATTCATATCTGTTGAAAATCCTTACCATTTAATAGATGTGCCGCGAGTCAAAACCTACATAAACGCGTATTGTTCCACTGACGCCGTGCTAGAGTCTTTGCTGGATAAACTTACAGGAAAAGACAGGTTCATAGGCAGAAACCCCGTGGATCCGTTTTGCGGTAAGTGGGATACTCGCTTGTAGAAATAAAACAGACTATCAGCAGGGTCTTCTAAATTTGTGTGTTACGCGGGCCAAGAAAATACTATATGTAATGGCCCTAATGTCGTCAACCTTAAACCAGGTGATGTCGTTGCCCGCGGCCACGACTATGCCGGTGCCCTCAGAAACCAAGACGCTTGCTATCATTGAATAGCTACTTTTGCCGTTCTGATACGTCTACATTGATCTTAGCCCGATTTTAAAAAATTACTCTGAGAAAGTCTAATACACTTTTCGCAAGGGAGCTTAAAGGAAACGAAAAAGCCCCGCGGACCGCAAGGATCCGTGGGGACTTTTCGTACCACAGAGCGACTACTTGAGGAGGCAGCCCAACTCCTCGCGGACACCATAGTTGTGGCTGGCGAGCCTGAACCCGCGCGGGACGATGAACGGGAGGTAGTTTGCTATGTTCCACGTAGATGATCCCAGTAACGGCTGCCACCTCCACGTGCACATGTAAGGAGAGTACAGCATGAAAATCGTGACCAGTGTTTCCAAAGCGTCCCCCTCGAAGTGCGTTGGCCGCAGGGAGGCACAAGGCGCCTACCGGCTTATCCAGCGCGGCAAACCCTTCACCCCGGCCTGCGGCCGCAATTGCACGCATCCCTGCAAGTTTGAGTGCAACCGCTCCAACTACGACGCACACGCCACCATACACGAGATCAAGCGTTTCGTCTCCGACGGGGCCTTTGAGAAGGGCGTGATTACCCGCCGACGACAAGAGCGTCGCCAACATCGATGCCAGCCCGAGCGGCCTCCCCAGCGCATATTACCTGATCCTGAGCGGTTGTGCCGTGGACATCTAAGACTCCGCCCTCGTCGCCGACTGCCCCGGCTATTTTAAACTGTGAGGCATGGATAACATATGCATAAGCAGGAACTCGTGCACCTCCTGGCGTCCATCGCCTCGGAGCGCTTCACACCGTATGAGGTGGTATTACAGCTTTCGCAGGAGAAGGCGGACTTCATCGCGCGGGAGCTGCCAGTAGACTATAACAAGCTGGCCCGCACTGGCCTGCTAGGCAAGGCGCCGGAGCCCTCCGGCATGGGCAAGATCAAGATGCTCATCACCACGGACGGTGTCGGCAACATCCACGCCGCCGATGACCCCGCCGACCAGCACGGCCCCGGAATTCGCCAGCA
>UMHQ01009925.1_pt1 | contig 15679 bp, 12 predicted proteins | sample 1965531 | NCBI WGS metagenome assembly UMHQ01 (sample SAMEA4836098, study PRJEB28245) | human gut metagenome | biome: gut microbiome; material: fecal sample | place: Denmark | collected 2008
AGCCGAATGGCCATCTGCCCGATCGCTCACTATGGAGCGGGTGACGGGAGTCGAACCCGCGTCATCAGCTTGGAAGGCTGAGGTTCTACCGTTGAACCACACCCGCGTGCGTTGGTCGGGGCGACTGGATTCGAACCAGCGACCCTCTGCTCCCAAAGCAGATGCGCTACCAAACTGCGCCACGCCCCGGAACGCTGGTTAAGTATAGGCGAGCCGGCCCGTCTCGGCAAACGAGAAAAGCCGGCCCGCCGAGAAACTCCTAGCGCCTCATGCGCCTGCGCGCTCCCGCAAGGCCCAGGGCCACGAAGGCCACACCTGCAGCAGCCACGAGAACGACCGCCAGGCGAACGCCTCCCAGCGTGTCTCCCGTCTGCGGCATGTGGTGCTCGTCGTGCGGCGCGGTCGGAGTCACGGCACTCGGAGTATCGGGCGCGTCCGGCGTCGTCGGCGTATCCGGGGTCGTCGGCGTACTCGGCGTCGCAGGCGTATCCGGCGTCGTGGGCGTCTCGTGGTTCACGAACGCGATGCCCTCGTCGCTCTCGCCCGCCGCGTGCTCGTCGTCCAGGGCGCTTGGCACCACGGCCGTGCTCGTCACGTGCAGGTTGCGGTCGGCACCCTCCTCGACCACGTACGTCAGCGTGTAGGTGGTGTCATCGTGCGATACGTTCGGGGCAAGCGCGGGGTCCACCTCGTTCTCGCTCGCCTGGAACACGTACGTGCCGGCCGAGGAGAACGTGAGCTCGCCAAAGCTGGCCGTACCGCCGTCCGCACAGCTCGCCACCTGGTCTGCCGCAAGCTCCACACCATCGGGCGCAGACACCGCAGAAAGCGTGAACGAGAACTGCCCGTCCGTCACGTGGTAGTCACAACCATCGAGCGTCTTGACCGTCTTGGCAACCGTAGGCGAAGCCGTGGCGGGAGCCGCCTCGTACACGTTGTTGAACAGCGCTGCCTTGCCGTCTTCCGTGTGCGAGGAGTACGTCACGCTCACGGGAATCGTAGCCGGATCGTCCTCGCTGGGCGTGCCCACCGCAACGGTGACGGTCACGGGATCGGCCTTGGTCCAGCCAGCGCCAAGCTCGCCCGTCTCGGTGATCGTATAGGTATAGGTCTTGCCCTCGTCGGCCTTGCCAAACGCAATGCTTCCAAAGTCGGCGATGTCATCGCCGAGCGTGGTGGCAAGCGCGCCGTCCTCGTCCTTGGGCATGGGAGCGCCCAGCTCGCCCGTGAGCGCAAAGTCGAACTGGGCGTCGTCTGCGGGGGCGGCGGCGTTCACGAGCTTGGCAACGCGCAGCGTGGCCTCGCCGCTCGGCTCGGTTACGTCCGTGTCCGACTTCTTATCGAACACGCTAAACGATGCGCCGGCGGAGGGCTTAATGCCCAGGGAGTTGGCCTTCGCAAATGCCTCGCGATAGTCCTTCTCGGCCTGCTCGCCCGTTCCGCAGAACATCACGTACGTGGGATCGGTGTTCGTGACCTCGTAGCCAGCCGGAGCCGAATCCTCCACGAAGTAGTACAGGACGGAGGACTCGAGCGGGTGCTCGCTCGTACCAAACGTCACGACGCCGGAGTCGCTGGAGTAGGCGGGGTTGTCGCCACAGCCGTCATCGAGCTTGGCCACGACCTTGCCTTGGGCGATCGAGGCGTCGAGGTCGACCTGGTACAGGCTGAACCTTGCCCCCTTGAGCACGGTGCCGCCCGAGGAGTCGCGCTTTGTGATGGTGACGCCGTAGCTCGTGCCATGGGCGCCGGCGTGGGACTCGATGACCTTCCACTCCCCGTCCGCGGAGGAGCCGGAGTATCGGTAGCCTTGGAGCGTGGCCTCGTTCGTGATCAGGACGTCCTTGTCCTTGACGCCTTGCGGCGCTACCTCGTAGGTGACGACAAGCGACTTCTCATCAGGGACCTTGAGCGTGAGCACGGTCGAGGTCGAGCCGTCCTCCTCCGTCACGTTCTCGAACGAGCAGGAGATGCCCTCCGTGAGCTCGCGGCCGCCTTCCGTGACGGTGAGGCTGCCGTTGGCGAACTGCCCGCCGCTGCCAAGCTTGTCGATGAGCGTGAGCGTTCCGTCGTCGCCGAGCTTGAGGGCGTGCTCGTTCACCTTGATGGTGTACTTCACGTGCGAGCCGTCCGCCGCGCGCTCGCCCTGCTTGTCGAGCACCTTGTTGGAGATGGTCGTGGTGGCCTTGCCCGGCTCGAACCGCTTATCACCGGCGCTCGCTTCTGCCGTGTTGCCCAGCGTCACACTCGCGCCCGGTTCCGCGACGTCGCTTCGCGTGGCCGTCTGATACCAAAGGTCGACGTAGCCCCTCCAGGAGCCCTTGTCGTTGACGAGCGAGCCCGTGGGGATGGTGAACGAGACGTTCTGTCCGTCAAGCGTGGCGGCCGCCTCCTGCCACGTGGCGCCGGAGTAGCCCGTGTTTCCACGTGCGTTGTAGTGCGCCGTGCCCTGAACGTAGGTAAGCCCCTCATCGAGCTCGTCGCTCACCGTGATATCGGCCCCGGCAAGGTCGCTGGCACCCATCTCGGCGTTCGGCGCGCAGTTGACACGCACCGTCCACCCAACAAGCCATGCACCCTTCGTGCCGTCGCCCCAGTCGTAAGACGCATCCCAACGCGGGGCATCGGACCTCTTGCTGACAGGCGGCACGACTTCCTTGTCGATGTCATAGTGGGCATCGGCGCTGCCCTTGTCCACGCCGCTGATCTTGAGGTTGGCCGTGTTGGAGTAGGTGCCGTTCTCGCCACTGCACTTGGTGCGGTAGGTCACGATGACGTCGCCCTAGCCGATAAGCGCACGAACGGTGTCGCTGTCCTTGAACTGGATGACGAGCTTGTTCCAGTCGGGGTTGTTGCCGTTGCCAAACACGTAGTCAGTGCCCTCGACGAGCTCGGTGCCGTCGGAGGTCACGAGCCTCACCTGGTCAAACGAGATGCGGTTGGCATCGCTTGACGTGTATGGGCTGCGGTCGATCTTGTCGGTCAGCACTACCTGTGCCGGGTCAGTGCTCGAACTCATGGCCGAGAACTTCACCTCGGACCTCCACGTGGCGTAGCCGTCCTGCTCGACGGTGCTCGCATCAGCGAGCTCCTTGGTGACGTAGGTGCGCTCGTCTGAGGGCTGGTAGGTGTCCGTGCCGCTCGGGCCGTGGCCGTCCGGTGGCGTCACGGTTGCGCTGTTGTCCACCGCGTCAGGCGAGGAGGGGTCGTCCATCTCGCAGTGGTAGGTCACCGTGACCTGCTGCTTGCCGACGCCCTGGGGCAGCTTGAAGTCCAGCGTGTCGCGGGCGGGGTCGACGTTACCGCTCGCAAGCAGGTTGCCAGACGTGTCTCTTACCTCATACTGCGTGCCCGTCTTGAACTTCTGGCCCGCGCCAAGCGTGTCCGAGAACTCGTAGCCGTCCATGTCGGCCTTGAGCGAGCCGTTGTTGAGCGTGACGGTCCACAGGATGTCAACGTTTGTGCCCGAGGCGCTCTTGGAGACCATCGAGTACTTGACCTTCTACGGGTCCTTGGTCACGTCCCAATCGTTGTGATGGCTGCCGTCCGCACCCCACGACCACGAGACGGAATTGTCAACGCCGGAGAGCTCCTCTCCGTCCTTGAGACCATCGAGGACGCCGTCACGAAGCTTGGTCTTGTACCGCACGTAGTAGTCGCCCTTGGGCAGGCTGCCGAGCGAAATGTCTGCCTTGCCGTCCTCGGGATAGGTGACATCGAGCGTGCCGTCCACGTGGTTGCCATTCGCGTCCACGAGCTCGAACGAGTCCGTAACGTACTCGAGGCTCGCGCCAAGCTTGTCATGCAGCACGAGGTTCGTGGCAAAGGCGTCCGACGAGACCCTGACCGTCCAGCTGTAGGTGTTGTCCTCGGCGTTGAAGGCACCGTAGTCGTTGGCCCACTTGTCGCCGGTGACGTTGCCGTCCTTGGTGTTGATGGTCACGGAGCTCGACTGGCCCGGGAAGTTCACGACCTGCTTGTCACCGTCACCCGTCGGCTTCTTGTCCAGCTTGAACGAGAAGTCGAAGTGAGCACTCACCTCGGCCTTGTGCGTCTCGAGCCACGACTCGTCAAACTCGAGATAGGCTACCCCGTCCTCGATGCGCCACTTGCCGGCCTTCGTCACGCCATCCGCGTCGTAGAGGATGCTCGCCGTCTTGTCGGGGACGGAGATGTTAGACGGAAGCACGTACTTGATGTCCGGGGAGTCCACCGTGGGCTTCTCGCCGCTCGCGAAACCTACAGTGATGACGCCGTACAGCTCCTGGGAGGAACTGACCGCCTCGTCCGGGTCAAGCTCGTCGGCGTAGTTGCCGTTTGCGTCCTTGTTCTTGTAGATCTTGACCGAGACGCCCTGCGCGCCACGAGACAAAGGGCCCCACTTTCAGTAAAGAGGAGCACATATCTTCTGTTAGGTTTGGTTGTTTCAATGACCCCCCCCCCGGCCTTTTTCCAAGCTGGAGAGGGAATGGTTGGTCATCGCATGCATATGCCAAGGCGCAGGCCGGTCGTTGGCCGCCTATGGCGTCGTCTGCATATCTCTAGTTAGCGATGCCACCTTCTTTGAAATCTCCGGGGCACGCGCGCAGCTCAATTTGCATACACGAGAACCCAGACTGCAAATCAGCGGTAGTTTACACAAACGAGGGAGTGCTTTCCAGCTTTTGAGGACAGACATACCGCTCGGATATGTCTATCAAACGTTTAACGGACACCACGGCACAAAAAAGGTCCCGAGCCGCGTGGCCCGGGACCTTGCAAAACGCTATGGGACGCGCTGTCTTGCGACAGTGTGGCTACTTCTGGGCAGCCTCGAGCGCGGCCTTGACCTCCTCGGCAGTGTCGAGCGCGAGGACCTTCTCGGCCAGCGCGTCGCACTCGGCCTTGCTCCACTGGGAGATGGTCTTGCGGGCGCGCAGGATGCTCGGGGCGGACATGGAGAACTCCTCCAGGCCCCAGGAGATCAGCAGCGGCTCGAGCAGCGGGTCGGCGGCAGCCTCGCCGCACATGCCCACCATGATGCCGGCCTTGGAGCCGCTCTCGATGATGTTCTTGAGCGAGCGCAGGACGGACGGGTAGTAGACCTGGTAGAGGTTGGAGATCGTGTCGTTGCCACGGTCGGCGCACATCGTGTAGCCGATGAGGTCGTTCGTGCCGATAGAGAAGAAGTCGGCGACCTCGGCGAGCTTGTCGGCGATGAGGGAGGCGGCAGGCGTCTCGACCATGATGCCGACCTCGATGTTCTCGTTGAACTTGCGACCCTCGTCGGCCAGCTCGTGCTTGCACTCCTCGACGAGCGCCTTGACGGCACGGACCTCTTCGACGCAGGTGACAAGCGGAATCATGATCTTGACGTCACCGAAGGCGGAGGCGCGCAGCAGGGCGCGGAGCTGCACCTTGTACTGGTCGGGGTTGGCCAGGCAGTAGCGCACGGCGCGGAAGCCCATGAAGGGGTTGTCCTCCTTCTGCATGTGCAGATAGGGGATCTCCTTGTCGCCGCCCACGTCGAGCGTGCGGATGATAACCGGGGCGCCCTTGAGCGCGGAGGCAACCTTGCGGTAGGCCTCGAACTGCTCGTCCTCAGAGGGCAGCTCGGCGGAGTCCATGAACAGGAACTCGGAGCGGAACAGGCCGATGGCCTCGCAGTCGTGGTCGAGGGCGTTGGCGACGTCGTCGGGCGAGCCGATGTTGCAGGCGAGGATCTTCTCGATGCCGTCGGCGGTCACGGTCTTCTGGCCACGGAAGGACTCGAGGGCGGCCTTCTCGGCGGCGAAGGTCTCGGCGGCCTTGGTGTACTTGTCGAGGACCTCGGCCTCGGGGTCGGCGATGACGACGCCCTCGGTGCCGTCGACGATGGCGCGCATGCCGTTGCGCAGCGCGGAGCAGCTGTTGGCAACGGACAGGACGGCCGGGATCTCGAGGGCGCGGGCGATGATCGCGGAGTGCGAGGTGCGGCCACCGGTCTCCGTGACGATGCCGGCCACGTGCGGCTTGTCGATGGTGGCCGTCATGGACGGGGTGAGGTCGTGCACGACGACGATCGTGTTCTCGGGGAGCACGGAAAGGTCGACGACCTCCTTGCCGAGAAGCTCGGCGAGGATGCCGGTGCGGATGTCGGCGATGTCGGCCGCGCGCAGGCGGAACATCTCGTCGTCCATGGCCAGGAACATGTTCTCGAACATGGTCGAGGTGTCCACGAGAGCCTGCTCGGCGCAGGTGCCGCCGTCGATGGCCTGGTTGATGGAGTCGGTCATGCCGGGATCCTGAGCGAGCATGATGTGGCCGCTCATGATCTCTGCCTCGGCCTCGCCCACGGTCTCCTTCATGTGGTCGGCCTGGGCCTGGGTCTTCTCGCAGAAGACGGCGAGCGCGTCGGCGTAGCGCTGCTTCTCGGCAGCGGCGTCGGCGACCTCGTGCGGCTCAAAGGACAGGTCGGGCTCGACGGCGACCATGACGTTGCCGATGCCGATGCCCTCAGATGCGTTGACACCCTTGTACATGTAATCCCCCCGAATGGTTGCGTTCATAGAAGGAGGGGCCAGCGCAAGCGCCGTGCCCCTCCTCGCGCGTCATATGTGGCATGGGCCATGCGGCCCGCGGGCGAACCTACTCGCCGATGCCGCTCTTGACGAGCTCGACGGCAGCGGCGAGGGCGTCGGCCTCGTCGGCACCGTCACACTTGATCTCGATCTCGGTGCCGCAGGAAAGGCCAGCGGCCATGAGGGCCATCGGCGACTTGCCGTTGGTCTCCTTGCCGTCAGCGACGACGGTGACGGTGGAGGCGAACTTGCCCATGGCGGAGGCAAACGTGCCAGCCGGACGCATGTGCAGACCCTGCGGGTTGATGAGCGTGACCTTCTCGGAAACCATGGTGAACTCCTTGTTCTCTTTGGCTCTTGCCGAGCCCCTTCGCAAATCACAGTGGTTCGCGCGCCCGAGATGCCCCCGCACCCGCGAGCCACTGAAATTACCTGACGTGAAGTCTAGCAGAGTGGCGCGTTAATGACATAACAATACCCGCCGAACGCGTTTGCATACACAGTTCGGCGGGCATTTGTCACGTCCCTTACTTTGTGGCGCCTTCGGAGGCCTTGGCGGCCTTGGTCTTCTCGGCCTCGTACTCGGCCATGACGCCCTGCAGCGACGAGTAGAACTTGTCGATGGTGGCGCGCTTGGCGAGGCCCTTGCTGGCCGCGGTGGCAGAGCCGCACGCGGAGGCGAAGTTGAGCGCGTCCTGGTAGGACATGCCGCGGTCGAGGCTCGCGAGGAAGCCGGCGACCATGGAGTCACCGGCGCCGGTGGCGTTCACGAGGTGGCACGGCGGACACTTGGTGACGTACTCGTTGCCGTCGGCCGCAACGAGGGCAGAGCCCTCGCCGCCGCAGGAGACGACGACGTTCTGGGCGCCGCGCTCGTGGAGCATGCGCGCGTAGGGCATGCACTCCTCGGGCGTCTCGGGGTTGACGTCGAACAGCTTGCCCAGCTCGTGGTTGTTGGGCTTGATCATGAACGGCTCGGACTCGAGCGACTGGAGCAGCAGCGAGCCCGGGGCGTCGACGACGAAGCGGATGCCGCGGCCAGCCAGGCGCGTCATGATGATCTGGTACATGTCATCGGGCAGGCACTTGGGGATGGAGCCCGTGAGCACGAGCGTATCGCCGGCCTTGATGCGGTCCAGGCGGCCGAACAGCTCGTCGACCTTGTCGTTGGGGATCTTGGGGCCCATGCCGTTGATGATCGTCATCACGATGCCGTTGAGCTTGACGTTGATGCGCGTGAAGCCCTTGTCCAGGCGCACGAAGTTGCACGTGACACCGGCGGACTGCAGCGTGTCGAGGATGTAGTCGCCCGTGAAGCCGGCGATGATGCCGAGGCAGATCGTGTCCACGTTGAGCTCGTTCAGGATGCTCGAGACGTTGATGCCGTTGCCGCCGCAGCGGACCTCCTCGCTCGAGGAGCGGTTCGTGAAGCCCATGTCGAGCGTGAGCGGGTGCATGACGTAGTCGACGGCGGGGTTAAAGGTAACGGTGTAGATCAAGAGATCGCCCCTTCCACACGAAATTTTCCAGACTTCAGTATGCCACAGAAACGGCTCCCCACCGTGATGTTGGGGAGCCGCTCAGGTAAAAAGTTGACCTCGATTCCGTGGGCATACGCTGCGGAATCGCTCATTTCTGCTAGTTCTCGAGGCCCGCGTTGATGGCGGCGACGACGGCACCCTCGTCCGCGGCGCCCTTGATGGCGTGGCAGAAGTCCTCGTGCATGAGCGAGGCCGCGATCTTCGACAGGATGCGGAGGTGCTCGGTGCCCAGCTCCCCGTCGGGAATGAACAGCGCAATGGCGCAGTCGACCGGGGCCTTGTCCATCGTCTGCCACTCGACGGGCTCGGCGAAGCGCAGCACGACGATGCAGGGCTCGGACACGGAAGCGCTCTTGCAGTGCGGGATGGCGAAGCCGCTCATCATGCCCGTGGAACCCTCGACCTCGCGAGCCTTGAGGCCCTCGAGGAGGGTGGCGGCGTCGGAGCCGGCGCCAAGCTCGACGGCCTTGTTGGCAGCGAGCTCGAGAACCTCGTCACGCGAGGTGGCGGTGCAGTCTAGGATCACGTGGGACGAATCAAGGATAGCCATGCGAACTCCCCCTCATCTCGGCCTGCTTTCGCGGCCGCATTTTGACAACGTCACTGATTTTAACCGTGTAACGAGAGGAATCGCGAATCAATCTCGCATTCTCTGAAAAATGCAAGAGTTTTCTCGATAGATGGCTATGAATCCATAGTCAAGCGGTGGAATGGTGGCGCTGCCGCTTCTGATTGGGCGTCTCGCGACAGCAAAAGACCCCGGGCTTTCACCCGGGGCCTGCGCTTTAGATGGTGGTCCGTCAGGGGTTCGAACCCTGGACCTTGGGATTAAGAGTCCCCTGCTCTACCAGCTGAGCTAACGGACCATCTGTATGTCTCCAAGTATAATACTCTACTTGGCGAAAAAATCAATGGTGGTTCGTCAGGGGTTCGAACCCTGGACCTTGGGATTAAGAGTCCCCTGCTCTACCAGCTGAGCTAACGAACCATGTCACCTGAAGGCGTGATGGGGTGGGTGAAGGGGCTCGAACCCTCGACCTACGGAGCCACGGTCCGTCGCTCTGCCAACTGAGCTACACCCACCATTTGGCCACGCCTTTAAGCAGCTCGTCTATTATGCACAGCAACCAAGGCCGTTGCAAGCACAAATTTCGAAAAAGTTTAGGTCGGGCTTCTGAGACGGGCACGGTGGATGAATCCGCGGCGTTTGGTCTAGAATGGATGGGCATCGCGGCGCACGCCGTCGCATTCGCGCCCTTAGCTCAGCTGGATAGAGCACCGGACTTCTAATCCGACGGTCGAGCGTTCGAATCGCTCAGGGCGCACCAGCAAATCACAAGGCCAGCGGGCACGTTCGCTCGCTGGCCTCTTTTTGTGTCCGAGTCCGCCTGGGACGAGCCGCGATTCCCCGCTCGTCTCGCGCCAGGTGGGGTTTCTCGCTCCCGTATGTCTCGCTCTCCGCGCGCATATCAGCCCGTTTTGTACAAACGTGCGGAAATGTACGACTCGCATGCAGCAAACGCGCACATCTGTACGGAAAAGCGCGCATATCTGCACGAATGGATCAAACGTGCAGACGAACGGCGACCATTTCAGTCCGTTTGTACCATTCGTGCAGATATGTACGATCACAGGCGCGACCTCGGGGACCCGCGCAGGAAACGCCCGCCTCGCACAAAAAAGCCGCCCGGATACGCGAGAGCATCCGGGCGGCGTCACAAGACGTGGGAGAGGGCCCTAGAGCAGAAGCTCGGCGATCTGCACGGCGTTCGTGGCCGCACCCTTGCGGATCTGGTCGCCGCAGCACCAGAACGTGATGCCACGCGTCTCGTCGGGGTTGGAGATGTCGCGACGCACGCGCCCCACCCACACGAGGTCCTGGTCGCTCGTGTACAGAGGCATCGGGAAGCGGTCACGGACGCGCTCGGCGCCCAGGTCGTCCACGAGCTTCACGCCGGGGGCGGCGGCAAGCGCCGCGCGGGCGTCCTCGAGCGAGACCGGCTCGTCAAACTCGAGCGTGATGCTCTCGGAGTGGGAGCGAAGCACCGGCACGCGCACGCACGTGCAGTTCACGCGCAGCTCGGGGAGGTGCATGATCTTGCGCCCCTCGTTCTGCATCTTCATCTCCTCGGACGTATAGCCGGCGAACTTCTCGGAGCCGATCTGGGGGATGAGGTTGCTCGCGAGCTGGTCGGCAAAGGCGCGGGGCTCGGGAAGCTCCTCTCCCCTGCCCATGGCACCGATCTCCGCCTCGAGCTCGGACATGCCCGGCACGCCGGCGCCGCTCGCCGCCTGGTAGGTGCTCACGATCATGCGTGAGACGTGCCCGAGCTTGTGCAGCGGCCACGTGGGCACAAGGCCGATGATCGTGGCGCAGTTGGGGTTGGCGATGAGGCCGTGGTTCCAGGAGACGTCCTCGGCGTTGATCTCTGGCACCACGAGGGGCACGTCCTCGTCGAGGCGGAAGGCGTGGCTGTTGTCCACCACGGTGGCGCCGCGGCGCACGGCCTCGGGAAGGAGCTGCTTGGCCACGTCGTCACCGGCGGCGCCCAGCACGATGTCCATGCCTTCGAACGCCTCGGGCGTGGCCTCGACGAGCTCGATGGTGCGCCCGCACCACTCGACGGTCTTTCCCGCGGAGCGCGCGCTCGCCAGAAGGCGCAGCTCGCCCACGGGGAAGTCGCGCTCGGCCAGGCACTGGAGCATCTGCGTGCCCACCGCGCCCGTCGCACCAAGGATCGCCACGTTCTTCTTCTCTGCCATGACTATGCCTCCTCGTCGAGGAACGCGTCGTACACCGCGCGAATCGTGTCCTCGAAGTCGCAGTTGTTGACGCCAAAGATGATGTTGATCTCCTGGGAGCTCTGCGTGATGAGGCGAATGTTGATGCCCTTCTTGCCGAGCTCGTAGAACAGGCGTCCCGACGTGCCGGGACGGTTGGACATGTTGCGGCCCACGACGCTGATGAGGGCCAGCTGGTCGATGACCTTGACCTCGTCGGGCTTGAGCTCGCGCTGGATGTCGGCCACGATCGAGTAGATCTTGTCCTTGACGTCTGCGCTGTTCACGACGACGCCAAACGAGTCGACGCCCGTGGGCACGTGCTCAACGGACACCCCGTAGCGCTCGAAGATCCCAAGGGCGCGGGCGAGAAGGCCCACCGAGTCGCTCATCTTGGTCTTGGAGACGTGGACGGTGAGGAAGTCCTTCTTGCCAGCGATGCCCGTGATGACCGGGTCGTCGTCGCTTGCCTCGACGCGCTCCTGGATGATCGTGCCGCGCTCCTCGGGGTGGTTCGTGTTGAGGATCGCGATGGGGATGTTGGCCTCGCGCACGGGGAAGATGGCCTCCTCGTGCAGGACGCTCGCGCCCATGTAGGACAGCTCGTGCATCTCGTCGAACGTGATGCGGCGGATGGCGCGCGGGCGCTTGACGATGCGGGGGTCTGCCGTGAGGAATCCCGAGACGTCCGTCCAGTTCTCGTAGAGGTCCGCGTTGAGGGCGCGCGCCACGATGGCACCGGTGATGTCACCGCCGCCGCGGCTGAACAGGCGGATGTCGCCCTCGGCCGTGGCGCCGTAGAAGCCCGGCAGCACGAAGCTGCCCTCGCGCACCACCAGGTCGTGGATGCGGTCGCAGGTGCGCTGCATGTCGAGCGTGCCATCGTGGTGGAAGCGCACGTAGTCGGCGGCATCGGCAAACGGAAGTCCCAGGTACTCGCTCATGAGCTGGGCCGTGAAGTACTCGCCGCGGCTCACGATGTACTCGGTGGAGTAGCTCTTGATGTTGGCGGCGAACTCGTCGAACTTCTCGGCCATGGGGTACTTGAGGCCAAGCTCGTTGGCGATGCCCACGAAGCGTTCCTTGATGTCCTCGAGCAGCGGCGTGCAGTCCACGTGGTAGGTGCGGTGCGCGTCCACGAGGTAGAGCAGGTCGGTGATCTTGTTGTCGTCCGAGCTGCGCTTGCCGGCGGCCGACACCACGACGAACCTGCGGCCCTCGTCCGCCTCGATGATGCGCTTGACCTTCTTGAACTGGCCGGCGTCGGCGACGCTCGAGCCTCCGAACTTGGTGATCTTGATCATGTGGCCCGCTTTCGTCCGCTGTGCCGGCTGGCAATCGGCTGAGGTTTCCATACGGTCTCATATGGGGCCGCCGTGCCCCGACGGCCGTCCTTCCCCGCTACTATGGGCGATACGTACCATAGGGGTGTTGCCCCGCCAGGCCAATCGCTCACGACGCAAGGAGAAGAGCAGTGACAACGTACCATAGCACGCGCTCGCGAAACGAATCCTTAACAAGCAAGCAGGCGATTCTCGAGGGTATTGCCCAAGACGGCGGCCTGTTCGTGCGTGACGACGTCGCCGCCGGGGCGCCCTCGCTCGAGCAGCTGCTCGCCGGGACCTACCAGGACCGCGCCCGCCTCGTTCTGGGGCACCTGCTTGACGACTTCACGGCAGACGAGATCTCCTCCTGCGTGGAGGCCGCCTACGGCGCCAACTTCGACTCCCCCCTCGTCACGCCCGTGACGCCCTGCGGCGACGACTGGACGCTCGAGCTGTGGCACGGACCCACGAGCGCCTTCAAGGACGTGGCGCTGCAGATGCTGCCGCAGCTCATGCGCGTCTCGCGCGCCGGCGACGGCCGCTGCGTCATGATCGTCACCGCCACGAGCGGCGACACCGGCAAGGCCGCGCTCGAGGGGTTCGCAGACGTTGAGGGCACGGGCGTCACCGTGTTCTACCCGCACGGCAAGGTCTCCGACATCCAGCGCCTGCAGATGGCCACGCAGCGCGGGGCCAACGTCGCGGTCTGCGCCATCGAGGGCAACTTCGACGACGCCCAGACCGAGGTCAAGCGCATCTTTGCAGACGACGCGCTGCGCCAGCGCCTGGCCGATGAGAACGTGGTGCTGTCGAGCGCCAACTCCATCAACGTGGGCCGCCTCGTGCCGCAGGTCACCTACTACTTCGACGCCTACGCCCAGCTCGTGGCGGCAGGCGCGCTCAAGCCCGGCGACGCGATCGACTTCTGCGTGCCCACCGGCAACTTCGGCGACGTGCTCGCCGGCTACTACGCCAAGCTCATGGGCCTGCCCGTGCGCACGCTCGTCGTGGCCTCGAACGCCAACGACGTGCTCACCGACTTCATCACCACCGGCACCTATGACCGCCGCCGCCCGTTCCACAAGACGATCTCGCCGTCCATGGACATCCTCGTGTCCTCGAACCTCGAGCGCCTGCTGTTCTACCTCTCCGACGGCGACTGCGAGCTCGTCTCCTCGCTCATGGCAGACCTCGCCGAGAAGGGCTCCTACACGGTGCCGCCCGCGCTGCTCGAGCGCCTGCACGAGACGTTCGCCTGCGGCCGCGCGGACGACGCGGCCACCAGCGAGACGATCCGCCAGGTCTGGGAGCAGCACCATGTTCTGCTCGACCCGCACACGGCCGTGGCTCGCCACGTGCTCGATGCCCGCCCGCAAGACGGCGTGACCCGCGTGTGCCTCTCCACGGCAAGCCCCTACAAGTTCTCCGCAGACGTGCTTGCCGCGCTGGGCCACGACACGACCGGCATGGGCGGCTTTGCCTGCATGGACAGGCTCTCCGAGCTCACGGGCACCCAGGCGCCCGCGGCCCTCTCTGCCCTTCGCGACGCCCCCGAGCGCTTCGACGACGTCGTGAGCGTCTCGGGCATGAACCGCTACGTGGAGGACGCGGCCGTGAGGATCCTCGCATGATACGCATAAGCGTTCCCGCCACAAGCGCCAACCTCGGCATCGGTTACGACACGCTGGGCATGGCCGTCTCGCTGTACTCGCACTTCACGTTCGAGCGCGCCGAGCGCCTCACGATCACGGGCTGCCCCGAGCAGTTCCAAAACGAGGACAACCTCGTCTACGTTTCGCTCGTGGACGCGCTGGCCGAGTGGGGCGAGAAGCCCTTCGGCGTGGCCATCGACATCCAAACCGACGTCCCCGTGGCCCGTGGCCTGGGATCGAGCTCCACGTGCGTCGTAGCCGGCATCATGGCCGCCGCCGCGCTCACGGGCCACACCGTGACGCGCGAGGAGCTCGTCGCCATGGCCACGCGCGTCGAGGGGCACCCCGACAACGTGGCCCCTGCCATCCTGGGAGCCGCCGTGTGCTCGTTCACGCCCGAGGGACAGCTCCCCCGCTGCCTGCGCTATGACGTGAGCAGCCGCCTGCGCTTCCTCACGATCATCCCGCCCTACGAGGTCCATACCTCAGACGCGCGCAAGGTCGTGCCGCAGCAGGTGCCGCTCTCATCCGCCGTGTGGCAGATGGGCCGCATCGCCGGCCTCACACGCGGACTCGAGACGGGCGACACCGCCCTCATCGCCGATGCGAACGACGACCGCATCCAGGAGCCCTACCGCCGCGCGCTCATCCCAGACTACGACGCCATCCGCGAGACCTGCCTTGAGGGCGGGGCGGCCACGATGTGGATATCGGGCTCGGGCTCGACGCTCATGGCCGTGACCGACGACACGATCGTGGCAAAGTTCCTCCAGGTGCGCCTCCAGGAGCGCTTCCCCGAGTGCGCCACGCACATCCTCACCTGCGACACCGAGGGAGCACAGATCGAATACCTGTAACGAGGGCGGCACCACATGCGACGCCAAGGCAGTCGAGCATGACGTCTGAGAGCTGCCCGGAGCGTCCGGGCACGAACAGCTGGATCGTCTCGTCCACGCAGGGAACAGACACGCCGAGAAGGGCGCGGGGCCACACGGGCTTCGCGCCCTTTTCCTTTACCAGCGCGAGCAGGGCACCCAGCACGAGGTACTCGAGGAAGTGGGCGGCCTTGCGCACGAGAAACGTGCACGTCGAGAACTCGTGGATGCCCAGCGCCTCGAACATGGGGCGCAGCAGCTCGGCCACGACGTTGCTCTGGGCGCTCGAGGCGGGGCCGGGGAACAGCGAGCGACTCCACACGAAGCAGGTCCATGCAGCCACGGCAAGCCAGCGCGCCCACGAGGGGACGCGCAACGCCGCAGGGCCACGCCCTTGGGCTGCAGCCATGCGCTAGGCCTGGTTCGCGGCCAGGTGACGGGCACCGGCGATGCTGCCGGTGCCGTCGATGACCTTGAAGTAGTCGCGAATCTTGTGACGGGCGAGCCTGCGGACACTCGCGCTCTCGTTGCGCGCAAGCTCCTGGTCAACGAGCAGGTCCACGTAGCTGTCCGTGTCAACGACCTCGGGGTGGCCCGCCTGCGGCCTGAACGGGATGAACGCCGTGTCGGCCTCGAGTCCCTCGGGCTCGTCGAGCAAGTCGACGCTCGCGGGCACGGGCGCGGGGGCGGCCATGTTGACCTGCTCCTCGTAGCGCTCGTCGAGCGCCGCGAGCGCCACGGCCCACAGGTCCTGCTGCTCGTCGGTGTAGCGCTTCTTCTCGGGGAAGGCCTCCTCGGGGTTGCCGAGACGGGCCTCGAGCTCGTCACGAACCGAGCGAGTGGGCGCCTCGGTGGCGGGCTGGGCCGCGGGCGCGGGCTGCGCGGCGGGCGCAGGCTGCTGCGGCGCGGGCTGCTGGGTCTGCCAGACGACGCGGGCGGCCGCGGCCTCGGCGGGGGTCTGGGCGG
>UMHQ01000755.1_pt1 | contig 15661 bp, 19 predicted proteins | sample 1965531 | NCBI WGS metagenome assembly UMHQ01 (sample SAMEA4836098, study PRJEB28245) | human gut metagenome | biome: gut microbiome; material: fecal sample | place: Denmark | collected 2008
TTTTTTTATTCTTTTGTCACATATGTATTATCGCATAACATTTTTTCAGGCTCCTAAATAAGCTTTTTTTACTTCAGAATTTTTTAACAGTTCTTTTGCATTGCCTTCTAGAGTGATTTTCCCTGTTTCTATGACATAAGCTCGATCAGAAATAGATAGAGCCATCTTTGCATTTTGTTCTACTAATAAAATTGTAGTTCCCATTTCATTCAGTTTCTTTATTACATTAAAAATTTCTTTGACAAATAAAGGAGATAAACCCATAGAAGGCTCATCTAAAATGAGTAACTTGGGACGACTCATAATAGCTCTTCCCATGGCTAACATTTGCTGTTCTCCTCCGGATAAGGTTCCTGCCAGTTGATTTTTTCTTTCTGACATTCTAGGAAAAATAGAATAGAATTGAGCTCTATCTTTCTCTTTATTTTCTCCAGAATCTTTTATAATATATTGGCCCAATTTTAAATTATCTTTGACAGGAAGTCTTGAAAAAATACGTCTTCCTTCTGGGACTTGAGCAATTCCTAATTTGCAAATTTGTTCCGGTTTTTGCTTCATAATGTCTTTATCACGAAAATGAATCGTACCTTGCTTGGCTTGTATCAAACCGGAAATTGTTTGTAAAGTAGTTGTTTTCCCTGCTCCATTTGCACCGATCAACGAGACAATTTCCCCTTCATGTACTTCTAGTGAAATGCCTTTTAAAGCATGAATATTATCATAAAAAACATGCAAATTTTCAATTTTTAAGATTGATGACATAATATTCCTCCTCTTTTACTCCTCTTCTTCTGTGTTATCTTGACCTAAATAAGCTGTCACTACTTGAGGATTGTTAATGACTTCTTGTGGATTTCCACTTGCAATAATAGTTCCATGATCTAAGACAACTAATTTTTCACAAATTCCTAAAACTAATTTCATATCATGCTCGATCAGTAAAATTGCAATTCCAAAAGTATCCCGAATAAATTTAATGGTTTTCATAAGCTCCTCTGTTTCTGTCGGATTCATTCCGGCAGCAGGTTCATCAAGTAGAAGTAATTTGGGATTTGTTGCCATGGCTCTAGCAATTTCTAACTTTCTTTGTTCTCCATAAGGAAGATTTCCTGCTGCTTGATTCGCAAATTTATCTAAATGAAAGATTTTTAATAAATTCATAGATTTTTTACGTATTTCTTTTTCTTCTTTCCAACAGGAAGGTAAACGTAACATTCCAGAAAAAATTCCATATTTCATGGAAAAATTATGTGCTACCATAACGTTATCTAAGACACTTAGATATTTAAAGAGACGGATATTTTGAAAGGTTCTTGCCAATCCTTGTGTTACTAATTTTGAGGTAGAAGAATTTTTTATAAGATTTCCATTGAAGTGATATTCGCCGGAACTTGCAGGATACACTCCGGTCAATACGTTGAAAACAGTTGTTTTTCCAGCTCCATTCGGACCAATCAGTCCAACTAAATCTCCGGGATATATTTCTAAGTTAAAATCAGAAACTGCTTTTAGAGCACCGAATTGGATGGAAATATTATGTGCAGATAAAATAGCATTCTTATTGATGGTTTCCATTTTTCTTTCCTCCTATTCTTAATTTCTGTTTACACCATGTTAATGCAAGGCTTAGTTGAAATTCTTCACGTCCTAAAAGACCTTTTGGTCGGAATATCATCATAAAAATTAAAATAACAGCATAGACTATCATTCTATAATCTGAAAATTCCCGTAACATTTCTGGTAGAAGAGTTAATACAATTGCTGCAAGAATAGAGCCGGTAAAACTTCCCATTCCACCCAACACTACCATAACTAAAATATTGATAGAATAGTTATAGTCAAATTGTTTTGCTCCCAAGACCCCTAAGTTATGAGCGTAGATTCCGCCTGCAATTCCTGCAAAAATTGCTGATAAGGTAAAGGCAAACGTTTTATAGTAGGTTGTATTGATCCCGGAAGCACAACTTGCAATTTCATCCTCACGAATCGCTAATACAGCTCTTCCATGTCTACTTGTCATTAAGGAAAACATGAGAATTACAGAAAAAACCATAATCCAATAAATAATGTCAAAATTATTGAATTTTGGAATTCCTCGTAAACCTTGAGGTCCTCCGGTGAAATCGAAATATTCAATCAGAACACGAATGATTTCTCCGAAAGCTAGAGTAATGATAGCAAGATAATCTCCATTTAAGCGAAGAGCAGGGACTCCAATAACAATTCCCACAACGCCAGCCACGATTCCCCCTAAAAGAAGAGCAAGAAAGAAACCGGGAACTCCGGATACCAAGGCTGACTTGGAAAAAAGAGCAGCGGTATATGCACCGACTGACATAAAACCGGCATGCCCTATGGTAATTTGTCCTAAGCATCCTACGGTAATATTTAAACTGACTGCTAAGATAATATTGATGCAAATTAAAATGATAACACTTAATTGATATCTTGAGAAAATAGAAGAATGAATCATCAATGTCATACCGAGATAAATAAGAAATAAAAGAAGAAAGCTAATGATATAATTTATTTTTTTTGATTTTTCCATAGTTTACACCTTCTCCTTTATATTTTTTCCTAAAATTCCTGTAGGTTTTATTAATAATACAATAATTAAAATTCCAAATACAAAAGCATCAGCTAATTGTGAAGATAAATATGCTCTTGTCAAACTTTCAATAATTCCTAGAATAAATCCACCAATGACTGCTCCGGGAAGAATTCCAATACCTCCCAGCACTGCTGCAATAAAAGCTTTAATCCCTAACATGGATCCCATTAAAGGTTGGACTTGTGGATAAGCAGATACATATAGTACGGAGGCAATAGCAGCTAAAGCACTTCCAATAGCAAAAGTTAATTGAATTGTAAAATTGACATTGATTCCAACTAAAGTAGCCGCTCCATAATCTTCACTTGTAGCTAACATTGCTTTTCCATATTTTGTATTTTTCATGAAAAGATGCAAAGCAATCGAAAGAGCTAAAGTTAGCAAAATAGTGATAACACTTCCATAGTTAAAAGAAATCCCGAATAAATGAATAGAAACTTGAGAAAATACCTTAGGAAATGCTCTTGTATTAGGAGTAAATAGTTTCATAAAAATATTTTCTAAGAATAGACTGACACCAATGGCTGTAATTAGATTTGAGATCCTAGGAGAATTTCGTAGAGGACGATATGCTATTTTTTCTGTTAACATTCCCAATAGGGCACAAATTATCATAGCAGGGAAGATAGTTGCCCAAATAGGAAGTCCCATCTTTTGAAAGATGGGAATACTGAAAAGAGAAGTATAGGCACCGACCATAATAATATCTCCGTGGGCGAAATTGATGAGTTGAGCAATTCCATAGACCATGGTATAGCCCAAAGATACCAAGGCATAAATGCTACCTATTTGTAGTCCGTTAATAATCTGTAATAAAAATTCCATAAATTTCGTCCCCCTGAAAAAATTTTATTTTGCTTCTAATACGGAATCAAATTTATATTTTCCGTTTTCTACTTTAATAATTGTAACTGCTTTTACAGGATTATTATTTTCATCGAAGGTTAAATGCCCTGTAACTCCATCAAAACTAATTTCTCTTAAGGCTTTTGCAACAGCTTCTTTATCTGTGGAACCTACTGTTTCGATTGCATCCTTTAACATATAAACAGCATCATAGGATAAAGCAGAAAAAGCAGAAGGTTCGTCTTGATAGCTATCTCTATAAGCCTTTACAAAATGTTGTACTTTTTCATTGCTATCATCGATTGCATAGTGATTTGTAAATAAAGCTCCTTCTAACACATCATGAGAAGAACTATCTAAGGTTTTGATAACTCCATCCCAACCATCCGGACCGATGAATTGAGATGTTAAACCAATTTCTCGTGCTTGGGAAGCGATTAAAGCATCCTGTTCATAATAGTCTGGAACTACAATGACATCTGGGTTTAAAGGAAGAAGTTTTGTGAGTTGTGCTTTAAAATCTTTGTCCCCATCAGAATATCCTTCTGTTGCTACTACTTGAATTCCTTTTTCTTGAGATTTTTTTAGAAAGGCTTGAGCTACACCATCAGAATAATCGCTTGAGTTATTGATTAAAACAGCTGCTGTTTTGGCATGTAATTTTTCCGAAGCTAGGGTAGCCAATACTTCTCCTTGGTATGGGTCTGTAAAGCAAACACGGAAAATATTTTTTCCGGCTTCTGTAATACTGAATTGAGTTCCGGAAGGGGTGATCATTGGAATTCCATCTTCTGCTGCTAATTCCGAAACGGCTACAGATGGTTTTGAAGTAACATTTCCGATATAAGCAACCATTCCCCAATCCATCAATTTATTATAGGCAGTCACTGCTTCTGTGGTATCTCCCTTTTCATCTAAAAGATTTAATTCAATTTGTTTTCCTAAAATTCCGCCATTTTTATTGATTTCATCAATCGCTAATTTTGTACCATTTGTTGCAGAAACTCCGTAAATAGCAAGAGCTCCGGTTAAAGGTCCCGCAGCACCTAATTTAATTGTATTTGTTTCTGCTCCTTGTGATAGTTCTTTTTTTTCTCCTCCGCATGCTGTTAATAATAGTGCAGCAGCAAGCATTCCATAAGACCATTTTTTCATAATGTTTCCCCCTCTTTGAATAAGTATCTATTTTTTAGTACTATAATACCTTTAAAACGATACTTTTAGAATATTTCTATGAAGTATATCAAAGAAATGGACAGTTGTAAAGTTTTTTTTGACATTTTTTCAAAAAATAAAAAAAATGCCCTTACGGGCATTAAAAAAATTATTTTAAAAACTGTTTTATCGTAAAAAGAACTCCTTCATCCTTGTTTGATTTTGTAACATAGTTTGCTTTTTCTTTTAATTTAGGATGAGCGTTTTCCATCGCAAAACTATATTTTCCACATGACATCATTTCATAGTCGTTTAAATAGTCTCCAAAAACTAATAATTCATCATATTTAATTTCAAAAAATTCTTTTATTTTTTCAAGGGCTACTCCTTTGTTGGTAGATTGATTCATAATATCTAGCCAAATTCCTCCAGAAACAACAACCTGATATTCTGCATTAAATTTTTTGTAATGTGGATAGGAATTGGTTTCTGAGCCATTTAAGTCACAAATAGCAAGTTTTAACATATTTTCTGAAATTTCTTCTAAGGAATCTACCATTTCTAATTTGTGATAATATTTTTTTACTTCGGTTAAAAAAGTTTCGTTTTCTGTTTTTTCGATATAGGCTGAGTTTTTTCCACAAAAGACAGGAAAAACATTCTGCAAGCTAGAAGCAATCTGCAACCATTCTTTTAAATCTTTTTTTGACATAGAATTTTCGAATAAAACTTTATCTCGAAAAATAACTAAAGCGCCATTTTCAGCTAAAAAAATAGTATTGTTTTTAATGGAAGAAAATAAAAGTTCCAAATTAAAATATTGTCTTCCACTAGCAGCACAGAATAAAATTTGTTTTTCTTCTAAATTTTTTTCTATTTCCCAAAAGTGACTAGGAATATTTCCTTGCTCATTGAGCAAAGTTCCGTCCATATCACTAGCAACTAATTTAATCATGAAGTAACTCCTTTTTATAATTTTGATACAAGTAGAAACTAATCAGAAAGGTCATGCCTTCAGAAATCGTAGCAGCAAACCAGAGATTCTCTTTCCCCAAAAGAAAAGGAGTAGAGAATAAGGCTATTATAGGAAGAAAAATCCCTCGACAAAATGTAATCAATAAAGAGAATTTCGCTTTTTTTAAAGCAGTAAAAAAAGCAGAAAATAAGATATTTAATCCCATAAATAGATACGAAATACTATATTTTTTTAAAGCAACTGAAGTCACTAAAGTTTCTGTTTCTATCGATAGAAAATATTTTACTAAATTTTGAGAAAAGAAACAAGCGAAAAGTAAAAAGAAAATTCCTAATACTATAATAGATAAAATGGAAATATTAAAAATATGCAGAATTTCTTTTTTAGATTTTTTTCCATAAGAAAAACTTAAAATAGGTTGAATTCCTTGAGCAAATCCAATCATGGTCATAATTACTAAAGAAGAAAGATAAGAAATAGCACTGAAAGAAATGATACCTCTTTCTCCTAAATAGAAAAATAGAAAATGATTAAAAATTAAAATTAAAATTCCGGAAGAAATTTCTGTAAAAAATTCAGAAAAACCTGTCTTTAAAATACATAAAATATTCTTTCCGTAAATATGAACTTTTTGAAAGGAGAAATTTTTAGAATATTTTATGATATAAGCTAAGAGAGCTAAACTAGTTATTGTTTGAGCTAAACCTGTTGCAAGAGCTGCCCCTTGCACACCTGTGTGAAAAATAGCAAGAAAAATATAATCTAAAGCAATATTGATTCCTGCTCCTAATAGCACACAAAACATAGGATAAACTGCATTTCCGTCGACTTTAATATAAATTTCCCAACCATAACCACATAGGTAGAAAGGAAAGAAAAATAAAATGATACGGACATACTCATAGACATAAGGGAACAAATTGTCATTTGCTCCTAAAAAAGTAACAATAGATTTTAAAGCAAAAAAACAAAAAAGACTTAAACAGGTTCCTAATAAAAAAGCAAAGAAGCTAGCTAAATTGAAGTAATAATTTCCTTGTTTAAAATTTTTTTGAGAGAAGGCAATGGAAATCAATGTAGAAGCTCCTACTGCTATCATAATTCCAATTCCAAAGGAAAGGTTAAAGATAGGCATGGCTAAATTAGCGGCTCCTAATGCCAAAGGACCCACATATTTTCCAATAAAAATCCCATCAACAATAGTGTATAAAGTAAAAATCCACATGGAAGTAATAGAAGGGATAGCAAACTGAAATATTTTTTTGGTCAATGACTTCATAGAATATTCCTCCCTAGAATAAAATAAAAAAGAAAAAGGCAACTTCATTAAGAAGTTGCCCGGATTATTAACATTCATTTATTTTACGATAACGATGTTAGATGCTTGAGGTCCTTTTTGTCCTTCTGTAATATCAAAAGTAACTTCTTGCCCTTCGAATAATTCTTTAAATCCTTCTTTTTGGATTTGAGAGAAGTGTGCAAAAACATCTTTTCCATCTTCCCCAGTAATAAATCCAAATCCTTTTTCTTTGTTAAACCATTTAACAGTACCTTTCATTTGTAACCTCCATAAAAATAATGTGGTGAATGATAAAATTGTAACTTTAAGATAATATTGAAGAGAATTACAAAATGAAAGCCTTATCAAATATTAAACCTCAGTAGTAACAAGTATATCTATCACTATTAACCATAGTATACAAGATTTCATTATGAAATGCAACAAAAATATAAAAAATAAAACAAAATATCCGAAATATAAAAAAATAATAGTTGATAAAAAAAATAAAAAAATGTTTACGAAATCTAAGATATGTGATATGATAACAATGTATATTAAAAAAGTGTAGTTTAAAAAAGGGAGTGAATTATTTTGGAAAAAATTGTAGTAGTAGGGGCAAATCATGCAGGGACTGCAGCGATTAACACGATTTTGGATAACTATAAGGATAAAGAACTGGTTGTATTTGATAGGAATTCAAATATTAGTTTTTTAGGTTGTGGAATGGCCTTATGGATTGGAGGACAAATTTCTTCTGGAGATGGTTTATTTTATTCTTCAAAAGAAATTTTAGAAGGAAAAGGAGCAAAAATCCATATGGAAACAGAAGTATACAATATTGATTTTGAGAATAAGTTTGTATATGCAAAAGGAGTTCAAGATGGGAAAGAATACAGAGAAAGTTATGATAAACTAATTTTATCGACAGGTTCTTTGCCAATTCAGCTACCTGTTCCTGGAACAGAATTAGAAAATGTTCAATTTGTAAAATTGTATCAAAATGCAAAAGAGGTTATCGAAAAATTAAATACAAATAAAGAAATTAAGCATGTTACTGTTGTTGGAGCAGGATATATCGGAGTAGAATTAGCAGAAGCTTTTAAGAGATGGGGAAAAGAAGTATGCTTGGTAGATTTTTGTGAAGATTGTCTATCCACTTACTATGATAAAAACTTCCGAGATATGATGGATCAAAATTTAGCAGATCATGGAATTGAACTTCGATATGGACAATTATTAAAAGAAATCAAGGGAAATGGAAAAGTAGAATCTGTGGTTACAGATAAGGAAGAGTTTAAAACAGATATGGTAGTTTTATGTGTAGGATTTAGACCAAATACTGCACTTGCAAAAGACCAACTAGAAACTTTCCGAAACGGAGCTTATAAAGTAGATAAAACACAAAAAACAAGTAAAGATGGAGTGTATGCGATTGGAGATTGTGCAACGGTATACGATAACACAATCGATGATATTAACTACATTGCTTTAGCAACAAATGCAGTTCGTTCAGGGATTGTAGCTGCACATAATGTATCGGGAACTCCTTTAGAAGGAATTGGAGTTCAAGGATCCAATGGGATTTCTATTTATGGATTGAATATGGTTTCTACCGGATTGACTTTTGAAAAAGCACAACGATTAGGAATTAAAGTAGGAGAAACTACATATACTGATTTACAAAGACCGGAATTTATTGAAACGAAAAATGAACCGGTAACGATTAGAATTGTATACAATTTAGATACTCGTGTGATTCTAGGAGCACAGATTGCATCTAGAGAAGATATTTCTATGGCTATTCATATGTTCTCCTTAGCAATTCAAGAAAAAGTAACCATTGATAAATTAAAATTATTGGATATTTTCTTTTTACCACATTTCAATAAACCATATAATTATATTACTATGGCAGCATTATCTGCAAAATAAAATATTCATTGAAAAGACTTCCGAAAAAAATAGGAAGTCTTTTTTTCTTATGTTATAATGTATAAAAATAATGAAAGGAAAGAGTATGAAGAAAAATTTTAAACCTAGTGTTATGCTAAATCCGGTTCCGGTTGTTTTAATTACCTCTAGAAATAAACAAGGAGAGGAGAATGTATTTACTGTGGCTTGGACAGGTACTGTATGTACAAAACCTCCGATGTTATCCATTTCTATTCGACCGGAAAGATTGTCCTATGAATATATTAAAGAAACCTTGGAATTTACGGTAAATTTACCTACAAAATCTTTGGTAAAAGCAGTGGATTATTGTGGAGTTAGGAGTGGAAGAAAAGAGAATAAAATAAAAAATATGGGTTTCCATTTAAAAAGAGGAGAGAAAGTGTCTACTTCTTATATAGAAGAATGTCCGATAGCATTAGAATGTAAAGTTACACAAATCATACCTTTGGGAACTCATCATCTTTTTTTAGCTGAAGTTGTTTCTTGCTTTGTAGAGGATAGTCTCATTGATAAAGAAAATAAAATTCATTTTGAAGAAGCAAATTTAATAACATATTCTCATGGAGAATATTATCCTAGTGTAAAAAAATCAATTGGAAACTTCGGATTTTCGGTGAGGAAGAAAAAAATAAAAAATACTTGCGTTCTGAACAAAAAAGGAATAAAATAGATTTACAAAATATTTTTATAACTTTTTTAAAAAGTAAAAAACAAATTAAATTAATCAAACCAAATTATTTTTTATCAAAATAAAAAGGAGGATATATGTTACCAAGTTTTTATGGAGTAATTGAAGTAAAACATTATCATCAGGGGAGATTAAGAATTCAGACGAATTCTTTGATTCAAAATCCGGAATTGGAAACGGAATTGTTACAAAATATAAAACAAATAGAAGGAATAGAAAGTGTAAAAATCAATGATAAAATTGGTTCTGTACTTATTTTATTTCAAGAAACAAAGATAGAAGCTTCCTTTTTATATTTGATTATTTTAAAGATGTTGCATTTAGAGGAAGAAGCTTTTCGAAAAAAACCGGGGAAGTTAAAATTGTTATGTAGAAATGTATTGGAAGCAGTTGATTTTTCTATTTATAATAAAAGTAAAGGACTTTTAGACGGTAAATTGATTGTATCCAGTATTTTTCTTTATTATGGAGTTAAGAAATTGAGAGTAACACCTCAATTACCATCAGGAGCAACTTTACTTTGGTGGGCTTATAATCTTATGATAAAAGGGAAGGAGTAGAGATGTTAAAAAATTTATTAAAAACAACCTATTTTATGTTTCATCAATTGAAAATTGTTCATAGTATTCCTGGTAGATTAAGATTAACTGTTCCAGGACTTTCTGCAATTCCAGAGGAAATGAGGAAACATGAGCATTATACCACGGAGTTGATTTTATCTAAGGAAGGAATTCAATCTATTGAATATTCTTATCTTACAAATAAGGTGCTAATCCATTACGATCCTTCTTTGATTACAGACAAGGAAATTGTCTCTTGGTTAAATGCTGTTTGGAAAATTATTGTGGACCACTCAGATTTATACGAGAAGATGACTTTAGGAGAAATAGAAAAAAATCTGGATAAATTTTATGAGTTATTAAAGAAGGAATTGAGGAGAGGAGAGCTTTAAGTGTCAAATAAAAATTATTTACTAAATTGTGAAATAAAACATAGAATTCGAGGAAGAATACGAATCAAATCAAGAGCTTTGAAATACCTTGGAACTTTGAAAGAAGAAGTAGAAAGTCAACTGATGCAGGTTCGTTATATTGAAAATGCTAAAATATCAGAAATGACAGGAAGCATAGTCATTTATTTTGAAGACATCACTTTAACCGATCAGAATTTAATTTCTTTGTTACAGAATACTTTGAATGCTTACTTAGTGGAAATTTATAAAAACGAAAAAACTGTGACAGGAAGTAAATATGTTATCGAAAGAAAATTACAAGAAGAGTCTCCGAAAGAGATTATCCAAAAGATTGTAGCGTCTTCTACTTTATTAGCTTATAATATTTTTCGACCATCCGTTTCCACAGCAGTGGGGATGGCTAGATTTTTAAATTATAATACTCTTGCTACTTTATCCTTAGCCATGCCGGTATTGAAAAATGGAATTTTATCTTTGATAAAAAATAGGAGACCCAATGCAGATACATTAAGTTCTAGTGCTATTTTAAGCAGTATTGCTTTGGGCAAAGAAAAAACGGCTTTGACAATTATGATTTTAGAAGAATTTGCAGAGCTTTTAACCGTGTATACTATGAAAAAAACACGGGGAGCAATCAAAGATATGCTAAGTGTTGGAGAAAATTTTGTCTGGAAGGAAATGGAAGATGGTTCTGTCAAAAGAATTCCTATTGAAGAGGTAGAAAAAGGAGATTTGATTCTTGTTCAAACCGGTGAAAAAATCAGTGTAGATGGCTTGATACGAAAGGGGGAAGCTCTCATTGATCAATCCTCGATTACTGGAGAATATATGCCTGTTACAAAAAAACAAGGAGAAGAAGTTTTTGCCGGAACAATTTTAAAAAATGGTAGTATCACTGTAGAAGCTCAAAAAGTTGGAGATGATAGAGCTGTTTCCAGAATTATAAAATTAGTAGAGGATGCTAATTTTAATAAGGCAGATATTCAATCTTATGCAGATACTTTTTCTGCTCAATTGATTCCTTTGAATTTTTTATTAGCAGGAATTGTTTATTTGGGGACTAGAAATGTGCAGAAAGCATTGAGTATGCTAGTAATTGATTATTCTTGCGGGATTCGTTTATCAACAGCAACTGCTTTTTCTGCCGCGATCAATACGGCAGCTAAGAATGGAATTTTAATCAAGGGAAGTAACTATATTGAAGAATTATCGAAATCAGACACTGTAATTTTTGATAAGACAGGAACGATTACGGAAGGAAAACCGAAAGTACAAACTCTCCAAGTGTTTGGAAAAAGAATGAAGGAAGATAAAATGTTATCTTTAGCAGCAGCGGCGGAAGAAACTTCTTCTCACCCTTTGGCAGTCGCTATTTTAAATGAGATGAAGGATAGAGGCTTGAATATTCCAAAACATCAGGATACCTTAATTGTGGTAGCGAAAGGAATGGAAACCAAAGTTGGAAAAGATATGATTCGAGTGGGAAGCCGAAAGTATATGGAAGAAAATAATATTTCTTTAGAAGAGTCCCAAGAAGTGGTAAGAGGAATTTTACATCGAGGAGAAATTATTATTTATGTTGCTAGAAATGAAGAACTCATAGGAGTGATAGGAGTTTCTGACCCTCCAAGAGAAAATATTAAAAAGGCAATCAATCGTTTAAGAAATCAAGGGATTGATGATATTGTTTTATTGACAGGAGATTTACGACAACAAGCGGAAACAATTGCTTCTAGAATGTCAATGGATCGATATGAATCTGAATTATTACCGGAAGATAAGGCAAAGAATATTTTGAAATTCCAATCAGGCGGATCTAAAGTAATTATGATAGGAGATGGAATTAACGATGCTCCAGCATTATCTTATGCAAATGTTGGAGTGGCTTTGGGAAGTACTCGAACAGATGTTGCCATGGAAGCTGCAGATATTACAATTACTTCGGACGATCCTTTATTAGTTCCCGGGGTTGTAGGTCTTGCTCAAAAAACAGTAAAAACGATCAAAGAAAACTTTGCTATGGCGATTGGAATGAATAGTTTTGCTTTAGTATTAGGAGCGACAGGAATTTTACCGGCAATTTATGGTTCTGTGTTGCATAATGCGACTACCATTTTGGTGGTTGGAAATTCTTTGAAATTACTAAAATATGATGTCAATAAATAGAAATAAATAGAAAGGAATTGTATGAAAAAATTAACATTGACAATATTACACAAATTACCGAATCGAATTCGATTTCAAGTATCAGAACGAATTCGGGATTTGAAAAGTTTTGCACACTCTTTGAAATGTGATAATAGTAAAATACGACTACGATATAATTTTAGAACGAATACCTTATTAGTGGAATTCAATCCGGATGAAATTTATTTACAAGAGGTGATTTATCGAGTTGTAACGGCATTGTCCATTGAAAATGGAATGTTACCTGTTCGATTGATTGAGGAATATGAATCAAAATCATTAAATTCTTTGTCTGTATATTCTGGAGCGGCTATTATGATTTCGTTCTTACATAGTTTAAAACAAGCCACAAACACAACTTTACAAACGACAATGAATCATTTTGCTTTAGCATTAACAACCACAGCTTTGGCGGAGCACGCTTATTCAGAAACAAAGCGAAAAGGTTTCTTTGATATTGAATTAGTACCTGCTCTTTATTTAATCAAATCATATTTTGATAATAACTCAATTTCATCAATCGCTTTGATGTGGTTGACAACGTTCGGACGGCATTTGATTGTCAATAATTCGTCCAGTAAAGAAATTAAAGTATTTCGTTTAAAAGATAAAGATGGACAATATCATTATATTGCGGACGTAAGAGAAGACAATTCTATTGAAAATTTAAGTGATTTAGTACACCATGTCTTTTTTAATAAAAAGAAAATGAATAAAAATACAGAAAAATATGTAACAATCAGCATGAAATGAATAAAACAAAGGAGGAATGAATATGTTTGGATTTGGAAATGGAATGGGAAATTTTAAGAGAGAACACTGTGTTGGAATTGCTATTGGGGTAGGAGTAGCAGCGGTAGGGTACTATTTGTATAAGAAAAACCAAGATAAAGTAGATAATTTTTTAAGAAAACAAGGGATCAATGTAAAAACATCTTCTTCTACAAATTATGAAGCTATGGATTTAGAAACATTGACAGAAATGAAAGAACATATCGAAGATGTCATCGCAGAAAAAGAATTATCAGCTGGAGCTGTTACTGAATGCGATGTTACTTGTGCAAATAACTAAAAAATAGTATAAAAGAAGAAAAGGAGGGTTTCCCTCCTTTTTTTTTGTAGTAATTACATAAAATTGATTGAAAATGAAACAATTGTGTGCTATACTATAAAAAATATGTTAAATTGGGTGGATTCTATGAAAAATTATGTTATTTTAAAAGGAAAGAAAGATAGGCTAGAGATTCAATTAAACGGAGAAGTTGATTTCATCACACTAAGAAATAGCATGATTGAAAAAATGAAAGAGGCAAAAAACTTTATTGGTGAAGGAAAAATGGCAATAGAATTCACTGGTAGAGACTTAAGTGAATTAGAGGAAAATGTTTTGATTGATTTAATTCGTCTGCATAGCAATTTAAATATTGTTTATGTTTTTTCGGGAGAGAAAATAAAAGAAGTAAATCGATTTTCTCTGTTTCATAGTATCTCTGAAGAGGGGCCTACTAAGTTTTTTCGAGGGACTTTACGTTCCGGAAGCAAACTTGAATATGATGGAAACTTAGTAATTTTAGGAGATGTGAATCCGGGTTCTTTGATTAAGGCCTCTGGAAATGTTTTGGTATTAGGACATTTAAACGGAACTGTTTATGCAGGAATAGAAGATTCCAACAATAGTTTTGTAGCGGCTATGTTTTTAAATCCGGTGAAATTGATTATTGGGAATAAAGTTTCTAAGGTATTACAAAAAGAAATTTTAGATACAAATAGAGTAAAAAAAGGTTCGTTTCAAATAGCACAGGTCAAACAGGGAGAAATTGTAATCGAGGAGTGGAGATAATATGAGTCAAGTAATTGTAGTTACCTCTGGAAAAGGTGGGGTTGGAAAGACGACTACCACGGCAAATATTGGAGCTGGTTTAGCAGAAAAAGGACACAAGGTATTATTGATTGATACCGATATTGGATTGAGAAATTTAGATGTCGTTATGGGATTGGAAAATAGAATTGTTTATGATTTAGTTGATGTGATTGAAGGGAAGTGTAGAATACCTCAAGCTTTAATTAAAGATAAGCGTTGTTCAAATTTATCCTTATTACCCGCTGCACAAATTCGAGATAAGAATGATATCAATGAAGAGCAAATGAAAACATTGATAGAAGTTTTACGAAAAGATTTTGACTATATTATTATAGACTGTCCTGCTGGTATCGAACAAGGGTTTAAAAATGCCATTGCAGCAGCAGATCGTGCAATTGTAGTAACAACTCCTGAAATTTCAGCTACGAGAGATGCTGACCGAATTATTGGTTTGTTAGAGGCAAATGGAATTAAAGATCCAAAACTGATAGTAAATCGTATTCGTATGGATATGGTAAAAGAAAATAATATGTTAAGTGTTGAAGATATGTTAGATATTTTAGCAATTGGTTTAATTGGGGTTGTACCTGACGACGAAAGTATTGTAATTTCTACAAATAAAGGAGAACCTTTAGTGTATAAAGGAGAAACGTTGGCTGCAAAAGCGTACCGAAATATTGTAGAGAGAATAGAAGGGAAAGAAGTAGATTTTTTAAATCTAGATGTTAAAATGGGCTTTTTTGATCGTTTGAAATTTATTTTTAGAGGGTGATGAGAATGGGATTGTTTGATTTTTTTAAAAAGAATAACTCTAAAGATGAAGCGAAAAGTCGATTGAAGTTAGTTTTAATGCAAGATAGAGCGATGTTACCGTCTGGGGTTATGGAACGAATTAAAGATGATATTATTCAAGTATTATCAAAATATGTAGAAATTGATCAAGAGCAATTAAATATTGAAATGTCAAATTGTGATGATGATCCAAGACAAATTGCTTTGTTGGCAAATATTCCAATTCGACAAAAAAATAAATAAACACAATGCCTGATGCTAAAAAAGCGGAGGGCATTTTTATTTTAAAAAAAGTTTAAAAAAAGTATTGACGATTTTTGAGAAGTATGGTAAGATA
>UMHQ01020840.1_pt1 | contig 15620 bp, 15 predicted proteins | sample 1965531 | NCBI WGS metagenome assembly UMHQ01 (sample SAMEA4836098, study PRJEB28245) | human gut metagenome | biome: gut microbiome; material: fecal sample | place: Denmark | collected 2008
TCCCTCAAAGTATGCAGAGGGGGAACGGCGGTGGGGGAAACACTTGAGGAAGGGGGAAGTTTTAATTTTTTGTAAATTATTTTTCAATTCTCTTTCAGCAGTATATCGCCCGAGTTTAAGTTCAACGGACAGGCAAAAGAGTAAGAGTGTTGGACGAGTTTTGCGTCGTATGTTAGGGTGTTGTCCGACGTGTGCGTGATTGCGCCGAGAGTAAACGACTTGCCGTCGTTGTGGTCGGGCGATAAGACAAAAAGAGTTTCGCCCGACTTAAAGCGATTGCGCATTTCAACCGTGACTATGCCGTTTTCGACGTTCTGCACGACGGCGGTAAAGATATATTTTTCGGGGGATTGTCCCTCGTCAAGACATACTGTGTCGAGGTTGTCGCCTTCGAAATATGCGTCGGTGTATGTGCGGTGCGCGACGGTTTCGAGGTCGGCGTTGTATTTTGCCGCATTCTCGATTTTGCCCGTTTGCAAATACTCGTCGATTGCGTGACGATATGCGTTTGCGACGGTTGCGACGTAAAACTCGCTTTTCATTCGTCCTTCCACTTTCAGCGACACGATGCCGCAATCGGCAAGAGAGGGTATGTGTTCGAGCAATCGCAAGTCGCGGCTGTTCATAAAATACGTTCCTCTTTCGTCTTGCTCTATGTCGAGCGGCTTCGATGCGTGGCGTTCGGTTTCGGTTATGCGATAGCCCCATCTGCACGGCTGAATACACGCGCCTCTGTTTGCGCTACGTCCCGAAAAGTACGTGGACAACAGACAGCGACCGCTGTAACTCATGCACATTGCGCCGTGTACGAACGCTTCGAGTTCCATATCGGGCACTGCCTCGTGAATCTGTTTGATTTCTTCGAGTCCGAGTTCTCTTGCAAGCACCACTCGTTTTACGCCCATACTTTGCCAGAATTTGACGGCGAGCAGGTTGGTGGTGTTTGCCTGCGTGGACAAATGAATCGTCAGCGACGGCGCGACCTCTTTGCACAGCGCGACAAGACCTACGTCGCTTATAAGCACCGCGTCAACGTTTGCGGACTGCAAAAAAACGAAGTATTCTTTGAGAGATTCGAGGTCGGCATTTCTTGCAAATATGTTTGCCGTGACGTACACTTTTTTGCCGAGCGCGTGCGCATATTTCACGCCCTCGACGATTTCCTCGTTTGAAAAATTATCCGCAAAAGCGCGCAACGAAAACGCCTTTCCGCCTATATATACGGCGTCCGCGCCGAAGTGGAAAGCGGTTTTAAGTTTTTTGAGATTGCCCGCCGGCATTAGAAGTTCAAGCATAACGTTTCCTTTTCTATATCACTGTAAAATCCGATACGTTTATGTGCGATGTTTTGCGAAAATATACAAATAAAAGCCTTTATCAACACAAATCGGCATTATAAAATGCCGATTCGGTGAATTGTGCGTTGATTTCGATTAGTCCGTGATGATGGGTATTTTTGCAAGATATACGATGTCGTCGCGCTCTGCCGCGTCGCCCTCTGCAAGCACAAACGCTTTCTTATAGATGATTCCGCCTGCGAGATTGACGATTTGTTCCAGTCCTCTAAGGCTTCCGCCCGTGGACACTACGTCGTCAACGATTGCGACCTTTTTGCCTTTGATGAGGTCCGCGTCGTGCTTTGACAAATAGAGCGTTTGCTCGTTGCCCGTCGTTATGGATTTCACGCTCGTTTGTATGCCGTCTTGCATATAGAGTTTTTTGGATTTTCTGCAAACGGCGTAATATCTTTGTCCGAGTTCGCGCGCGATGACGTGGCTGAGTTGCAAGCCTTTGGATTCCGCCGTAATGACGACGTCGCAGCCCGTGAGAAGTTTGGCAAGTTCCTTTCCGCAATGCTCGGTCAACGTCGAGTCGCCGTGAAGATTGAAAAAGCAAATGCTGATTCCGTTGGGAAGCGGAAGCACGGGAAGGTCGGCTTTGAAGCCCTTGATGTCAACTGTATAGATTCTGTTCATTTTATCCCCCTGAGAGGCAAATTGTATTTGTTGTTCGCAACCCGTATATTATAAGATATGCGCGTGCGTTTTTCAAGGCAAAAAGCGATTTTCTTTCAGTCCTTTTTTTCTTGTTCGTCGGCGTTTGCGCTGTTGTAGGCGGTGAGTTTCACCTTGTTTTCGTCCTTGTCGAGCACGTACGTGTTGTCGAGTTGCGCGCGAAGATTGCCAACCACGCTTTGGACGTATTCTTTGCGAAGTTTCGCTTGTTCCTCTTTTTCCTCATCGGTGAGTCCGACGGTTTTTGACTTCTTTGCAAGTTCGTTTATTCTTTGAATATCAATCATATTTACACCTCTTGGTCGGTATGCCAGTCTATCGGCGTTTCGCCGTGTTTTTTGAGAAAATCGTTACATTTCGAGAAGTGTCTGCACCCGAAAAAGCCTGCGTACGCCGACAGCGGCGAGGGGTGCGGACATTCGAGAATCAGATGCTGCGGATTGGTTATCAACGCCTTTTTCGAGCGCGCGTTTCCGCCCCAAAGCATAAACACGATAGGCTCTTTTCTCGCATTGAGTTTCTTTATTATGCTGTCCGTCAGCACTTCCCAGCCTTGCCCTCTGTGCGAGTTGGGTTGACCCTCGCGCACCGTAAGCACGGTGTTGAGCAACAGCACGCCTTGCTTTGCCCAGTTCACAAGGTACGGCGACGTGTTCTTTACGCCGACGTCTGTTTCGATTTCCTTAAATATATTGACAAGTGAGGGCGGTGCGGGCACGTTCGGTTTCACCGAGAAGCACATACCGTGCGCTTGTCCCGCGCCGTGATAGGGGTCTTGCCCCAAAATCACGACCTTCACCTTTTCGTACGGCGTGTATTTGAGCGCGTTGAAAATGTCGTGCATATCCGGATATATCACGCGTGTGCGGTATTCCGTCGCAAGAAATTTGCGCAAATTCCGGTAATTTTCGCTTTCAAAATCTTCTTTGAGAACGTCGTCCCAACTGTTTCCTATGTGTACCATATCCATATTATACCACAATTTTTTGCGCTTGCAAGGTATACAAGTCAATGAATTTTGCCATACTACCATTAGTCCGCAAGGATAAACAAAAATCAAGGCTCAAAGCCTAAAAAGGAGAAATTTTATGGCAAAATCCGAAACCAAACAAACCAAACGCAGCGGCGCGTGCCATTGCGATGAACCCAAAAACAGCAAAACCACGAAATCTCGCGCGAAAAAGGGTAGCGGCGAGATGACCGATTGCAAAAACTGCAAGTAAAAAACCGCGCTAAATAGCGCCTAACTTCGTCAGCACCCCTTGACTGTCAACTCATTTACGAATAGTAAATTAGGGTCGCCATTCAAGGGGCGCTTTCTTGTTATGCATCTATTTAATCGCGGTTTTTACAATATTACACCGGGTTTTGAGTTAAGCCGTGCTTGATGCGATTGTCGCAAGCGTAACAATCGCTATTCCGTCACTTCGTGCCTTTCGCGTTCTTCATCTCAATGGCGAGTTTTTACAACTTACACGTTAGGGTTGCTGAACAAGGGGCTTTTCCTTATTCTTCATCTAAATATCGAAGTTTTTAACCGCTAATATCTTGATGTTTGTTTTTGCCAACTCATTTACGCATTAGTAAAATAGGCTGCCGTCGCAAATGCCTCTTTCTTGTTCTTCATCTCAATCAGACGGATGGTGTTAGTTTTCTCTCCCCAAAATGTAATCTGTCGAAACGTCGAAAAAATCAGCCAATTTCACGATGTATGTTGCTTTCGGTTCGTTGACGCCTCTTTCCCAATAGTCGATAGCCTTTTGGCTTACACCGATTTTTTGCGCAAGCGCACTTTGGGACAATCCGTTTTCTTGTCGTAATTCCTTCAGCCTTTCTGCTATCTTCATAGGTGTGATTTTAGTAGAAAACTTCTTAAAAATCTTGACAAAGAAGAAATCTTCTTATATGATAATGTAAAAGACATAGGGATTATGTTTTTTAATTTTTAAGGAGGGGATATTATGGGATATTCCAAATCGGATTTTAAGATGTTGAGAGGCAAAACCGTTACTTTGCAAGTTGTTGACTATGGCGAGGATGCAAGAGTCAAAATGGTCGATTATGGCGAAGATGTTTCTTTTGAAAAAGTAAGCGGATGGGCATCTTCTTCAACTACAATAAGGATAAAAGTTGTCGATTACGGCGAAGATGTAAGGCTTAAACAGGTTAGTTACGGCGGTTGCTTTAAGGCAATAATCAAATAAAAATGGAATACATAGATTGCAGAGTATTTGATTTTGTTTATGAAATGGCGATGCGCGATGCAACAATGCGCACGGCGTTTCGATTTCCGGGCAACAAAAAGAATATCAGACAGAACCTGCAAGCGAAAAATGCTGTAAACAAGTATATTGACAACATATTAACCGGAAACGCTTATAATTTTTACGAAACGGAAAGCGAGGTTGAAAATGCTCTTTCGCAATACGGTTTTTCATTCGGAAATTGTCAAAAACTCATAAATATGACCGCAAAGTATTTTTATATTGCGTCATACGGAAACGAGAGCATCAAGAAGAATTTTGAGAAATGCCATTGCCCGATGGATAGCATTATGATACAAAATGCCATATGTTGTTATTCGCAGAAAAGCAATAATGAATTTTGCGCAGAAGCAGAAAACATAAAAAAAATACTAAAAAACACGAGTTGGAGCAGATTGATGAGGGATAGTCAAGGCAACGCACCGTATCAATACGAACTGTTTCAAGACGTGATAGCGTATTTGGCAAAAGAAGAGGGGATGACCCCGCTGGAATACGACTATTGCAAATGGAATGTCGATAGTAGCCTGTTTGATGAAAATTAAAAAGTTTTGCCGAAAAGCAAAACTTTTTAATTTTATTTCATTTCTGTTTATCACATCGAATCAGTCCTCTTTGTCGGACATCGAATCGATTTCGGCGGTGGATTGACGCTCGCCGATTTTCATATCTTCGAGAGCGTAGGTGCGCACGTCGAAACTGCCGTCTTTCAACATAACCTTTACGCGGGCGGTTTGCTTTATCAAATCGTTTGATTCAACCGTGCCTTCGCCGTCCGGCGTTTTGACCTTGCTTCCGACTTTCGGCATAAGTTTGTACGTTTCGGTGTAATACGCGTTTTCGTATTTAAGGCAGCACATCAACCTTCCGCATACGCCGCTTATCTTTTGCGGATTGAGGCTCAATCCTTGCACTTTTGCCATCTTTATGGACACTTTTTCAAAGTCGGGAAGGTGAGTGGTGCAGCAGCAGGGGCGGCCGCAAGGCGCGAGTGCGCCGCGCATTTTGGTGTCGTCGCGCTCGTATATCTGGCGAAGTTCGATGCGGACTTTGAATATTGACGCAAGCACGCGCACGAGTTCTCTGAAATCCACTCTGCCTTCGGCGGTGAAGTAGAAAATGAGTTTCGAGCGGTCGAAAGTGTATTCGGCGTCCACGAGTTTCATATTTATGTTCATTTCCGCCACTTTTTCACGAATGACTTTTAGGGCGTGTTCTTTGTCCTGATTGTTTTTTTCAAGGCGTTTCAAGTCCTCGTCCGTCGCTTTGCGGACTACGGGTTTGAGCGGTTGTACGACTTCGCTGTCATCGACTTCCTTGTTTGCGATGGTGCAGGTTGCGTATTCGGGTCCGCGCGCCGTTTCGACGATAACGCCGTCGTTTTCCTCAAAGGTCAAGCCTTTGGGGTCGAAATAGTACACCTTGTTGGTGTTTTTGAATTTTATGCCTACGATTATTGCCATTTATGTTTTGCCTCCAACATTGAAAAGAGCAGGTCGTCCACGGTTGCCGTGGCGTTGACGTTGAGCGAGAGTTTGCGTCTTGCCGTGTTTATCTTGAAAAGGATTTCCGCAAGAGCGCGCTCCGAGTAACGTCCGCTCAAATTTATTATGTCCGATGATAAGTGTTTGGACAACATCAGATTTTGATTTTGTTTGCACACGAGCATATCGCGGAGGATTATGCTCAAAACGTCCAAAAGTCCGCTAAGATCCGACTCGCTCGTAACGATTCCGTCCACTCTTACGACGTCCGAACTGCGCGCGAGGTTGGTAAGAACGTAAATCGCGCACTTGTAAAGGTCGGCGTACTTGGGCGAAAGAGCGATTTTGCGCGCTTTGCCGAGTTGACCTTCGCTGCACGCCGCCGCAACGGCGCAAGTGTTTTCGTCTATGCCGAGCGAGATAAGCGCGTTGTACACGACGTCCTCGTCGAATACGTCCATAGCAACCACTCTCGCACGTGATTTTATGGTGTCAAGGACGCTCGCTTCGTTTGCTACGCCAAGGAAAATCGTAACGTCTTTGGGCGGTTCTTCGAGAGTTTTGAGAAGTTTGTTTTGCGCCTGCGCGTTCATTTGGTCCGCACGGTGTATGAAGTAAATTTTGTGTCCCGAAAGCGGTTTGACGGGCACGGTGTCGAGCATTTGCTCGATGTCGTCAACCTTGATTTTGTCTTTGGTGGGGAAGATGTGGTATATGTCGGGGTGGTTGTTGTGAAGCACCTTTCTGCACTCTGAACATTCGAGGCAGGCGTTGCCGTTTTGACAATAAACGCTTGCCGCTACGAGCGTGAAAAATTCGTCGACGATTTCGTCGTCGGGGGATACGACCATATACGCGTGTCCGAGTCCCGAAGAAAAATCGTTGTGTATGAGTCCGTACGCACGCGAGGCGCGCAAGACTTTTTCAAAGGTGATTTCACTCACTTGACAGCACCTCTTTCTCTAAGTGCCGCTATAATCTTTTGCGACGTCACGTTTTTGTCGAAATCGGGTTTTATACGCACGAAACGAGGGTCTGAACATGCCATTTCTGCATTATAGCCCGCATAAACTCTGTCGTGGAAATCCGCCGATTCGAGTTCCAGTCGGTCGTCGGTTATGCGGAAAGTGCGCCACGCTTCGCTCGGCTTCAAGTCGAGGAAAATCGTGATGTCGGGCAAGAGTCCGTCTATTGCCGGCGCATTGATTCTCTTTATGAGGTCCGCGCCCAAACCGCGAGCGTAACCTTGATACGCAATGGAACTGTCCACGTATCTGTCGCACACCACGAGTTCGCCTCTTTCGAGCGCGGGCTTTATGACCTCGCGCACGAGTTGCGCTCTCGACGAGGCGTAAAGATACGCTTCGGTGACGCCCGTCATCTCGTCGTTTTCGGGGTTGAGAATGACTTTGCGGATTTGCTCGCTTATATGGGTGCTGCCCGGTTCACGCACATACACGGCGTGCTGGTTTGTGGATTCGAGATAGTCTTTAAGAAGTTTGAGTTGCGTGGATTTGCCTACGCCCTCGCAACCTTCGAATGATACGAACATATTGTCCCTCGTTTTCGTTGATTAGATTATTATATCACGATTGATTCGTTATGTCCAACGTTGCTCTCAATCCTCGTCCTCGGAATTTTCGCCGCGAAGAATGTAGTAATCCTTTTCCGCTTTGATTTCTTTGACTGAACGATTGTCGTTGCCGTTTGTGTTGAAAGAGGAAAGGTGGGGCGTTATACAATCAGTCAAAGACGTGTTGACGACGTAGTTTTTAGAGTTGTGTCTTGCCCAGATTCTTGCGATTTCATCTTCGCTCATCGTCTTGTAGTTTGCTTGCTCGCCCATTCTCTCGACGGTATTGTCGTAATTGAAAAGTCCCCACGACGAATGTTCGGCGGCGTGTTTGAAGTTCCAAGTGGTGAAGTTCCAACCGAGGCCGCAATAGAGTTCCATAACGCCGTCCCACGCTTGCGCTTCGGTTTGCGAGGATTCTTTTCCCGTCGCGTTCACTTTGTCTTTGTGCGAGTCGGGCCATACGTTAAACTCGCCGATAAGGATAGGCACGTTGTACTTTTTGGTCGCGAGGTTGTTTGCGGTGATTTGCAAGCCGTAGTAGGTTGCGTTTGCAACGCCCGCGCTCGCCCAGTTGTAGTGGTGATATTGATATATAACGTTTTCCCAGCCGTACTTTGCGGGGTCGGGCAAGTCGAAAGACGTCCAGCAGGATTCAACGCTTATGATATGGTTTTTGTCAACTTCGCGAATCGCCTTGTAAAGTTCGTCGAAATACACATGCGTTCTTGCCGTTGTGGTTTGGTTTCCGTTCTTTTTTATGCCCGGCTCGTTCATAAGGTCGTAAACTGCAACCGTCGGCTCGTTTTTGTAGCGATTTGCAATCGCAACCCAAATCTCTTTCGTCTTTGCGCGGCAAATTTCGCCGATTTCGTCCTCGCCCCAAAGTCTGCCGCCGTCGGGATACGCAATGTCGCCCGTATGGTCGTTGCCGCTTTGCGAGCCGACCGCGCCGTGCATATCGAGTATAGCGTAAAGCGAATATTTTTTGCACATTTCGATTGCCCGGTCGAGTCGCGCGAATTTGCTTTCGTCAACGGAGAGTTCGGCGTACGGCGTGCGCTCGTATGCGTCGCCGACTTTCTTTATCGGGTTGGTGAGATTCATATAGGTGAAGGGAATACGCACGCAGTTCAAGCCGAGGTCTTTGATACGCTCGAAGTCGAGTTCGGTGACCCAGTTGTCCTCGTAAACGTCGAGTAGGCGATACATGCCGTCTTCGCCGAATCTGTTTGCAAGTTCGAGCATCATATCTATCTGACCATAGGATTTGCCGATGTCCGTAGGCACGAGCCAACTCTCTTGAACGAGCCAGCCGCCGAGATTCGTGCCGTAAAGACCGATTGCTTTGCCGTTTTCGTCAATAATCTTTGCGCCGTCCGTTTTTACGAACGTAACGGCGTCGTCGCCTTTGTCGTTGCAGGCGACGAGCGCGAACAACGTCGCGAAAATCGTGACTATAAGCAATGCCGAAATAATACGTTTTTTCATAATTTTCCTCTATGTGATTGCGTCGTTTCGATTATATCAATTTTTCAAGCCCTATTCAATAGGCAATCGCCGCAAAACTTTCAAAATTGCGAATATTGCGCATATCGCCGAAAATTCGACCTCATATACGGCGCAATAGCCGTTCGAGTTTGCGCTCGCGCTTGACAATGTTCCGTTATGGTATTAAACTAAGTATTATTATTTTTTGTAGAGGTAACTCGCGCTTATGGATTATAAGCAAATAGAAAGCAAGTGGCAAAAGATTTGGGCGGACACCGGACTTTACAAGTTCGACCGTTCAAGAGTTGACAAAAAATATTATTGTCTCGAAATGTTTTCCTATCCTTCAGGGGCGAAACTTCATGCGGGACACTGGTACAACTACGGACCTGCCGACACGTTCGCGCGCTTCAAGCGTATGCAAGGCTACGAGGTTTTCCAACCGATGGGATTCGACGCGTTCGGATTGCCCGCCGAAAACTACGCCATAAAGACCGGTATTCACCCCGAGGAAAGCACGCTTAAAAACATCGCCACGATGGAAGGACAACTCAAGCGTATCGGCGCAATGTACGATTGGGACTACGAAATCAAAACCTGTATGCCCGACTACTACAAGTGGACGCAATGGATGTTCCTTCAACTCTACAAAAAAGGACTCGCCTACCGCAAGGAAGCACCCGTAAACTGGTGTCCGTCCTGCAACACCGTGCTTGCCAACGAGCAGGCGCAAGGCGGCGTTTGCGAAAGATGCGGAAGTCAAGTAACGCACAAGAATCTCAATCAATGGTTCTTCAAAATCACTGCGTACGCCGATGAATTGCTCGATTGCATAGACAAACTCGACTGGCCCGAAAAAACCAAACTTATGCAAAAGAACTGGATTGGCAGAAGTTACGGCGGCGAAGTCGAATTTCAAGTCAAAGACAGCGACGTCAAATTCAAAGTGTTCACGACGAGAGCGGACACGATATTCGGCGTAACCTACGTCGTTCTCGCGCCCGAAAGTCCGCTCGTGGATTTGGTCGTGACCGACGAGCAAAAGGCGGCGGTCGAAGAATACAAGGAAAAGAGCGCAAAAGTCACCGAAATCGACCGTATGTCCTCAACAAGAGAGAAGACGGGCGTACCCACCGGCTCTTACGCAATCAATCCCGTCAACGGCGAAGAAGTGCCTATTTTGGTTGCGGACTACGTTATTGCAAGTTACGGCACGGGCGCGGTTATGGGCGTTGCCGCTCACGACGAGCGCGACTTCGTGTTTGCTCAAAAACTCGGACTTCCCGTAAAGAGAGTTATAAAGAGCAAGGACGGCTCGAACGACGAACTTCCGTTCTGCGAATACGGCGTACTTTGCAATAGCGGCGAGTTCGACGGTATGACGAGCGAAGAAGGCAAACTCGCAATCCTCAAAAAACTCGAAAAAGAAGGCAAGGGCGGTCTTAAAACCAACTATCGTTTGCGCGACTGGCTCGTAAGCCGTCAACGCTACTGGGGCGCGCCTATTCCCATCATTCACTGCGACCACTGCGGCGACGTTCCCGTTCCCGAAAAAGATTTGCCGGTGCGCCTTCCGATGGGCGTAAACTTTACGCCCGACGGCGAATCGCCCCTCAAAAAGTGCGACGAATTTATCAACACCGTATGTCCCGTTTGCGGACGTCCCGCAAAGCGTGACGCGGACACTCTCGACACGTTCGTCTGTTCGAGTTGGTATTATCTCAGATACGCCGACCCCAAGAACGAGAACGCGCCGTTCGACACCGAGTGGATAAACAAAATGCTTCCCGTGGACAAATACATCGGCGGTGCGGAACACGCCTGTATGCACCTTTTGTACGCGCGCTTCTTCACCAAAGCGTTGAGAGATATGGGCTATCTCAACTTTGACGAACCCTTCCTTTCTCTCGTTCACCAAGGCACGATACTGGGCCCCGACGGCAACAAGATGTCCAAATCAAAGGGCAACGTCGTCTCGCCCGACGACTCGATTGCAAAGTACGGCGCGGACATTTTCAGAGTTTATCTTATGTTCGGCTTCAACTACGTCGAGGGCGGTCCGTGGAACGACAACGGACTCGAATCCATCAGCCGTTTCTTCGACAGAGTGGAACGTATCGTCAAAAAGTGCTACGAAGTCAACTTTGACGACGCGCCTCTTTCAAAAGCGGAAAAGGAACTCAACCGCGTGCGCCACAACACGATAAAGTGCGTCACCAACGACCTCGGCGTATTCTCGTTCAACACGGCGGTTGCAAGACTTATGGAATTTGTCAACGCGATGTACAACTACGAAGCGAACGTGGCAAAGAAGAACGTAATCTACAAGGATTGCGCAAAAGACCTCGTGCTTTTGCTTGCGCCGTTTGCACCGCATTTCTGCGAGGAACTTTGGGAAATGCTCGGACAAAAGTACAGCGTTTTCAATCAATCCTATCCGACGTTCGACCCTGCCGCAATGGTGCTCGACGAGGTTGAACTCGCCGTTCAGATCAACTCGAAGATGAGAGCAAAAGTCACCGTTCCGTCTTCGGCAAGCAAAGACGAAATCGAAAAGGCGGCACTCGAAGCCGTCAAAGACCAACTTTCGGGCGCACCCAAAAAGGTCATCGTCGTTCCGAACAGACTTGTGAACATAATCGCATAACGGATGCTTTAACGCACGAATTTGAAACATAAACCGCGCGTTTTGCAAATAAAATCATAAAAGACAATATCGACATCAGAGGAAAATACTATGTTGGATCTGGCAAGAATCAGAAACAATCCGCAAGAGGTGGTTGACGCCCTTGCAAAGAAAGGTTACGCCGCGGACTTTTCCCAAATCATCGAATGGGATGACGAAAGAAAGGCGACCATAACCCGAATCGAACAACTCAAAGCGCAAAAAAATAAGGTTTCGGCGCAAATCCCCGTTCTCAAAAAAGCGGGTCAACCCGTCGAAGCGATATTTGACGAAATGCGAAAACTCGGCGACGAAATCACAGAGGGCGACGCAAAGATAAACGACCTCGTTGCAAAAATCAACGACGCGCTTGCCTGTATGCCCAACATTCCCGACCCCGATCTTCTTCCCGGCGAAAAGGAAAACAACAAGGTCATCAAAATCGTCGGCGAACAACCCAAATTCGATTTTCCGCTCAAAAATCACGTCGACATCTGCACGGATCTGGGCTTGATCGACTACGAAAGAGGCGTAAAACTTTCGGGCAACGGTTTCTGGATTTACAGAGGTGTTGGCGCAAGACTGGAATGGGCGTTGCTCAACTACTTCGTTGACGAACACCTCAAAGACGGTTACGAGTTTATTCTTCCGCCTTATCAACTCGGCTACAACTGCGGCTTCGGCGCGGGTCAATTCCCCAAATTCAGCGACGAGGTGTACTGGCTCGATTGCGACGAGGACAGAAAGCGCAACCGCTTTATGCTTCCCACCGCGGAAACCGCGCTCGTAAATATGTACGCGGGTGAAATCATCGACGAAAGCAAGTTGCCCATGAAATTCTTTGCATATTCGCCTTGTTTCAGAAAAGAGGCGGGCAGTGCCAGAGCGGAAGAAAGAGGTATGATAAGAGGTCACCAATTCAACAAAATCGAAATGGTGCAATACGCGCACCCCGACCACAGCAAAGAGGCGTTCGAAGAACTCGTCGAAAAGGCTTCCAGACTCGTCGAGCAACTCGGCTTGCATTTCAGAGTCAGCAAACTCGCGGCAGGGGATTGCTCTGCATCTATGGCGAGAACTTACGATGTCGAACTTTGGATTCCGTCTATGGGTATTTACAAAGAATGTTCTTCCGTTTCCAACGCAAACGACTATCAGGCACGCCGCAACAACACTCGTTTCCGCGATTCCGAAACCGGCAAACCGCGCTTTGTGCATACTCTTAACGGCAGCGGTCTTGCAACGTCGAGACTTATCCCCGCAATCGTCGAGCAATTCCAAAACGCAGACGGCAGCGTAACCATTCCCGAGGTGCTTCGCAAGTATATGGGCGGAATGGAAAAAATTACAAAATAATCACGGTTTTTTAGGCAAAGCGCGGTTGCGCTTTGCCTTTTAACAATAAAAAGTAACAAAAAAGGAAAAGGAAATTATGAGAGACGAACTCAAAAAGTACGGCGACGAAGCCTATGAAATGGTGAAATACGCCGCAAACGAGATAGGCCCGCGCCTTCCCGGCTCGGACAACGAGAAGAAGTATCACGAGTATATGTCGGACAAACTCAAAGAAATAGGACTCAACCCCGTCACCGAGAGTTTCGTTTTTGCGCCCCACGCGTCCATAGGCGGTTTGCCTTACGCAGGTTGGGCAGGAATAATCGGTTGTATACTCACGATTATTGCGACTATGCTTGCGCATATCTCGGCGTATGCGGGACTTGCAACCCACTTCGTATGCACGGTGTATATGGCGTTCGTTTGGGTTTGGCTTATCGTCAGCGTGTTCAAGTACAACACTTGCTTCGATTGGTGCTTTAAGCACAAAGTGTCGCACAATACATATGCGGAACTTCTTCCCGAAGACGGCAAATACGACTATACGATTTTCCTTTCGGGTCACACCGACACCAGTTGGACGCTCAAACTCAGCGTGTCGCAAAACAAACTCGGTTTCGTGGGCGTGGTGCTTCGCTTGGGTATCGGTGCCATTGCCGTCGCCGTCGTGACGATATTGAGCGTCGTCGCTCTCATTCTCATAATGATACTGCAATACGGCTCTGCCGATTCGATGGGCTTCGAAGCGTTTATGAACACCGTCAAGGCGTACGATATTCTCTCGCAAATCATTTTGTATTCGTCGCCCGTCGTCATCGTTTGCGCGTTTTTGCTCACGATGTACAACGAAAAGACGGAAGCAATCGCTTCTCCCGGCGCAATGGACAACGCAACCGGCGTTTCCATCGCATATCAAGTCGTAAAATATTACAAGGAAAATCCCGACAAAATGCCCAAAAATTGCCGCATTGTCGATTGCAACGTCGGCGCGGAAGAATCGGGACTTCGCGGCTCGATTGCATTCACTCGCAAGCACAAAGACGATGGTATGCTCGACAATGCCTACCAAATCAACATTGACTCTATCGCCGACCACGAGCATTTCGAGGTCATTCACGGCGACAGTTGGCTTTGCCCTCGCTTCGACAAGGATTTGGAACGTATGTTCAAAGAGTCTATGAGGGAAGCGGGAATCGACAAACCCGGCGATATCGCAAACCCCGTCGGCGGTTGCGATTCCACGCCTTTCCAAAAAGCGGGCGTGAAATCCATCACTTTCGCCGCACAAAATCCCGTTATGAGCGATTATTATCACACCTATCGCGACGTACCCGAGCGTTTCTCGTCCGAAACGGTGGGATTGGGGTTGGACGTGGTGTTGCGCGTCATTTCCAAAATCGACCAAGAGCGCACTAAATAAACAAATAACTGCGGCAACGCCCATCGTCTGTCAACTCATTTACTATCAGTAAATTAGGGTTGCCATTCGATGGGCGTTTTCTTGTTCTTTATTCATTTATTGCACTCTTGGCAAGCGTTCTAAGCAATAACTAATGTCAGCGCCACGAGTTGACAACTCACGTACGATTTGTACGTTAGGGTTGCATTGCTCGAACGGCGTTGCGGTGGAAGCAACAAATAGACATTATTGCTTAGCACCGCACTTGTTCTCGCAATCACTACCGCGCAGAGAATTTGTGCTGTCAGTTCAAACACGGGCAAGAACTCAAACCGCAATTCCGCCAAATTATCTGCTTGGTGACGTGCCTGCGGCACGAATATTATATGGATTATTCAACATAAAACGGCGAGACTCTCGCCGTTTTATAATTTCAAATATTCCGCAACTGCGGCAAAGCCGCAATTTCATTTGCGCAAAGCGCAAATTTCACTGCGCCGAAAGGCGCAATTTCACGCACGCTTTGCGTGCATATCGTGTATATAATCGCGTCGCGCCCGTACCCAAATAATCCGCTTGCGCACAAAGTGCGCGCCCACCAAGCAAGCACTCGCGCGGAATTGCGGTTTGAGTTCTTGCCCGTCTTATTTTGAGAGCAGAGAGGGCTTGCGCGGTTAGCAGAGCAATAAATCGAGCGAGGCTCTCGGCAATACGCAAAGGTGCGTGTTGCCGTTGCCTCGGCGACGATTTTTGCTCAAAGGTCATCTACGTCTTGCACGGGTTTTTCGCCGTCGGGGACGTCGGGATATCCGTGTTTTTCGGGTACGCCGGTGTAGCTGCCGTTAGGGTCGAAGTGAGAACGCAAATTCTCGTGCGTCGAAAGGTTGCTGTGAGAGAGGGGTACATTGTGTTTTCTGGTTCGTCTTTGTTTCATTTTTTCTCCTTTTGACAAATACGTTTTTTGTCATATAATGTATATATAGATTGAGCAAACCTTAACAATATATTAATTTTATTAATATTTTATAAATCGGTAGAAAACCACACAAATATATGATATACTACATTTTGCAAATAAAAACTGGCGAATTTACGCAAAAAAGGCAATTAGGAAGCGAAAAATGAAAAACGGTGGAATCGACAAAAGAGTCATCAAAACCAAAAACGCAATTTTCGAAGCGTTCAAGCAACTCGTTCAAGAAAAGGATATGGCGGACATAACCATAAGCGAACTCACGCAAAAAGCAAACATCACTCGCAGCACGTTTTATATGTACTACGACACGGTGGGCGACGTTCGCTCGGACATAGAAAACGGCATAATCGCAGGCATCGACAAAATTATGAGCGAAACGGATATTCTCAACAGTATCAAAAATCCGTATCCGCTTTTG